>Ga0302285_10001376_pt1 | contig 13444 bp, 8 predicted proteins | sample III_Fen_E2_2_FD_200455 | JGI IMG/M metagenome (GOLD analysis project Ga0302285, IMG submission 200455) | Peat permafrost microbial communities from Stordalen Mire near Abisko, Sweden - III_Fen_E2_2 | ecosystem: Environmental > Terrestrial > Soil > Wetlands > Permafrost | place: Sweden: Abisko...
CCAGCCCGCTGAAAATCAATAAACCATAAATTCAACCATCGAGTTAACCACTTTCACCTCCTCTCAAATCGAAACGATATCTTTTTACGAGAGGTGATCCAAATACATTATTCCATACTTTTTCATATGAAACTCCTCGACAAAGGTAGCAATCGTTTTAACAATCATCCCCATCACCTAATAAAAAAGCCATTTAATTCAATAATGGAGATTCTCCTACTTATTCCTTAACAGACAGAAGATCGTTATCTCCTCCAAAAATCAAAAGAAAATACTAAAGTTTCTAGATATCTTAATAAGACTCTTTGCGATCATCTTCTGTCAAGTTTGCTGATACAGCAGCAGGGAATAATGATAGCTGTTTTTCATAAACTGGTGGTCTTTCTGTTTTAGGAGATGGAGGTAGTAGAATCTCTAAAAATACTAATTTCTTACAAGATCCTAGAGATTCAAAATTATCTATGAATAATAATCTTTAACAGAATTAGGGTGTGTAGAAACAATAGTAATAGATCTAGCATATAATTCACAATTGTTTCAAGAATAGATGATCATCTATAGAAGGATTTATAAATAGAAAACATTCATAAGAAGATTTATACTATTTTTACATAAGATGTTTTGTAAAGAATTTGATATAAAGATAAAGAGAGTCTGCTTTTATCCAATTAATGTAACTAATCAATAGTAAAAAATTATGGAGAAAAAATGTTTATTCATATTTTAACTAAAAACGCTCAATATCATAAAAACACAACATCCAAAGTTCATTTTATTTTCCATTTTTTCATGATTAAGATTTGTTAGTTTCCTTGCTTGTATCATAGAATCTATTGATGTAGCTTAGAGCAACTGATGAGCAATAAGTGTAATCACTTTCTTCATTGTAGATATTTGCTGATATTCTCACATAGATTTTTCCATCGAAGGTGTAAGCCACTAAATAAAAATGTTGTTCCATCAATAATTTAGTTACGATTTTAAGCATATCCTGCAAGTTCTCAACTCGAGGCACTTCTACTGACACGAGGTTGGCGACATACTCTTTGTTTGCAATCAGCATAGGTGTGCCCCATGTCTCAGAGAATATCTATGCAGCTCTGTATGCGAGATTCCTGTTGTACTTGAGAATTCTTGATTCCCCAAGTAAATTTCTGAATGCTAAAGCATCCACTGCTGTCAGATAAGGTGATGGATCATCCGTTCCTTTCCTATTGAATTCAATTTCAAATCCTTCGCCGTAGTGATTGCTGATAATCGCTGGATGTACGTTCTTTTAGAGTGCTTCTTTAATGTAAATGAACGCAAAGGGTCTTGGTGTAAACCCCCATTTGTGCATGTTAGAAGTGTAGAAATCCACTCCGGACTCATGGATATTCACTGGGATCTATCCAACAGCCTAAGCACCGTCACAGATCGACAAGCAATTATATTTCTTGCATAACTCAGCGATTTCCTTAATTGGCCAAATAAACGAAGGGCAAGAAGAAATATGATCGAATTAGAATGCCTTCAGATTCTTTGAAGAATGCAATTTTAAATGCTCTTCAAAGAATTCCAGTAGTTTCTCTTGATCATTCAGAAGTTCCTTTGTCAATGTGAGCTCAACTGCTTTGATCTTTTTGGATTAAGTGAGATGTTTCATCTAATTTCGCATTGCCAAATATGCGATGTTGGTGTATAAAAGTGTATCGCCTTCTTTCCAGTCGATAGCTGCTAAGGCATCTGCAAATGATTCCGTTGCGTTTCTGACGAATGCCAACTCTTTCACATCGCAGTTAACATAGTTAGCAATAGCTTATCGGTTCTTGAGTAATTCTTCGGGAAGGAGATATCTGAACCATAATTCATTATTTTTGTTTATTTCTGCAATGTAATGGAGTCTCTTCTAAGTGATGTGAATCGGCTCCAATCCAACACTGGCGTGGTTTATGTTGATGTATTTCTCATCCATAGCGAAGAACTACAGCATTTATTTACCGAATTCTGAAGTGCCGCTCATTTTTTATGATTAGATTCTTGATTTTGTTTCTTTTCTAAGTATCCAAATCTTTGATTTTTTTCTGCAATAAAAATATTGATTTTTTGGAGGAATATTAAATAGTTTTCTAAGTATGTTTTATTGTTGTTGATGATGTGTTTCGTTGCTAATATTGCATCATTTAGTTTTTTTTATTGATAGAAAAGTCAAATATTGCGTAAGAATTAGTTAAGGAATCGACATTCTTTTTGCCTGTTGTAGGAAATCATCGCATTATTGATCCCTTAAATATCTTTATGAATATCTGTAATCAAAGCTTGTTTTTGGATTATTTTTTGCTTATTTTTCAACAAAAAAAGATTCCTAAGATTATTTGGAAGCAGTGTAGGTATTAATTTATTGTCTTGATTCTTATTTATTTCTTATTTACAATCTGACCAAGCAAAAAATTTGTTCAGAAATGATCAAAAATCGTAGCATGGTTATTTCTTGAAGTAAATAATATCCTTATTTTATAGATTTTAGAAACAAAGCAGCTCCATCCTTTGTGTAATAATAAAAGGAAATAAATCTTGTTAAAAATCATGAAAATTTTTTGTCTGATATTTATTGTCTGTTTATCTTGAAGAAGATTGGGAGAAGATTATCTTCACCCTAAATGACAAGATTTTGGAACCTTTTGGTATTTTAATATCTCAAATTAAAGAAGGTATATTTGGATTCTTACTCGAATCGAATAAAGAAAACAGAATATTATACGCAGTTTTTCCTTAAATCAAGATAGCGGGAGGGAATGATGATTTGAGTTAATAAATCTTCAGCAGTTCCACACATAGAAAAGCCTAGAAAGCAAGATTTTGTTGGAGTTAATTTATAAACTCACTAAAAAATGATTGGAATAGCTGCCAGCTCGCTTTCGAAGTGTTATAAAACAACTTGCGCTTTAGCTAAGGTGCCTTGCTTCGGGTACAAGACTCTTTCTCCTGAAGACTACCTGTTCAATTAAAGAGATTCAAGTCTTGCGAATAAAACAGCAAGTGCAATATTGAAGCCACTTGGAGGATGTAATCATTCGGAAGGTTCCTCAGATGAGATTCATCTGATCGGTGCACCTATTGGGACACCTAAGGAAGACTACAAAGACTATGATGATTTAGCGAGATCGTTCACAGTGAATAATCCAGATTTACTTTTCATCTAAATGGATCCATCTCCTTTCATCGCAAGGTACAAAACTTGAAACATAACATCAACCAAATAACGAACACTATGTGATCAGAATCAGCCAAATAAACAGAATAGGAAAAGATAATGAATGAGATTCCATTTGGTGTATCCTTGGATTATCTTTTTTTACATGAGAAATAAAAAAATGATTTCTTTTTTAACATTTTTTAGACAGCGTTTTATGGCTCATAAATGTGCTTTAAAAGGAGTCGAAGACTATGAAGTCAACGGTTTAGATAACATTGACGTATTAAAACCATAATCATGGGAAGAATGCGTTGTAAATCTCACAGTACTCGATATGCTTTCTCGGAATAGAGTTCACACAGAATTTCAATACATCGATACTTTCAACGCTTATTCCTATCCAAACATCCAAGAAAAAGAGACTACGCTTGCTCTCACGCAGCCTTTCATCCAATCGATCAATGAAAATATAATCTACAAAAATTATTCCCAGTATCATCTCGTCAATAGGACTCTCTATACTGGACTTATGGGAAAACAAAAAGTCATGCTTGGAGACATGCCAGAACCATTACTGAGATCAATTTTAGGAAATACTGTAGATATCCACGAAATGAGGGATCTATTTAAGTTTGTGCTAACTAAAATGAAGGATTTAAAGCAGCCTATTTCGATAAGAGATGCATCGATTAATTTTCTACCTCATATTTTCAATCTTCCTAGAGATCTCTACATGGCAGCACTTTTGAAAGAGACATTTCAAGCTGCACAATAAGTCACTGCAGTTGTTGGGATGCACCACATTAACCCAATTTAATAATATTGGGAAGGTCCACCAGTTGGAATCAATTACAGTGAAGCTACACGTATCCCAGATCGAATCCGTGGAGAGACAGATGAAGTGTTAATTGAAAAATAAGCCATAATGGATGTGATGCTTGGGACGAGGGTCTGGGGTGAAAAGCACATTGCTAATCCTTTCCCGTACATCGAGGGGGATATTACGAAAATCAACGATCAAGAGTATTAAGCCATGAAAAAGTGTTTTTTTCTCTATATGAAAAAATATGAATCTTTCAAAACGAAGCTCATCAATGAACTACCTTATCTTCAGAATGTATCTCCATTGATATCACAAGACTCAGCACTTAAAGGACTCCTATCTGATCCTGCGTTAATAGAGAAAAAAGATAAATGACAATGATGAGATAATGGTTGAAAAAAAGTAGAATTCAAAGTAAAGATAAGATAAAAATGAACCTACTCAAAAAAGGAGCAAGCTAAAAAATAAATTCTTTGTAATTGAATGGTACTTTGAACTTAAACATAATAGACTCTATTTCGAATGCTTGTTTTTGTTTATGTTGACTTGATTTCAAAACCATTTCAATTATAGATTATGACAATTCAACTAAAGAATATTTGATTGTGTATGCCTACTTTATTTGATTGAGTTTCTTAAATACTACATCAGAGGAAATTCAATAAGGTTTCATTTAAGAAGATTTGGTGATTACTTACTAATACTCCTAATGCTGCTGAATCGAGCTGTTGTGCTTTCATACAATTTCTACAAGGGGTTTGTAGTGCGGCGTTCGAAATCTTTAACTGATTCCTCAAAGAGTCTTAATCAGCCAATTGAAATAAATATGACTTTATCCTCCCAAGAAAAAAACTCTAATGTTTCTCAACAAACTGGAAAGAGCATTGATTAGTATTTTAAGGAAATTAACGTGTCTTAAATTAATAATTCATCTGGTCCGAATTCTGATGGAAAATGTAATTAATAAAAAATCAAAAGAAACAAAAGAAATGAATTTCACTTAAAATAGTTCTTCTATTTAAACTCAACATGCCAGAAGAGTATCTTCAATCTTTCCTCTTTATTAATGTTATATTATTTTTTCAACCAGGTAGGGGAAGCGCCCTTATCGGAAGCAACCTCGCAACTCATCCTTTAAACGCTGAAGGATCTCAAGAAAGAACTGGAGGATTTTAGGACAGATACGAATAAGAGACTAGCGGCACTAGAAGAAAAAGAAGAAAAGAAGTGATTTTCTCACTTTCAATTATAATCTTCATTTGTTTTTTCATACGAGTTACTTGTATTGACTCTGTATTTTGACATTTTTTAAACAATTCTCATATTTTTTTATGATTTTCTTCTTTAATTCTTATGTTTTCTTCAACAATAATAAGAATACTTGACAACCGCATTCATGCGTATCTCAACAAAGCTTCTGCTAAATGTCATATTTTAATCAAAAACTCATTCTTTTTGTTGTTTTGCGGGCTTGATGCTTCTCCAAACTCAGATTCTACAATCATTGAAGATGGTCTTTGGTTTCAGGGAGATATTATTACTGAAGATGCATGGCAATAACTTAGAGATGAAGGGATGCTTAAGGCCCAAAGCAACTTTGAGTAAATAAGCATAGCTTCCTAAAGTTCTAATCTCATCAAAATTTCCTAATTCCTCCGATCTTTTTGAACAATCTCTTCTTTGATTGTATCACATAAAGGCACATATTTTCTATTTTATCTTTTCTAAGGAGCTGTAGCCTGATGTTATCTCTTTTTTTTGAAGTGTTTTTTTCGAAGTGGTGAGTTTTAGCAAAGCTTTTCTCAACAATTTATAAATCTACTTTTTATGTTGTTGTTTTCTTTTATCAAATTTACTACAAATGGTTTTTAATTGTTTGATTGAAAAAGCAGGCAAGAAGAGCAATATGCTTAAAGTATTTTGGAGAGCTTTAAATTGGCTATTGATATCAAACAGAGTATTAATGTAAAAAGACAAATCAAATAATTGAATTGCTTTTGACCTGAATTTAATTAAAAAAAAAATCCTCGAGATTTTTTAAAACAAAGAACACCCCATAACCACAGCAATATCTCCTCAAAAGTCAAGAGATATTTCTGGTAGATTGATTATGCAAAAGAATGTGTTAATTAGTTATTTCTTAATATTCACATGCCACAACGAATGAAATAACTGTTCGAAGATATAAATCCCTCAAATGAAAATGTATTGGAAATCAGACAACACCATTTTCATTAAGGATTCGTTTTCAAGGAATTGAATATGTGCAGCTCTTCCAATGAAGTTATCAATCACCCTGTTTTTGAATAGCAACAAAAGTAATCAAATCAAGTGGAAATATAATAATTATAAAGTCAAATAAATGCTAATTACTTTCCAGGAATTTCAAAGGAGACGTCTACTCTATGTATTCTATCAATAGAGACATCCTAGAATATAGATTTCAACATTGTATCGTAGATCACTGAGGTTCTAATGTTAATATACGAAAGAGATATTTTAACAAGTTTTTACAAATAATTAGGATTTAAATATAAGTTTTACTTGGAATCTCCAGATTATTTGGAGGTTTATTGAATTCTAGCAGAATGGAAGGGTACATATGAATCTTGTGGAGAACTGAAAAGGATTATGTGCTTGAAATGAGATAGTCTCTTTAAAAAAATAATTAAAAATCAATTCAGAAATGGCAAAACTTAGCCAAACCAATTCTTACCACTGGTTTAAAGGCTAAATTATAAATGAAGGTGTCTTTAGTTGCTTTTTCATCTGCCATAGTCAGCTATTTCAAGCACAAAGTTTTATTCCATGTCTTCATAAACCATAACCCTAAGAGAATATTTCAAACAATTACACATATTATTAAATTTGACTATTAACCTAATTTATGATTACCTGCATTAACCATTGCGCTTTAGCTGAACATATATCCCATATGTGGAGAAGAGAAAGTTAAGAAAGTAAAGAAAAGCTATTCATATTCTGCTAGGAACGGTAATGCAGATCTGATAATCAATCCTCCAAGAGAATGACCCACGAATGATAATCTAACAATTCATAAGTAGAAAAAACAATAATATGTAAAATAATGTCCTTAAATTAACAAAAATAAATCTTTTTGAAGAGGTTGGGGATCTATTTGTTATTATTGTTGATTTACCTTTTAAGCTTTTTACCAAAGAGCTGTTAAGAAATATATCTTTTAACTTCATCTGCCAGCCTCTCACCCATTTCTGTAATATCCCCATCGGTGTTGTCTTCGTTGCAAGAACTCAACAAAAGCAAAGCATCTGGATGTTTTATTGTGATATTATTGCTGAAGAGTCTCAAATCATAAGAACTGCCTTAGAAGCCATGTGCGAGGACAATTAAGTGAGCTTCACTTTTTGAATCAAAAAGCAAAACGGAAAATAATGTTTTTTCAAGATATTTAATGGGAAGTAAACTAAATAAAAGATATGCAAAGATGTTTTTGTTTACTCTCTTGTGACAGGATTATGCTACTTTGGGTTCATATTGCATTCTTTGTCTTTTGTGTAGACTTCGTGAAACAATATGGGATGCACTTTCGCTTTCGGGAACAAATTGAGATCCTCAATGTTGAGAGGTTCACGATCTTTAAAGCATGCATTTTTACGATATTTCTTAGCTTAGCTCACATGAGCTTTGCCTAATTTTCGATCGGAGAACTAATAGAATTCTTGTACACAAACAGGATACCTAAATATACTTTAGCCCCATTAATCTGTTATTTTAATCTAATACTCATCGATGAGTGTTTTGGTGAATTGCACTGTGTTTTCTCGCAGTAATTCCACATATTAGTTCCAGACAAGGAATTAGCTTCCTGCTAGATCATTAATTTCCTAAATTAGAGCAAAAGATAATTGTCAGTACCAAATTATAACTTCCTCAAGTTTTTTTTGCTTAATATAGTTTATTTTTTATTTGTAAATAAAAATGCTAATTCGATTGGAAACTTTATCTACCTTTTGAATTTCTGTAACCAATTTTTTAACCTATTCAGTTGATGCCAGATCGAAAAGCTTGCTGACACAAATCTTAGAGATATCATAATAAGATGAGTAGTATATTTTTGGATCGAATTTAGGCAAATTAATATCTTCAGAAAGTGAACCTAATGATAAATTAGTTGCAGTAGTAGCAGAATCCATACTTTTATTTTAACTGTCATAAGAATCAACATCTTCTACTTTCCTTTCTTCATCTTAGACTTGCTTTTGTTTATTTTGATTGGCAAATTGCTGTTCTTCATAGACTTTAGAAATATACTCTGGTATTTGAGACTCTTGAATCTAAATTGAATAATTTATAAACAATATTAAACCATTGGCTAAAAATATTGTAATTCAATCAAAATGAGTGATATTTCCTAACCTTTGAGAGCATCTATTCAAGTTATCTATGATCATGGATCATTTTTTCAAGGAGTTCTTTGTAGTGCTTTATGAATTTCTAGTTGTCAAATCTCAAAGAAGCAACGTACATATTGTATTTCTCATCTACTTCGAAGGGTCTGTCTTTAGAGAGAGAGTTTAAGAATAAATTGTATTTAACTTATGATTATTGCTCTAAAAATAGCATGGAGATCGCAACAAGAAAGAGAATAGAACATATTTTTTATTTTACAATTTTAAGTGATGATTTAGAAAAACTACTCAAAGTTTTAGGGATTTGAAGGATATAGTGAATTTCCATTTTGATATTAGCCATTCTAAGAAGAAGAAGCTGACGTTCCATTCTCACCATTTTAAACTGCTTTGACTTTAGGAGGGATGTATCTAAATTAATAGTCTTTGCAACAACAAAAAAGGAAATTAGATAATAATATGTAAATTACAAGGTAAAAGATATTTCTACTTCTAGAAAATATGTAAATATTTACTAATGAGAGCAGTGTGGACAGTAATGTTGACCTGTGAATAATAAATATCATTGAAATAGACTGGGACGTACTCACGAATCCCTAGGGAAATAGAATAAAACAACATTACAAATTACATGATTTCAGAAATAAGGGCATATCTTTTATCAAGGCTGCTTGAGTTTACCCTTGGTAGAATTGTGAAGGAGACTCTCAAAAGTAGCAACAATTTGGAATCCACTTTTATCTGGAATCTATTGGAAAAGAAAGTAAAAATATGAGGTTAAATGAGAAATCAAAAAGACTTTTCAAAAAAAAGAACAGAAAAAGATAAAAATTGAGTGTTTTTTTCTTCATTTTTGCCCGAATCACGTGGTTTTAAACTCTTTTTTGATTTCTACAATCTCAATGATACATTAAACTACCAATTCCCTTACGTTCATAATATCTGTTGCATCTTAGGTCGTAGGAACATTGGAGAACAGAAGATCCACAGCAAAGTAAAAGTTATCTTCATTGTAATGCGGATAAGAGTCGATTTCTGCTCTAAAATGGCAAATATCATCCAAGTCTACCATCTCATCCATAAATTTAATCATAAATGCTTTTGAGAAAAAGTAATGATCGTAGAGATCTGAACTGAGCTTGTATTTTTGCTTCATCTTCTCTCTGATTAATTTTTCATCGAAATCGACAATTCTGTATGGGTGAGCATCGACTATGTTGTCCTTTTTTAGATAAAATATCATGAGAAAAAGTTAGAAAGCGCTTGATTCAGATTATTGAGGTATTGATTGATAATTATCGTGTTTTTTGGTAGCAATTCAATGAAGAGAATCAATATCTTGAATATTCTATCACTTTTGTCAGATTTCCTTAACATATTCAATCATTTTTCCTTGATTTGTTGCTACCATTTACAATGATATCTTTAACACTAATTTTTAATTTTTTCATCAATAATTTAAATTGTTTTTGCACCTCACTCAGCTTCTGATAGATGCGTGATCTTAAGACATAGATTCCTTGATGATAGATGTTAATATTCCTAAAGCTCTCGATGTGTATCAACACCTCTAACTATGCTTTGAAACTCATTTGACAGTAATGCTTAAAAAAGTTGAATCTTTATCTCTCTACTTCTTGTCACGTAACAACAGTCCTTCTTAAATTTTTAATTAATTTGCATCATTTCCTTGGTTGATTAAAACTCCCTGCTTGCTTTCATGTTAATCAAATAAGAGAGATTATTTGATTTCCTTCTTATCCCCACACATTGAATCAGAAAAGGGAAACAAATCAAATCTTGATTAGATTCTTAATCCATTATTTTAAAAAATAAATGAACTTAATTCTTGAAATGCAATAGTACAATCATTCTCATTTGCAGTCATAGGTTTGGTAAGATTTGATCTTTGAAGAAACTAGGATTACCCATGTAAGTGCCTTGATTTTTTTGATTTAAAATTAAGAATTACCGCCCAAGTTTAGATTATTTTTATTATCAATAATCATCTAAAATACAAAGAAAATCGGCCAAATAGCCAATATGTAGATAGCTAGAATACATTTACCAAAATAGATTATCCTTAACAAGAGAATATCTTAGAGAAGTAATCTAATGTAACTTTGTAGTTACCTTTAGCATTCATTCGTAAGTCAAGGTCATTTCTCTCAAGGACCAGGATTATTATTGATACAATTCTCACTTAGGCAAGTGCATTTTCCTCCCAAGTATTTCGGGATATTCTCTATTGGAATCTTTTAAAATAAATTGCAGTTGTAAAAAATAAGCACATGCTAGAGTATTTTTAAGTTCACGTAATTATCCTTACATCTGCTTGCAGCTGTTCGATGTAATCTCTGCCTAGAATCTTGATATTTTTTTTAGTTCGTTCGCTTACCATAATTGAAAGTACTTTCCACGCTAGATTGAAAATCATTCCAGTATTTATGACATACATCCTGCAAACAAAAGAAGCAAAAATATAAGTAACCTAGTCAAGTCCATTCTGGTTTGGTGTAATTTCAAGAATTAAATTCAAAGTATTTTCCTATGTGAAAAATCCAACAAAATATTTCTACTTGTGAAGCATTTCTGGGTAATTTTGTTTAGTGAGTAGTATGTGCGCTTTAAGGAATGAAATAGCCTAGTCCATTTTGAGACTCATTTCTTTGCAATCGATAATCACAACGCACTTGTCAATACGCTTTCCTGTCTTCTCGCTGCAGAGTTAGAACACGTGATGTAGCATTCTTTCGTTGCGCTGGATCAAATATCGAGTGAATCTCTCTGGATTTGTTATCTCGTTGAATAACTTATCATAATCTAAAAAGCTCAATCTCTCCATAAGGATCGGTCTGCCCTTTGTTTTAAAAGAAAATATTACAAAAAATCAAGGCTAGAAAGAACATTTACTTCGTTATCAGAATAATGTAGACCATGCGGATAAATAGCTTTTACTTCTTCAAGCTCAGTGAATCTAAAGTCCTATTTAAAATGAGCAAAACCTTGGATATCTATCAAACTGAAATCTAAGATAAGAATACCAAAATAATAATTTTACAAATATTTAAGCAATAGACTCCTTTTCTCGCCATGAAAGATGCTCTTGCAAATAGAGTTTTCCCTCTTATAAAGAGAAATCTTTTGCACGTAAAAAGCGCAAAAGATAATGGTCTGAAATATCTGCTTTGTGGGAGTATTTTATTTCACTTAGAAACAGGGCTTTGAATTCAAAGAAGTGCTTCAGTTCTTCTGGGCTTAACTCATTTCTATTCCAAAAAAAAAGAGATATTTTTAGAATATTTTTCCAGAATTTGCGATAATAACGTCATTGTTTTTACTCAAGGACGAGTGTGTCCCATCGAAATTCCTTATGTGGCATAAATGCTTAAGCCTCCTCTTAAGAACAAGGCACACCGTTTAACGCAGCATAAGTTGTTACAATCTACCTCCTTGGGGATATACTCGGACTCATTTTCATAATATCTTCATCAAAATCCCCATCGAAGATATTATTTACCGGGTTCTTATAAAAATACTAATTATTGTTATCTTCAAAAGATCCACCTTTTGAATCACCTTGTCCACTGCTGGTTTTCCTGGAATTAACTAATAAATCAGGCCGATTCTAGAGAGACAAGAGAGCCTCCTTGGTCTCTTAGAGAAACAAAGGTAAGTTGAGTATGCCTGAGCTTGACGCAGGTATGATGAAGGCGTTAGAGTTTTTTAGGTAGATAGGAACAGATCCACTTCTGAAAAGTTCTTCTGAGCGATCTTAGAAGTTTGGCTTGATTTCTGCGTTTTAACTACGACGATCAAACTCAAAGTATGTTTTCTATCCATTTTAAGGTAACTCGAGCATGAAGGAGCTGTCTTCTTAAGGTAATTCTGGCGCATCGCTTGATTTGTGAGGAGGAGTGTAGAAAAGAGTTGAAACTGTTTTAATCAATTCATCGTTTTTTTCTTATAACTATTCCTATCTTTATGAGCTTAGATCTCTCTCTTCTCTGTGTTGTTGTAATGCTGCTGGAGCTGCCAATATTGATATGTGTTATTGCTCTTCAAAACAATTAGCTTAAGATGCTTTTTTAAGAATTTCACGCATTGACGAAGAAACTGATGAAGATCCCAGCAAAGATGAAGATTTAGAATGAGATCCATGCTACTTCAAGCAGATATTATTTACTTTACCTTCTACTTCTCCGTTTGTGCTCTCTTCATTGCTTGAACTTGAGCTCTATTGCATCTTAACGTTATTGCTGAAGTTGTTTTCTTTTCTGGCTTTAGAATCACAGCAACCCATTTTTTTCTTGCTCTAACTCCACAAATAGCTAATAAGTAGAATGAAAAGCCAGCAGCCCCTCCCAATAATTTTTGTTTTTTTTCTTCGTTTAATTTGTTGATTCGAAAGTTCAGCTCGCAGGGAAGATTCCCAAGATTAATTAGCAAAACGAAAAAAAAAACACACAAAACAAATAGGAATTGTAAGTAAGATATCAAAAATGTGTTCTCAATATCAATGAACTCTGTCTTTTTTTTGAAGTAACTCAAAAATTCCCCTCAATTCTAGATAAGCTTAAATATTTTATTATTTTCATGCAAAAAAGATCAAGAATTATTACAATTCTCATGGGGAATTAATTGATTATTTCAATCAGCTCAAAACAAGTAAAAAGAGACACAAAAAAGACGAAATTGCAATAACCTTTTGAAACAGTAACTCAAACTACCTTAGATATTTTTTGAGTAATCTTCCAATTGTTCTAAAGAAGTTTATTCCTTTGAATTAGATGAATGCTCTTATCAGAATATTGAAATTATCAGAATCATATCAAAAATATGAAAAATAAATGAAAAAAAAAGTAATTGATTTTTTGAATCTTAATAGCTTCATTCACTAGACTTATCCTGATTTTGTACTTCTTAAGATTGTTGGCGATTATGAAAGATAGAAAGTGGAATACCCATATTATTCTTACTAAACGATACGCTAGGAATACATTATGCACTGTTAGATGCTGCTCTTTACGAAAACCCTGATATTCTCGGAGAAAC
>Ga0302285_10001379_pt1 | contig 13434 bp, 13 predicted proteins | sample III_Fen_E2_2_FD_200455 | JGI IMG/M metagenome (GOLD analysis project Ga0302285, IMG submission 200455) | Peat permafrost microbial communities from Stordalen Mire near Abisko, Sweden - III_Fen_E2_2 | ecosystem: Environmental > Terrestrial > Soil > Wetlands > Permafrost | place: Sweden: Abisko...
TACTATCACAGCCATGAATCTGACTTCGAACTTAAATGTTTCATTTCAAAACAGTGTCAACTTTGAGCTTAAGCGCTCGACAGAAACTACCTGGAGCAAAACGCTTAGTCTGGCGCCCAGTGCAACCAACGTTACCGAAACAATTAATGTGCGATATAATCCTAAAGGCTTAGGAACTCAAACCGAACAACTGAACATAACCAACGATCATTTAGCCACAACGGGTTTTAGCCTGAGCGGAACCAGTAGCATTGGGTCGAACTCTCCGGTTATTCTAGCCGGAACAGTAGAGAATACATTGCTTTATTATCCGACTAAACAGTTCTCTTCCAATAAAAAAACAATCAATATCAAAACAACCGATATTGTAAGTGATCTTACGCTGACAATCGGAGGGGCCGATGCGACTCTATTCTCCATCTCAACCAATAGTATAACTAAAGATGCTGCAAACGGAATATTCGGAAGTGACATTAATGTTACATATACGCCCACCACAGTAGGGACTCACAATGCCATGCTGACCATTTCGGGAGGAGGACTGCCGGACCGGGTGATTTCTCTTACGGGTACCGGATATTGAGAAACAGATTTTGACACACAACTAAAAAACGGGCTACCTCAACAACTGAGATAGCCCGTTTTTTAGTGCTGGAATGACGCTGCAATCGCGCTCAAAACAATGCCACAAATCAATTCAATTAAGTCAGAGCAACAAATAGGTCACCTTCCAGTTCATGAAATCTAATCTTTCCTTCGCGGGCCAACCACCCCAAAGCCATATTCAGATCCCTTTCTGTCAGCTTGGTTATTTTCTTTACGGTTTTAATGTTCAATTCGCCGTTTTCTAATGCCGTCCATACCAGACCTGCATTTTGTCCAATTTTTTCTAACAACATAATCAACTTAGTTTAAAACGTTACTTTTAGAAATAATATCGACACAAAAATACAAAATTGCTATTACAAAGCACAAAAATACATCAGAAAAAAGCTGTTATACAAAAAAAATAGATTTAGCTATTGTACATTTCGTCAATCAGAGTCTTGTACTTTTGAGTCACTACCGTTCGGCGGATCTTCAAAGTATTAGTCAATTCACCGGTCTCAATAGCAAAACTTTTAGGTATCAGGCAGAATTTCTTGATCAACTCATAATTAGCCATTCCCTTTTGCTGGTCAGCGATGCGTGATTTCAAGAGCTCATTAATAGCAGGCAATTTGAGTAAATCATCTATATTTTCATAGCTGATCTGGTTTTTTTCGGCGTATTCCTTAATAGCAGGAATGGCAGGCGCAATAATTGCGGTAACATAATTCCGTTCATCGCCTATCACAGCCACTTGTTCAATATACTTATCCAATCCTAATCGGGTCTCAATTTCCTGAGGAGCTATATATTTTCCATTCGAAGTTTTGAACAGATCTTTAATTCTTTCCGTCAAAGCCAACTTATCCTCTTTAATAAAACCTGCATCACCGGTTTTAAACCATCCATCTTCGGTAAACGAAGCAGCATTGGCAGCCGGATTATTGTAGTAACCGGCAAAAATAGTCTTGCCTTTCAGCATAATTTCATTTTCATCACCGATTTTCACCTGAACGTCGGGCATAATATTACCCACTGTGCCTATTTCGTAATTCACATATTCGTAACAGCATACAGTAGCTGTACTTTCAGTAAGTCCATAACCATAAATCAGTGGAACACCAATACTCCTGAAGAATAGAGCTATTTCATCAGACAATTTTGCTCCGGCCACAGGTAGTATATTTGCATTTTCAATTCCCAGAGTTTCTTTTACCTTCGAAAAGATGAGCTTGTCGGCAATCGAATATCCAAATTTCAAAAGGAAATCAGGCTTCTTACCCCGTCGTAAGATATCAACATTGTGTTTCTTGCCCGTTGCCACTGCCCAGACTACAATTCCCAACATGATCGGTGAATATTTCGATAAATTATCTTTTACACCCGCATACACTTTTTCCCAAAACCGGGGAACGGCACACATCAAGGTCGGATGAACGTCTCTTATCGTTCGCTGTATCTCTGTCGGACGAAGATTGATATAAATAGTCACACCCTTAAAAAGGCAGAAATAGCACCAGGTGCGTTCAAAGACATGAGAAAGGGGAAGGAATGCAATCGTGGTGTCTTTGTCTGTTATGCTTGTGAGTCGGATTGTATGAATACGCATAGCCTCATTAAAACAGGAATGAGGGATCATTACTCCCTTGGGATTACCCGTTGTGCCCGAAGTATATAAAATACAAGCTAAATCATCTTCACTGACTCTGCTTTGACGACCTTCAACTTCCGAATCTTTTACCGATTTTTCGCCCAAAGATAAAAAATCACTGTAATACATCCCATGATTCTCATCGGCAAAGATTACTTTTTTGTCGAATGCAATAATTTTCTTGAGAAACTTAGATGCTTTCAGCACTTCATAAGCAACATTGTATTGCTGTTGATCGCCAACAAACATAACTTCTATTTCAGCGTCGTTCACAATAAACTCAACTTGCGAAGCAGAAGAGGTGGCATACAACGGAATCATAATTGCCCGGTTGGCAAATAACGCAAAGTCAACAATCAGATTTTCGGCCTTATTTTGCGAAAACTGAGCTACCCGCTGTTTCTCCACAACGCCAATCTCCACAAAAGCTTTGGCAATGGCAGTTACCTGGTTCGCTAGAAGGTTCCACGAAATCTTAGTCCATTCATCGGTCAGTTCTTCTCGATGATACAAGGCTACTCTTTCTCCATATTTTTTTGCCTGAGCAAATATTAATTGAGAAAAATGAATGTTTTCCATAATTCTTAGTTTTAATGAGTTAGTTAATCTTACCGGAGTACAAAGTTACAAAAAAACACGAAGGAGATACACATATCAAACTGAAATGTGCAGTATCTGGTTTATCTAAAAGTGATAGAATTTAAATTAAGCGGTTTCTTCAGGGGACAGACTCTCTGGATCAGAACTTTTTATAGTTTGAGCTATGGCTAATCTAAGCTCTTCCATAAAATTTTTATTTGATTGAATTATTTCAAATGCAATACGCGAAGCATTCTGCTGAGATTCCTTTTTACTTGTACCCGAAGCTTCACAAATCATTTGTCCCTGAATCATCAACCGGGATTGAAAGATGTGCTTATTAGAACCATTTAATGTTTCATTCACCAGAATAAACTCCGGTTCCAAACGGTTTTTTTGACACCATTCAATGAGTTTAGACTTGAAGTTTACTTCATTCTCAGCCACTTTATCCAGGTCAACTAAACTTCGGAACAATCGTTGTTCAACAAATTTTTTACACTGCTTATACCCATAATCCAGGTAAATAGCTCCCATTAATGCTTCTAATGCATTACCATAGATATTATTATTCGTATGGGTATTAACATATTTGGTGACTTTAACCAACTTATCAAGGCCTATTTCTATAGCCAACTGATTCAAAGAATCACGTTTTACTATTTTGGATCGGGTATTCGTGAGGAAACCTTCGCGTTGATTTTCATAGCGACAGTAGAGAATATCGGTTACTACCGAATTCAGAACAGCATCACCTAAAAACTCAAGGCGCTCATTACTCAGGTTGCAGCCATTTTCGGTGGGAATCGAAACTGATTTATGGCGGACAGCCAACTGATAGTATTCGATCTTATTGGGATAAAACCCCAGAATTTTATAAAATAAAAAATAAGGCTCTTTTCGAGCTTTCGAAAGGAGCCTTACTTTTAAAAGAATATTCTTAATCACAAACTCTTATTTTGAGTATTTTTTAACTATAACACTCGCATTATGACCACCAAATCCAAAGGTATTGGAAAGAGCTGCATTTACAGTTCGTTTTTGTGCCTTATTAAAGGTAAAATTAAGATTATAATCGATATCAGGATCTTCATCACCCTCATTAAAGTTGATGGTTGGAGGAACGATATCGTTTACAACAGACATTACAGATATAATAGCTTCAACCGCACCAGCCGCACCTAACATGTGACCGGTCATAGATTTCGTTGAACTGATATTAAGCTTGTATGCATGGTCACCAAACACTTCCTTGATCGCTTTCGACTCAGAGATGTCTCCTACCGGGGTAGATGTTCCGTGAACATTAATATAATCAATATCAGCAGGCGTTAATCCGGCATCTTTCAATGCACGTTTCATAACTAATATAGCACCAAGACCTTCAGGATGAGTAGCTGTCAAGTGATAAGCATCAGCAGACATGCCACCTCCGACTACTTCGCAAAGAATATTGGCTCCACGCGCTAAAGCATGTTCCAACTCTTCGAGAACTAAACAACCGGCTCCTTCTCCCATTACAAAACCATCACGGCTTTTACTGAATGGACGCGAAGCACCTGTCGGGTCATCATTTCTTGTAGATAAAGCGGTAAGCGCATTAAAACCACCTACACCTCCGGGTGTAATAGCAGCCTCGGCACCACCAGTCAAGATCATATTAGCTTTACCCATACGAATATGCGTAAAAGCATCAATGATGGCATTGGTTGAAGAAGCACAAGCTGAAGCAGTGGAATAATTTGGTCCGCGAAAACCATACATGATAGAAATTTGACCTGCAGCAATATCCGAAATCATTTTTGGAATAAAGAACGGATTAAATTTAGGACCTTGTTCTTTATTTGTATAGTAGTAAGCAATTTCTTGTTCAAAAGTTTGAATACCACCAATACCTGCTGCAAAAATAACTCCTACTTCGTCTTTATCAACAGTCTCTAAATCTACCCCACAGTTTTCAATGGCCTCCTTTGCAGATGCAATAGCATACTGCGCGTAAATATCCAATTTGCGTGCTTCTTTACGATCAAAATATTTCGAAGGATCGAAACCTTTAACCTCACAGGCAAATTGAGTTTTAAACTGGGAAGCATCGAAATGAGTAATAGGTCCGGCTCCACTAACTCCGTTTTGGATATTATCCCACAATTCGGGGATAGAATTTCCTAACGGGCTAATTGTACCTAAACCTGTTACTACAACTCTTTTCAATTCCATAATAAAATTTATTGCGGAATAAAATTATTTTTGTAAAGCTTCGATATGAGCGATAGCGTCACCAACAGTAGCGATTTTTTCAGCTTGTTCATCTGGAATAGAAATACCGAATTCTTTTTCGAATTCCATAATCAATTCTACAGTGTCCAATGAATCAGCACCAAGGTCGTTTGTGAAACTAGCTGTTGGAGTTACATCTGCTTCTTCCACGCCTAATTTGTCTACTATAATTGCTTTTACTTTAGCTTCTACTTCTGACATAATTTTTGTTTTTAAGTTTATAAATAGAAATTGTTTTATAATTTTGCGGTGCAAAGGAAACAAAATTTATCGATATAACCTCGTTTTTGTTGATAAAAATTGTTATTTTTGCACAAATATCACCTTTTTGTGCAGATTTAAACTTCATACAATGTCTTTAAAAATAGCTCTGTTTGCATCCGGTTCAGGTTCGAATGCTGAGAATATAATTCGTTATTTTTCAGCTAGTAATAAATTAATCTTTCCACTTATTATTTCTAATAAAGCGGAAGCATTCATACACGAACGGGCAAAATTACTTCAGATACCATCTTTTACATTCTCACGCGAAGAATTTGCGCAGAGTGATGTCGTTGTTGACTTTTTAAAGCAGCATAATATAGATGCTATCGTTTTAGCCGGTTTCCTTCTCAAAATACCACAAAACATTATTAACGCATTTCCAAATAAGATAATCAACATTCACCCGGCCCTGTTACCTAAATATGGTGGAAAAGGAATGTATGGACACCATGTACATCAGGCCGTAGCAGATGCAGGCGAAAAAGAATCCGGCATTACCATCCATTACGTAAACAGCAATTACGACGAAGGTAATATAATTTTCCAAACAAAATGTCCTGTTTTACCAACAGACACAGCCGACACGATAGCACAAAAGGTACATGAGCTTGAATACAACTACTACCCAAAAATTATTCAGAAATTGTGGGGCTAAAATTATCCCGATAAAAAAACGAAACATTTATTGCTCAGTTATTACATCATAGTACCTCTCAGCTCCAATGCTTTTAAACCGGAACCTTTCAAGCTCCATTTTTTTCGTATCTTTGCACATTGGTAATTTTGGATTAATAAATATGTAAGTTGTTTGTTTACAAACAGCTTAAAACAATTCAAGAGATTACGCAATTCAAAAACTAAATATTCAAAAATATGGCTCTTCAATGTGGTATTGTAGGCTTACCCAATGTAGGTAAATCTACTCTATTCAACTGTCTTTCAAACGCAAAAGCTCAAGCAGCTAACTTTCCTTTTTGTACTATCGAACCTAATGTAGGTGTCATTACGGTGCCCGATGACCGACTCAATGCTTTAGCCGAACTGGTACACCCTCAACGTATCGTTCCCACAACCGTAGAGATTGTAGATATAGCTGGATTGGTAAAAGGTGCCAGTAAAGGAGAAGGATTAGGAAATAAATTTCTTGCCAATATCCGCGAAACAGATGCTATTCTACATGTATTACGTTGTTTCGACGACGACAACATCACTCACGTCGACGGCAGCATAAATCCTGTCCGCGACAAAGAAATTATTGACACCGAATTACAACTAAAAGATCTCGAAACTGTTGAAAGCCGCATAAGCAAAGTTCAGAAACAAGCTCAAACCGGAGGCGACAAACAAGCCAAAGCTACATACGATATATATGTACAATATAAAGAAGCTCTGTTGCAAGGAAAATCAGCCCGTACCGTAAAGCTGGACCCTCTGGATAAAAAGCTGGTAAAAGATTTATATTTGCTCACAGACAAACCCGTTATGTATGTTTGCAATGTGGACGAAGCGTCTGCAAAAAACGGAAATGCTTACGTAGACGCTCTACGCGAATCAGTGAAAGATGAGAATGCCGAAATTTTAATCGTCGCAGCTGCTACCGAAGCCGACATTGCCGAACTTGAAACTTATGAAGAACGCCAAATGTTTCTGGAAGAAGTAGGGTTGACAGAATCCGGAGTTTCACGCTTGATTCGTGCAGCATATCATTTATTAGATCTACAGACTTATTTCACCTGCGGAGTACAAGAAGTCCGTGCATGGACTTTTGAACGCGGCTGGAAAGCTCCTCAATGTGCCGGCGTAATTCACACCGATTTCGAAAAAGGCTTCATCCGTGCGGAGGTTATCAAGTACGAAGATTTTACTACCTTAGGTTCGGAAGCAGCTTGCAAGGAAGCCGGGAAAATGAATGTAGAAGGAAAAGAATATGTGGTCAACGACGGCGACATAATGCACTTCAGGTTCAATGTATAGGTTTTAGACAAAAGAATAAAGACAAAATAGGCCTGCCGATTAATTTCAGCAGGCCTATTTTTTTTACTATCCGGTTACTCCAGCACTTGTGATAGCTTAAATACTAGAATCTCAATCATTTTAATGAGAGAAATGGACTTATTTACTGTTTTTATTGGAAAGTTTACTAAATTTGCGTCTCTTGATGTGAAATTCAGAATCTAGTAAATTATATGTGAAATAATGACAAGTAATTAGACGAAAACTATGTACAAAACCATTGAAGAAATTAATCTCGGATTATCGAACCTCAATTTAGTGGTCGATGCTCAGAACCCTTTCGAGACATTCAAGGCTGTCAGAAAATATCTCGACGAACTAGAAACAATTGAATACACATCCCCTAAGTTAGATGTTGCGGAATATTTGGGCAAAGACGAAGACTATCTGATTAGACTCAACAAAGTGGACTGGAGATTGATGCTTTCAAAATATTGCTCCGATGGGAAATTATTGGGCACATTCAATATTTTCATAGAACTTAGAGATGCTAATGAAGTGAATAGTGGATGGTGTGTCTATAAGTTTGTGGATGTATCGTCTAGAAGACAAAACTGATATTTGCTACACAAAACTATTTCCAATCATAAACCATTTGCTTATTTAATATAATTGTTGTATCTTTGTATGAAATTTAAATACATAAAATAATATGAACACAAAGACAAATGAAATAAGGTATTCAAAAGAAATCATTGAACTTCTCTTGATTGAAAAACAACAAGAAAAAATTAGAATGAACAATCTTATAGAAAAATATCGAGAAGCTTTAAATCAACCTAAACTTAATGTAAGTGCTGAGATGAGAAATCTATTGTTGCCAAATGTGAATATTGAGGCTATGTCTTACATTTTGCATTTACGTCGGAAAATGTCAACACTTGATATACTTGGTAAGATAAAATATCTGAAACGAAAAGCCTAAACTGTATTTCTTATTACTATTAAGGATGAACTATTTGTAAATGTATTATTTATTGTCAAATAACAATAGCTATGGATATTATAAAACCAGATCTCTCACATATCAGCTTCTTGGCCGATGCTGATCTTGATATTGCTGCAACCAAAGTGTTGTTAGATTCAAAAAACTATCCTCGAGCAGTTTATTCATTTGAACAGTCTGTAGAGAAAAGTTGCAAGTATTTGGGACTTACAACCATGGCTATTAGCTATGATAAACTTAGAGAAATTGCGCATGAACCAGAAAAAGTATTTGACAGGATATTCCAAAGCGAAATTTTTCTATCGGTATATGACAGCATTGATTATCGTAAACTGAAACAACAGTTTAAAAAACTAAGCCTAGACGAACGGGCATATTCTGCGCGTTTTCATATTGAATACTTATTTGAAAAAGAAGATACAGATTTCCAACCAAAATCTTACTGTAGCCAATTAGCTAGTTTTTATGACGGTAATGCTTTCCGAAAATTTCTTCCAGAGAACATTATCAACGAACTAAGGAGTTGTAGCGGTATTCCAAAGGCGGAAATTCTTTGTAAAGAATTCTTACTTCAGATAAGACATTTAGAGAAGTGTTGTACAGTTCAAATGATAATGAGCTTTCTTGTTAGTGGGATTGAAGCTAACAGTAGATACCCAGACTACAATATGAAAACAACTCCAAGTGAGATTTATTCAAAAGATTCAGAGATTGTACAGAATCTATATTATCTAATTGAAAAGCAGGAATTTTGTATATTATTTTTGAAAGCCTATTTTAGCAAAGAAAACATATTGGGTCCAACCTAATCCAATATTCAACACTGACAAAAAAGCGAATATCCATTTTTTTAATTATTAGAATAAGTCCTTTGCCCCAACGGGGCTAAATGTGAATAACCCCCAGTAAGCGAAGCGAAACTGGGGGTTGAAGTGAACAAATGACTCAAGATTTAATTTTCAGTTCGACTAGTCGAACTGAAAATTAAACAATTATAAAAACCGGGTATCTGTAATAGATTTATATGCACATACCTAAAACTACGTGAATTACAACCAATTAAATATTATCAGAAAGTATATAATATGAAGCTCTACCATTACACAAAGTGTGATATATTTATCGATAAGATACTACGAGACAAACGATTGAAGTTTGGAGACTTTAAAGAAACGAACGACCCGTCTGAATTTATACGATATTGTAGCCTGGCAGGCTCTACACTTCCACACAATAAACAGGAATTATTGAGTGAGCAATTCTTCAAAGAAATTTTTTCCTACAAAGCTCTTTGTTTCTCTATGAGCAATGACAAAAGAGAAGGATGGCAATTACCGTGCATGTGGGCGCATTATGGGAATAATCACAAAGACATTTGTATTGAATTAGATTTAGACCAACTCTCCAAGATAAATATCATCTCTGGTCCAATTCACTACGACGACAGCTACAGCATTAGCAATTTTAACTTTGAGTCAGGAGATTCTGATGAAAAGAAGATTGTAAACGATTATATTATTGAAAATACAGAACAATTATTTTTCAAAAAGGAACGTGATTGGGAGATAGAACAAGAATATAGATTCATAAGCAAGTCGGAGGAATATCTCGACATTACAAATGCTATTACTGCTGTTTATATGGGCGTTCGGAATTTATGGAACTCTGAAAGAGCAAAATCATTGTATAAGTTTCTTGAAAATAAGTCAATAGAACTATATTTTCTAGAGTCTAAACGGGAAAACAACGGCCGATATTTGAACTCATATGAGTTATACTCTTACATTGATGTTCGAGATAGAAATATAGCAATTTTTGAAAAATTGAGGAATGAAAAGGAAAACAGAGACATATATAACTACTTGACTAGAATCTATCTTGGCCTCATTTAAGCCTAATCGAAGAAGATTGAAAACATAAGATAGTCAGTACATTGATCTTATACAACTATAGAGTATCTACATGAATTTAAAAGAGGCCGACCGAAATAAATCAGTCGGCCTCTTTTGTATCTTGTTCCTCCGGTTTAAACAAACGTTTCAACATCATCCGCACTAATACTTGGCCCTCCCAGGATAATTAACCGCTCAACTACATTACGCAACTCGCGAATATTTCCAGTCCAGGAACGCATTTTCAGCAATTCAATTGCGGTTTCATCAAATATTTTTGGTTGAATACCCTGTTCGCCACAAATAAGTTCACAAAAATGGCTTACAAGTAAAGGAATGTCATCTTTTCGCTCATCCAATGTCGGGACACGAATAGGAATTACATTTAATCGATGAAATAGATCTTCTCTAAAATTACCATTTTGAATTTCCCTGGCCAGATTCTTATTGGTGGCTGCTAATACCCGAACATTAACTTTAATGACCTTATCACTACCAACTCTCGTCAATTCGTTTTCCTGCAGCACACGAAGCACTTTAGTTTGAGCAGAAAGGCTCATATCGCCAATTTCATCCAAAAAGATAGTACCACCATCTGCCTGTTCAAACTTTCCGATACGTTGCTTTATTGCCGATGTAAAAGCACCTTTTTCATGTCCGAATAGTTCACTTTCAATCAACTCAGATGGAATTGCAGCACAATTTACTTCCACATACGGAGCCTCCGTACGATTGCTCTGTTCAAACAGCAATCTCGCCACAACTTCTTTTCCCGTCCCATTATCACCGGTAATCAAAACACGTGCATCTGTAGGAGCAACACGCTCAATCATCTTCCTTACTTTTTCAATGGGCAGCGAAGCACCAATCATCTGATGACGTTTGGCTACTTTTTTCTTTAGTGTTTTTGTCTCTGCAACCAAGGTGTTTTTCTCCAACGCATTCCGAACAGTTATCAGCAGTCGGTTTAAATCGATGGGTTTTACAATAAAATCAAAAGCTCCTTTTTTGATACATTCTACAGCAGTCTCGATGTTTCCATGACCGGAGATCATAACAATAGGAGCCTCTGTACCTATCTCGCTCAAATGGACAAGCAGTTCGATACCATCCATCTCCGGCATTTTAATATCAGAAAAAATTAAATCAAAAAAGTTATTTTGAGCAAATTCAAATCCTTGTTTTCCATTTTCAGCCAGTGTTACCTGATGTTTCTCAAACTCCAAAATATCTTTCAGCGTATTTCGAATGCTTCGTTCATCATCAATTACCAATATTTTTGCCATTTCTGCTAGAAATTTAAACCTATAAGATGTATTAAATGATCAATATTATTGATATGTGTAGGCTACATTCAGATAAACAGTCTTGTAACTCGTAACTATTTACTTGTAACTACTTATTTAAAGATCAAAACCAATATCAGTTCTGAAATACTTTTTATCGAATTGAATTTTTTGTGCATTGGCAAATGAAAGGGCAAGAGCCTCCGATTTATTTTCACCATAAGAGCTCACAGCAATTACACGTCCGCCATTAGTAACTATTTTTCCAGCCCGTTGAGCTGTTCCTGCATGAAAAACAATGCTTCCGTTTACACTTTCAAGTCCACTAATTTCTTTCCCTTTTTCATAATCTTCAGGATATCCACCTGAAACCAACATAACCGTTACTGCATAGCGATCATCAAATTCAATATTTTTTTCGTTCAGAGTTCCATTTGCCGCACCTTCAAGCAAATCAACAAAATCACTCTTTATGCGCAGCATCACAACCTCCGTTTCTGGATCGCCCATTCGAGCATTATACTCAATGGTATACGGTTCATTATTTACTTTAATCAAGCCAAAGAAAATAAATCCCTTGTAGACGATTCCCTCTTTAATCAATCCTTCAACAGTTGGTTTTATAATGCGCTCTTCCACTTTTTGCATAAATACGGCATCAGCAAACGGAACCGGCGAAACGGCACCCATACCACCCGTATTTAAACCTTTGTCCCCCTCACCAATGCGCTTATAATCTTTAGCCTCCGGAAGAATTTTATAATTCTTTCCATCCGTAATTACAAATACCGAACACTCGATGCCAGAAAGAAACTCTTCAATCACCACTGTCGTGCTGGCCGAACCAAATTTTCCATCAAGCATGGCTTTTAGTTCTGAAATTGTTTCATCTAAATCATTTAGAATCAAAACCCCTTTCCCGGCAGCCAGGCCATCAGCCTTTAAAACGTAAGGCGGTTGAAGGCTTTTAAGAAAGTTTACCCCATCTTCAATATTATTATTGGTAACACTCAAATATCCGGCTGTTGGGATATTATGGCGAAACATAAACCGTTTCGAAAAGTCTTTACTACCCTCAAGTTGCGCCCCTATCTTATCAGGCCCTACAACCGGAACATTTTTCAGTTCGGCATCGGCTGCAAAAAAGTCAACCACGCCTTTCACTAAAGGATCTTCCGGACCAACAACCACTATATTAATGTTGTTTTCCAGCACAGCATTCTTTATAGCTTGAAAATCATCAGCCGCAACAGGAAGATTAACCCCCACTGTGGCAGTTCCGGGATTTCCGGGTGCGATAAAAAGAGTAGAAAGTTTTGGACTCTGGGCTATTTTCCAAGCCATTGCATGTTCGCGTCCACCGGAACCAAGGAGAAGGATGTTCATAGGATTTGTAAATGGGATTTATGTTGCAAAAGTAGCATTTTTGTTTCAAAGAGCCAAGAACTTAAAAGGACTCAACCTGCTGTTTGAAATAAAACATAAATTTGAGGCAAATGAATCGAAAGGAAAGAGATCGGAGAGCGAAACAAATAAGTAAACCCCTATAAAAGACGAAAGGTAGCTCACCTCACGGTGTCCTACCAATCTTTTGTTAACCTTAAATCTAATACTATGAAAAAATCACGATGCAAAAATACGGCAAAATCAAATACGCTCCAAACAATTACTGTTAATAATCACGCATTGCACAGTTAAAATATATCTAATTAACCCAATCAAGTTAATTATAGGAGCCAAAACTCTATTTATTAACAAACAAAAACGAAAAAATAGCTTGCCTGTATATGAATATTGAGTTTTGTACACATTTAGAATTAAGAAGGGATCAATGTAAATATCCGGTGGAGTAGTTGCAAATAAGCAAGTGTCTTTTTATCTTTGTGTAAAAAAGTTCATGCCCTTAGATTACGATTTAGCCTCCTTGATTCTTCCTTT
>Ga0302285_10001383_pt1 | contig 13425 bp, 9 predicted proteins | sample III_Fen_E2_2_FD_200455 | JGI IMG/M metagenome (GOLD analysis project Ga0302285, IMG submission 200455) | Peat permafrost microbial communities from Stordalen Mire near Abisko, Sweden - III_Fen_E2_2 | ecosystem: Environmental > Terrestrial > Soil > Wetlands > Permafrost | place: Sweden: Abisko...
TTTATCCAGAAGATTGTCAGAGCTAAGACTTCCTCTGGCTATCTCAGTGGACTCAATGAAGTACTTTCAGATCCAACTATCTAGGCATAGCTTAAAGAAACTAAAGCTATCAAGGAGATTTTAGTCTTGGAGGATTTCTACAAGGTAAAACAGAAAAATATTTGTTTTGAAAAGTTGGATACAAAAATAACTTTTCTTGTTGTGTTAATTGAAAAGGCAATGAGTAGAGATCCAGATTTGATTTGCTATGGTTAAAAACACGTAATGAAAGCATTTGAAGCCAGTGCTATCTCAACTCTTCTTCTTAGTGACAGTTTATTCAGAACTAAGGAACTTTCTTAAAGGAAAAAATTCACAAATCTTGTGGATAATTCGAATCGTAAGGGTATTGATACAGTCATATTTTCAAGTCTACATAGCAGTGGAGAGAAACTAAACAACTTGACTGGTATCGCAGCAATATTGAAGTTTCCAATGGCACTTGAAAACGAAGAGATGGAAGAAGATGAAGAAATTATTGAAAATTTCAGAATCAAGATTGAAGAAAGAGAACCTCAATAGGAAATAAATGGAAATTCTGAAGACGATGAAGAAGAAGCAGAGAAAATAGCTAAAGAACTTGAAGATTTTCATATCGACGATGATCCTGAAACTGAAGAGGATTTCATTGATGCGATTTGAAATGAAGAATGAAAAGAAAGAATATGTCTTTAACAAAATAAATTGTTATTTATGATGAATTTAACAATTTCCAACCTGCAAGATGCAAGAGAAAGAGGGTTTAAAATAAAATTAAGATGAAAAAACAAAAGATAAGAAAAGAATCAAGTGAAGAATTATCTAATTTATGAATTATTAAATATCCTAATATGAATCCCTCAGCGGCTACACAACTAATTAGTCTAAATTATGGTGCATATCAAACCAAAAAAATACTTTGTATTTTTAATGAAGATGAATTAAAAAAGGAGGGTAAGGCAAAGATAAACTAAAAAACAAAAGAGCGAAAAAAAAAGTCAAAGAATCCCGATCTAAGGAAAAATAATAATAACTCAAAAAGAAAGAATCCTAAACAGAAATGAACGCAGAAGTACTCGAAGCAAGAAAGAAATTATAAGAGAAGATCGGAGATGCTCGTACTGGTGGTAAGGGCACCCAAAGAAGAAAAGTCAAGAAGGTCACCAAGACTCAAATCACCGATGACAAGAAACTGAAAACTATCATCAAGAAATTCGGAGTGCAACCTTTCTAAGGAATCGATGAAGTCAACATGTTCAAGGATGACAAGACCATCCTTCACTTCGACAACCCAGAAGGTAAAAAAAATATTGTTTCTTAGGTTAATATTTTGTTAATCTGATGAATATTTTGTCTAATAGTTCTCGCCTCCATTCAGAACAACACCTTCGTCGTTATCGGAAAGAGCGAAACCAAGAGTAATAGAATAATATCATATTTTAGTTTGCACTTTTAAACTGAAACCAAAAATTGAATTCTTAATATCTTGAAGAAAAATCTAAAAAAAGATTTGAAAAATAAGTTTATGCTTGTAGCATAACACAAGATTTTTTTATATAATCTCTCTCTTCTGTCATTTTTTTTCAATTTCTCTCCTCTCTCTCTCTCCCTCTCTGGAATCTTCTAACTCATTATTCTCACTTCAACTCCAATAACACATTTTATTGTTTGAACTTTCAGACGTTAAGGACTTGCTTCCTGAGATCCTCCAACACCTTGGACCTAAGTAACTCGGTGACTTGAAGGACTTACTCTCTCACATGGGAGGTGCTGACAAAAAGGAAAAGGGTGCTGACGATGAAATCCCTGAGCTTGAAACTAACTTCGAGGAAGTTACCAACAAAGTCGATTGAAAGAGCTGATTGTTTTTGAGCGCTAGATTTCTCAGAGAAAAGAAGACGCAAACAACAAAGTTGATTTAATTATGAAGCATTTTTCTTTGCTCTTCCATAAAGGCTGGCATTTTGCATGTTCTATGTGCCGTCGCCGTCTTGGTTTACTTCACTCTGCTGTTATGAATCTATTTAATTGCACAATATTTATCTTCTTTCTCTCTTTTTCTTTTAAATTCATATCGATAGCAATCTAAAAGTATTTTTATTTGAAAAATTGTTGGGAGGATGAAAAAAAGAAGAGATAATACAACTAATGCTGGAAAAAAGATAAAATATATTTATTAGAATCAATTAATGCTAAGGATATGGCAAGATCAGAGATTTAGAGCTTTTAACAAAATCAAGAAGTTGTACTCCTAGAAAAATAACATATTTTGTAATAATATCCTTTCTAAGCAAATAATTAATTTCTTGAGATAGTCTCATACGAGAATGCTAAAGAAGAAGAAAAGAGACCACATTTATTTTTGATTAATTTATTTAGCTCCTAGCAGACAATCTAATGCATGGATCATACACTTTGATTGAATTTCATTCAAAGATAAATTAAAACATAAAAAACACAATCAAGATTGACCAAAACTTGTCAGATTTTCTCAAAGAAAACCAGATCAAAAGGACAAATTTCAAAATGGCTAGAGAGTCCAATTTCAACGCTAAAAAATAACAGAATGTCAAGATTAGGTAGAGAGTTTCATTGCTTGTTGAGGATTTATTTTTAATATTGTTTTATTTGCGTAGACGTGATAAGGCTAAAAACATTAAAAAAAGTAAGAAGTTGTCTGCAATTTAGTCATACATTGATCAAAAAAAGAATGGCATAGAAGACGAACCTGAAGCTTTGGATAAAAAGGGTAGAAGAGAACTCAGAAAGAAGCAAATTAAAGCAGATAAGAAGCTCAGACTTAAGTAGCTCAAAGAAGAAAGGAACAATGAAATTTAAGAAGAATAATGAAAGCCTTCTTATTTATTATTGAAGAAAAAATCTCTCTCATATTAAGAAATGAACTTGTTTTCCATTTAAAAATACATATGCACTTAATATTCAGAATGTTATCTTGGATTAGTTCGCACTCAAAGTTATTTTTAAAGATTTTTTAACTTCTTTTATTCATCTCATTTTTCTTTTTCTTGGAAAGATCATTTAGAAAGTAGAAGCTAATAAATAATAGAAGCAAATTAAAATTCAAGCATAATCAATTGCTATGATTGGTTAAAGGGTTATGGGTATGGATAAAAATAAATGGACTTCATAGTGCATAATAATTTAGAGAAAATTATTCCTCTTATTTTGATATTCTTAATACTTTTACAGATTAGCAATTCATGCAATTTAATATTTTCATTTGAAAATTTTAAACCAAAAAACCATATTTTAACTATTCCTTTAATTTTAATAGAGATTGTCTTAGATTTAAAATTTTACTTATTTTCTTAAGGAAATACTTTCTTTGTTCCAAAGTGCATAGCAACTGGTTTCTTTTCTTAATATTCTGTGTTGTTTAAAGAAATAAAGTTACTCCTATTTCAATTAAAGTGGATCTCATTTGATCTGTTGGTATGTTAATTAAAAAATAAATAGAGCTAAAATTACAATTAAAATGAAATATTATCAATAGTACAAATGAATTATACAACAATTTCAATGCCAAAGGAACTTCGTGGTTTCAGATTTTAGATCTAGATTTAATTACGTAGCAATAAATGCAGTTTGCGCACTTACACTTATCAAAGAAAGCAACTAAAAAAGAAAAGAATTTGTAAAACTCCATGATATAAAGGCGGTTATTTCTCATAATTTTAATTTTACACTTGAGAAATTCGAATGAGGATAAAAATCCTTATGTGTAAAACTTGTTTTTGAAACAGTTTAAATATTTGTTTAACCATTTATTAGTTTTAGCATACTTTCATCTTAACCTTAATCCAAAAGATAAATCAACTTTGCACATTCTCAAAAAAAAACTAAATATCTAAAAATCTTGCCTTTTTGAAAGTGGGAGGTTTGCAATAGAAAAAAGATATTTTGTGATAGGGTATGGAATGCGTAGAAAAAGAGAGTACAGTTTATAATCAACTCTTAAGCGGATTGCATTTAATACTAGTATTGCTTGGTGTCTCTATCATTTTCGCTGATAATACAATCATTTTGATGTAAGCTAAATTAGGCTGGCCATTATTTTGCAATTGACTTTTTAAAATAAAAGTCGAACTAGCAAAAATATCTTAGGATAAATCTTTCGATTTTATTTTAGCTTTGCTAACAAGATTCAAAGATGATACAGGGGTGTAGAAAATGGAAGAGAAATGCACTCATTGAAAGACAAAAAAAGACGTTTTAATGTCAAATTAGCTGCCAATTTAAGATTTTAAGAAACGATGTCAAAGTGCATCAATATAGATTGATTAATAAAGTTGCATGAATCAAAAAGATGTTCTGAAACGGTAAGTAGATTAACTCATTACCTCTCAAACTTTGTAGAAAGAACTAATCAAATAGGAAAGACATGAAGAACCTCAATTTCGAGCCGAAAGCAAATACCTTACAGAATAACAAAACCATGCAGCCAATCAAATTAACTTGTGCGACGTGAGAACAAAAGTGGAAAAATAATCAATTTTCTCTTTTGATAATTCTTGTCAAGTAAATTAATTAAGAATCCTGGCTGTGTCAGGGGTAATCCTATGTAATCTTATTTTTCAACATGTAATGTATCTCTATTTTTGTCTATGTCTTGTCTATTTCTTCTAATTATTTAAATGGTATATATGAAGAAAAGCGAATTGCAGGACAATCCATATTCTCTAGCTTTGCTTCCCTGATTAAGTTAGCTAGCTCCTTCACATAAAATTGCTTCTCAAGAGAACGGAAAATTTATTAGAAAAAGTTTTCTGCTTTTTTTTGTTTCCACTCATTTTTTATGCAAGTTTCATTTCAAGCAAAACTAAATTAGCAGCAATTAAACTCCGAAATCAGCTATAAGAGAGAATCTTACTTATTCTTATCAAGAATGTTTTTTTTATTAAAATACAAAAATAACTTTAATCCGCTGTGTGCAAAGCAATGTCTGGGAAAAAAATTGGGGAAAGAATAAAATTTAATTAGATCTAGGGTAAGGAAAGATAAAAACTTATCTTAAAATTAAATCGACCTAATATGACCCAGCCCTAGATAAAAGCAAGCAACATCAACTTGGTTTGGATAATCTAATTATTAAATATTAAAAACATCCCACAAAAAAAATAAAAATATATTAGAGAAATCTCTCTCTCTTTTATATTATCTTACATAATTTAAAATGGATATTCTCTCTTCAAACAAAATCATCTTAGGGTAAAATAATTCGGGCTTTCCTTCATCCTCATCAACAATAGCAGACTCCTCTTCTTAGATTTTCCTCTCCCCCAATCTTGCATCATAATAATCAATAAGTTCATTTTATGAAATCAACACAACTTTACCTTCTGAAAAAGGTATTCTTTCTTATCAAAAAGATCCCTTGAATCTCCCAGAGGATATTTCGATTGTTTCAGAGGCTGAAAACGATCTCTCAAATGTAAGTGATGGAAAATCTCAGCTAATTAATGTGTCTGAAGAAACTATCCAAAGATTCGAAGAATTATACTAAAATATGTCGGAAGAAGAATTATTGGAGAAATACAGTAAATTGTAAAAGTCCAATTTCTTGAAAAACATATTGCGCTCTTTCTATGCATTTATCTTTGAAGAAGGTGATGAGATTGTCATAGAATCCGTTGTATAGGATGCTTCAAAAAATATAAGCCAGATTAGAAAAGAGTTTACAGCGTTCACCAAGCATAAAAAACACAATTAATCAACTTTAGTGTCAATCATGAAAAGCAAGCGATTCAGCAGTATCTTATACTATTATCTCTCATATTACAGCTTAGATTGGGTTCGCAAGGGATCGACTAGAAATATTGAAATGCACATCCTTTGCATAACCCATCTTAAAAGATGCATATCTTCTACACCTCTTATCCAGCAATTCAAACTCTACAAAAAACATTTACAAAACTCTCACTTATTTACCTTTTTCCATTCCAAACTCTTATTTTTTCAATTAATATGTCAATATGTACAACAAAAATTCGATATTTATATTTTATATTTTACCAAATGTAGCTTCAATTACTCAAACAGATAAACTTAATTACTCTCGTTATCAATCAAAAATTCATTCGAGTTATGAAAAGAGAGATAATCTATTGATAGAGAGAGGATCTTTCTTCTGATTTTAATCTTTAATTTATTTAATTACTTATTGTAAGCATTCAAAGGTAACAACTTCGTTCCAAAAAGCTTGTTTACATGTTATTAAGCAATAAACTGGATCATTTATTAAATCGAAGATTAGCTTCCAATATGATTGTAAGATTTCCAGATTCAAAGAGATTATATTTAACCTAGATTTTAAGCTGATCTTAGTTTTGTTAACGAAATCTTACTCAGCCCTTTTTAAGTTCCTCAGTTGGTTATTTGATCTAATGTAAGTTGACCTGATTTTTTCGAAATTTTTAAAATTAAATGTGTGACAAAACATGTATTTAATTTTTGATAAATTCAGCCAGCGTACATAAAAATTGTTCTAATTCACAGGAAGGTTCTTATTTTTGTACTTGTTCATATTACCTTTCACCCAGCCTACAGCAGAGCTGCTTCTTTCAAGCGGGTTAAGTTTTTTTGGATCCAGTAATTATTTTACTGAACACAAAAATATCTCCTAAGGTTCTAAACTTTTTGGAAGCTACAAGAAACTTGAAAAACTCCTTCGAGTTTGTATTACATTCTTATGAAATCGAGTCTTTTATCTTCATCCCCTTACAATTTCTTTATATTTTTCATGATTTATTTTTCCCAAATATATTTTTCTTTCTTTTTTAAGTCAAATTCTGCCATGTAATTAACTGATATGGGTATTCTTAAATTGCCTATTAATTTCCATTCATTTATATTTAACATAGGATTGTTAGATTACTTTAATTTGATTCTTTACATTGATTACATTCCCTAGTAAATCAAAAGCTTAATTTTATTTTTACACCGATCCTTCTTCCCAAGATAGATGAATTGATGATAAATGTGTGTAAGAAAAATAGTTTGATTTGTGTTAAAAAAAATAGTCTTGCAATTAGATTACAAAGTAATTTTTGGAGATTCCATACATATTAGTTTTATTTGAAGCATAAAAAAGGAAATATTTTGATTGAATGTTTACTTTTTTTTTTCTTGCACCAATTATTGTTTAAACAAGAAAATATCAACAATAATTAATTATGATTAACAAAATAACTTAACCTATAATAAAATAATCTTCCTTGAAAATAAATGAATCTAAAAAGTGTCAAGAATTCCTCAGCTTGAATATGAATTATTTCTAAGTTGTTTGTTTTAGAAAGTTTGTTTGCCTCCATGAATAAATCACAGTTATCGATGTATCAAAAACAGTTATTAATTGTTAGTCTGTGGAAAATTAAATATTAGCTAGAAGTACTTACAAGGTAGGTTGATCGGCGGCAGTATTTAAAAGATATCAAATTAATCTAAATAATATTAAGTAATTTTTATTATCTTAACGGTTTCTTTGTTTTTTTAAAAAAAATCTTTACTTTTCAAATTTTCTTTTTTCTATTTTTCAATCAACTCTTTATTTCACTATTAAGACTCCCTAAATTAACTCTCTTAAATTGAAAAATGTTATTAAAAATCAGAAAAAACTGAAAAGTTCATGAAGATTTTTTTTTTCTGTTCTAATGATATTTTTCTTTTAAAAATAAAACAATTTATTTTTTTTGATGTTGACTAAAAAATTACTAACTAACTAACTAGCAAATCTCTCTTTCTTTCAAAGTTCTTATAAGTATCCTCCCTTCCCCTCCCCACATCCACCTAATAATTAATTTTCTATTAGCCTCTGACAGTGCTATCTGAACAATTAATTGGATATTTTTTTTTTGAAATTTAAATTTTTTATTTAATTTTTTTTAAGAGTTTTTTTTAAATATTTAAAATCTTTTGCATTATTTTTCAATTCTTTTTCATTTTTTTAATAATAGATTCAGTTTCTTTATCGAGGATGTTGTTTTGTTTAGTTGTTTTACAATAAGTCATCAAAGCTTGGGCTCTCAAGAGGAAATGTTTAGGATTGTTTGGGAACTTTAGAAAAAAGGAAACTTTTTTAAGATTCCATTGGATAATTTTCAAATAATTTTTCGAAAAAGGATTTTCATTTGATTCCAGAGACATCTCACAGCAATAATCATAATGATTGCCAGACATTTTCAAAATAGCATTTGATAAGACGATTGTTGTGACAATATGGTCGTCATAGCTATTCGAGTCGTATGAAAAAACTAGGGAGAGATGCTCTCGATGGATAATGATTGTTCATCCTTTTTCTTGTTTTGGAATTGATAGATGTTATTTTGCTTTTGTATTTTGTATTTTGTTTGTTTTTGTTTGTCTTTTGAATTAATTAATTTATTGATTTCTCTTTATCAAATGAAACAAATTTCTAAACAGTTTAAGATTGTTTAATTAATGAGATATTAATGGGGTGGGGTGGTAGTTAGAGAAATGAAGGGGTGGGTGATTTACCCCCTTTTTAAATTTAAAATACAAAAAATATATTCATTTTTCAACTTATCTCCCATTCTAAATTAAGTATTGTAATTTTTCTTGGTTTAGATTAAGAAAATGAAGATGATGGGGAAACATATTGTCCTTGCTCAAACTTTAAATGAAATTAACTAAAATTTCATATTATTTTTTATTATTTTCAATTAATCAACTTTTCAGTTGTCAGTTGGTTTTATTATTAATTCTTGAGGTTTTTGTTATGAGTTTCTAAAGGTACATACAAATACCATTTCTCAAAAGAAAAGAAAGGGAAGAGAGAAATTAGTTCTCAAATATCACTGTGATTAAGTTGAAATTGAGTTTTAATATGTATGCATTTCAAAACGATAGATACAAAAAGAAAAAGCATCACAATAATAAGAGAACATTCATAATATGAACATAAATGTGTTTGGCGATAGTAGGTTAAGGCACAAAAATGATGATATTTTGCTTAATTTGATTTCTCAAAGTGAGTATTTAGTATTCGACAATTTTTTTCAGAATAAATGAGTCTACAACAATTGCTAATAAACTTGATCTTCTGAAACCATTTTTTGTTTGCATACGTTTGCACAGACATTTATCTGTGAAACTAGGTTTTTCAGAGCCAGGAGAATGTGAGAGGAGACTGTAAAAAACTAATTTGTTGGTAACGATTCTCTGCTGGTTATTCATAAACAATGTTCAGATCTTCATTTATTCGTTTTTTCTTCTTCTCATATTTAGATATTTATTAAAATTTGCGCAATTTAATTAATTATTGTTATTGTTTCTTCAAATTTCAATCGATTCTTTTAATTATTGACAAAGAAGAAAAGATCATTAATTAACTGAAATAAAAGTGCTTTTTGTTAATGTAATGACTTAAATTCTTAAAATAGTTGTTCTAAAGGGTCCGTCCATTTTCTTCTTCTCATTTGCCATGATTTATCAAACTAAAGGCAGCCTTTAATTCAAAGGTTAGAGAAGTTTCAACCTTCTTCTATGTTAAATAAGATCAAATTAATAAAAAAAATATTTCTTGTTTATAAATCTGGAAACTAATTGATTTATCTTAAGATTCGGAAAACACTGCCATTTTGTTCGGTGCTTCTTTTTTTAATATCAATTCTTGCTATTAGAAAAGATATTCTTTTGGTTGGATTCCTTTCACCACTTGATGATTTTGGTATGGATCATTTCTAAATGAGGGGGAGGAGAAAATTATTTGTGGAAAATAATTGAGAGAAAAACGAATTACTAAAAAAAGAAGAACAAGAAACATAATCGTACATTCTTTTTACTAAATCAATCTAAATAATAATAGAACTAATATGAGATTGCTTTCTCACAACCTTCTGCAATGCAATGTGAAGAATTGCACTCAAAACAATTATCCACTCAATATCTAAGTCGATAAATCAAATGTGATAAACTGTGAATTTCGTAAAGAAACTCTCTAAAAACTTATTCCAAAACTCGAATGGAGTGCCTTAGCTATCACTGTCCATAAGGTAAGATACTAAGCTAGTAAACTTTCTTAGTCTATGGGTTTAAATATTTTGTTTTTTTGTGACGTCTAAAATTAAAAAATAGCTTTCAAAGAACAATGATTTTCCTGATAAATTCTCTCCTGCATTGCTAGAAGACGCTAAATTCCTTTAAGATCTCCACAGAATTCTCATGGAGGTGAAAAAAAACACAAAATTAAATAAAATTAATCAATTTTTCATGTAATTTCTTTGCATTTCTCTTCAGACTCACATCATCGAAGGGTTCTTGATTTGTGAAGGCTGTGGGAAGAGATATCCCATTAAAAATGGAATTCCTAACATGATTTTAAATAATGATGAAGATGCATGATCTTTTGTATTTTATTTATTCTATTTTTACATGCATTATCTTTTAGAATCTTCAAAAAAGTGAAAGATATTATTATTCAAACTATGAATTATCTTTATTCTTCAAGAAATAACGAAACTAACACATATTTTGATCATCGCGCAGTTAATGGTTAACCATATTAGAAGTTTCTTTGATTAGGAAGTGAGGGAAGCCGAGATTGATAGTTTCTGGGAGTAAATGACTGCTCTTATTGTGAAGAACTGTTGTTTTTGAAGATATTCAGTAGTTTAGGGGAATTCTAATTTTGAGAAGGCAGAATCTTTGAAGACATTGGAGATGAACCATTAGATTGATAATTCTATGAATAAAAATTGGATTATGAAGTAAATCTTGACGAGGATAGATGAGAATTTATTTGATCACATAGCCTTGGCTAACTGAGATGATTAGATAATTATCTTTATCTTCTGGCCTAGAGAAGATCCTTTGGAGTAACCTTGATAAATTAAGGACTCATCTTTTGAGCATTGTAGTGTCTTAATGAAGATATAAACAGCTGCCTTGTGTTTATTCCAGCTCCAGCTGATTCAGGTGAGAACATACCTCCAGAATTATGGCTTTTTTAAGAATAAAATAAATATTTTCAGTTAATTCATTCTCTAATTAATAAAATAAAAGAAATCTTTTTTGTTGTTCTTATCCCGATCTCTGAAATAATAGATCTAGTGTGTTCCAAAAATATAAATATTAGCCATTTTTACAGAATATAGGTGTCTCTTCCTTTTCCATCAGAGAAGTATTTCACTGTTTTATCCAAGTGAGTTGGTTTTTCACTAGGTTAGCTGGACATCCTGAAAGTATTGCCCTCACCAATTCCTTCACCAACAGTATTTAGATTCATAATATATCCATCTCTCCCTTTTTCCAAAAAAAAGATCGATTTTAGAGAACATTTTCTCTCTTGTTGTTCTTATCTTACCTTATCCGTGAGTCGAAAAATAGCGTGTACTTTTCTTTTCGTTAATGTTTGACCTCCAAAGGCTGCTGCTGTATCCGCTGCTAGTCATTCAAAAAAATAAAAGTTTATTATCTTATGCTAGTTTTCGATTCTCCAATCAATTTAGATTTATTATTAATTATCTCTGAAAGATTTTAACACTCCTTTTATTTGCGTAAAGATAAATAAGAACCTCTTAATATCTACTGCAATACTGGCAAGAAATACAAGAATTAAGAAAACCTATTTGTTAATATTCCAATAAAATGATGGTGAAGGGGTAGAATCACATATCTTTTCTTTTAAGAAAATAATAAAATCTTCCAATAATTTGAAGTAAGTTTTCATTGAAATTTAATGAAAAACTAAATTATTCGATTGAGGTTAATAAAAAAATGGATCGAAATTTAACAGAGAAAGCGAAAGTAAACTCAACTGAGCCTTAGAACAGGTACTCCAATGAATACGACATTATCAGTTGCTAGCCGTTTCATAGTAATAATCTTTTCTGTAAGTTCTTCATCAGGCTGTGTTTTTTCTTCTTTCTTTGCATTCTTCTTTTTAGGATCTTTGTCATCTTCTTTCTTGGCTTCGACTTGCACGCCATTTTTATCCACATAAATTGTCTTTGGTTCCTGTTAACAAAATTGAAATTAATTATTCAACATGCCAAATTGTTTTTTTTCTCAAAACATTTGAATTTTCTTCCTAATTACTTTAAACTTCGCAAGAGATGCTGCAATATAGGTCTCCTCATTTAACGATGTGAGGAAAGATTAAAGAAGTTAAGGAGCAAGATTTGGTTCTACTGCCCATTGTGTAGCGGTTACAGTAGCCACTCCCAGAATGGAAAGCCACACTGCAGATATCATTAACGATTCATTTAAAGGAATCTTTTCACCTTCTGGATCGAGAGGTGAGAATTTCTCAATGATTGTTTTCTTCACGTTAATCTTATCGATAATAGTAACAGACCTTACTTTACTTATCTCATTCATGTCAAGGAATAGTTTCGGCGAAAGCACATTCATGAAACCAGGATTACCGTAGAATAAAACCATCGAACCAGTTGAGAAATATCGCTGCCATTCTCCAACGCTGGTTATACGATTTCCAGAGGAAGCACCTTCCCATTTGCAAGTTGTCATTATTGTCTTAGCTGTGTCTAGAATAATTGGTTCACCTTCGAATTTATTGTCTGCATCGTCTTTCTTGAAACTGTAAGATACATATTTTAGTTTATCCTTTGTAATGCCAAATCCATTGTTCAGCGGAGGCTAGAATCCTTTAGAAACAAATCGAATAATTATTCAAAAATAAAAAAAAGAGAATTTTTCGTAAATTAAAAGTTTTTACCAATCGTTTTGAGCCTCTTTGCAAGTTGAAGAAGTGAAAAGTCTTTGGAGACAGCTGGAACTGACTTGAAGATATTAAGTTACTCGATAGGTAACGAAAAAAGTGAAATATCTAGTAAAAGCACAACCGATTCTACTCCTGTTTTCGATGGAGTCAAGGGGCTCTCATAATCTAGAATCTATTCATCTTTGTTTGCTCCTGCAGCACCTCCTTTTTTAGCTGGTGGAGCTTTGGTTTCTTTTTTAGTTTCTTTTTTCGCTCCTTTTGCACCTTTATCATTATTCTACTGCTAAAGCAATAGAAGTTCTTCCTCAGCCTTTTTATCTAATTCTGGAGAACTGTTAATTAACTCATCGACTTCAGCAGTAAAACCTGCAAAGAATTCTTCAAGTTCGCTCAGGATTTTCTAATATTCTTCTTCTTGCTAAGCTACAAGTTCAGAGAAGTCTTTTTCTGAGATAATCGGTGATTTAACAAGAGAGATTTTAATTTAACTGAGTCGCTACTTTAACTATTATAAATTGTTATGATCGTCAAGGACTAGGTCTTTTCTTTTAATTTTAACTTCTAATCTTTTGTCTTTGGATAGTCTCAAGAATCCAAAGTAAAGGAATCTAGGTTAAATCAAACAAAACAAAAAAAGCAAAATTATTCAATATTACTTTAAAAAAATCAAGCAAAAATTTCACCTT
>Ga0302285_10001388_pt1 | contig 13396 bp, 10 predicted proteins | sample III_Fen_E2_2_FD_200455 | JGI IMG/M metagenome (GOLD analysis project Ga0302285, IMG submission 200455) | Peat permafrost microbial communities from Stordalen Mire near Abisko, Sweden - III_Fen_E2_2 | ecosystem: Environmental > Terrestrial > Soil > Wetlands > Permafrost | place: Sweden: Abisko...
GATTTCTAAAAATTAGAGGAGCGGACTCATTTAGCTATTAAAGAAGCATAGGATGTACGCGTATAAAATAGAGATCTTCAAATGGAGATTCAAGCTATGCAGAACATTAACTCATCCCTTTCAGTAAGACATATTTGATCATTTTAGATTTGCACAATTTACAACAAATATTTTGATAACTGTGAACAGCAAAAATCAAGTGAAATTCTCAAAAAATGTTAAGATTAAGTGTTTAAATTGAAGAACAGCTTAAAAGAAAAAGACAGAGAAATAATAGAATTAAAAAACTCGTTAGCACGTTTGAGAGGATAGCCTATTTCAAAGGGAGCAATTAGTGGAATGCGTCCTTCTTCAGCGAAAGTAGGAGGCAAACTGTTTGGGGAGGATCTATTACAGTAAAAAGATTAGATGATTAGTGCTTTACAGTAAGAGGTGAGTAGATTATAGTCTTAAGAGAAGCTCAAAATGGAGCATTCAAATGAGTTACATAATAACAGAGATGACATTGAGAGTCTCAATAACAGAGATCTGACCATGACAAATGATAAACTTAGATCATAATTAGCAAATAGTAATAATAATTAAGAACTTATGGAGAATCAAGAAAAACTGCTGGAATCTTATGGGAAAGGGGAGGTAATCACTGATATACGTGTCACCAGAGTTAGAAGAGAAGATATTCTAAGAATCGGTATGATAAGAAGATACTTTTTTCTAGGGTTGATTTTGACTCATAATAATTTAAAATAAAATGTTTAGGAGAAGAACTGTAGTACAAGCTTAGAGCACAAAGCTTAAGTGAGAATGAAGCTGCACAGGGGCTTTTTGATCATCTAAAAGCAAGCAGCTCGATTAGGAGTCTTCATGGGCTATTCCAAGAGTATTAAAGATGAGAAATGAAAAAATAAAATCATTAAAAAAATTATGTGAAATGATGAATTTCAATTGATTCTAGCTAATTTGTTATTGGTTTGATTTAGGACTCCATTCTCTTTAGAACCAAGTAAATCATTGTTGTTCGCAAGATATCTAATCGAAGAGCAAACCGGAGAATATGGATTTTCCTGGGATGCGGAGAGACAAAACTAAGCTGTTTTTGAATCCTTTAGAGATGCTGTTGGAACTTATAAAGTATTCTCAACTGCTTATGCTAAGAAACTATATGATTCTTTAGTTGAAGTATTCTTAAGGAATAGAGCTGGAATAAAAGCTGCTCTTGAATCAAGAGAAAGACAAGATGGTTCTGTAACAAAAGAAGATTTTCTTGAATCCTTTGAGTTACTTGGGATTCTACTTCAAAAAGATTAGATTTCTTTTTTGATTATGGCGATGATCTTGCGTTCACCTGGTTTGGATAAGCTGCATTACAAGGAAATATTAAAGCTCTTCAAAGGAAAACATGGAGAAGAAGTCAATGAAGATGAAGATGAGGAGGAGTATGAGAACGAAAATGAATATGGATATGATAAATATTTAGTCTAACAGTAAATGAATTATCCTGCAGAAAACGGTCATCATGAAGGAATAGACGAAGAAGATGGTGAGTATTATGAAGATGAAGATGATGAAGAGATTATGGAAGATAATTTTGTTGGGTAGAATACTGAAAAGAGCAGAGGAGGAAGAGGAGGAGGAAAAAATAATTTCGAGATATCTGAAGAACAAGCCAAAAGTGGAATGGCACCTGAAGAATATGATAGGTTACTGAAGCAAAAAGAGCAAGAATGGATAAGCAGTTGGAAGGATGAAAGTGATAAAGAAACTAATAAAAAAGGAGGGAAAAAGAATACATAATAATAATAATAATAATAATAATAATAATAATAATAATAATAATAATAATAAATGAAGTAATAGATGTAATAATAAGGGTAATAATAGTTACAACAATAATAGAGATAATTGTAAGAAAACCAACAGAAAGAGCAGTAAAAATAGAAGAATTCATCATTACAGCAGGAGTAAAAGAAAAGCTAATAATTAGTAATTGAAGAACATTGGGAAGAACCACGAAATAAGACATCATAAAAAAACCCTCCAAACGAGAAAAGTAAAAAAATATTTAAGATATTTTGATTCTAAAATGAGTTTTATTATTAGAAGAGGAAGAAGAGATCATGGAAGTTGTAGATGAGGTGCGCATTCAGCCGCAATAGTAAAAGGTAAGCAAAAAAATATTAATACATTTTCAGAATTATTTTGATAAAAAAATGTCGAATTTGAAAGATGTTTCTCAAAATATTTATTTCCTTATTGGGTACACAAATGATTAGATTTACAATAATCCTTTGTTTTTTCGTAATATCTAGGCAATAATTGAAGCAAATAATTACGAGGAAGAGTTCGACATCGTGTCCGATGATGAATAATGAATAATCAAAAGTTGAATATATTTTTAGCTTTTCTTGTATTGAAATCTGAAAACATTGTTAAGTTAATTGTGCTAGACATCTTACATAAATGCTAATACCATATTCTTCTCTTTTCTAAACAAAAAATTGTTTTTTTCTTCTTTTCTGTGGAGGAAATATTTCATATTTTAAATAGCTACAAAAGCAAGAGAAGACTGGGGATATTTAAAAATATATATATTCTGCGAACAATATTATCGATAAATCATCATCATGCAACGGTGTGCTTCTCTCCCTTGGTCTTGAGGGAAGCTGCCTTTCTGTCGAGGAGGCTCTGTCTGCACTTGTCCAACTTGATCTTGGTCAAAACGAGTTGAGAAGCGGCCAAGGGAATCTAGTAGGGAGCACCTGTTATTTTTGAAAATCATAAATAATGTTAGAAATCGAGTATTTTAAGATGAAGAAGTGTATTATATCAAAATAAGAAAACTTATTAATTCTCTCTCTCATTTTGGTCAATAATTGCATATGAATTATCACTTTTTCTTGGTAACTTTAGCTTTATTATCTAATAATATTTTAAGATAAGTTCTTGGAATGAATAAATCCTCCTGAAACCCTTTATTCGCTTTTGGTTATTTTGATGAATCTAGTTTTTTTTAATTATTTTTCTATTGAAATCTGCTTTAGTTATTTAATAAATAGAATGGGAATATGATTTCATACCATTAAGCTTGTTCTTGGAGATTTTCTCAACGTGGATAGCCCATTTCTTTCTGTAAACCTAGGTGACCTTGCCTTTGTTGCCTTTGAACTTGCCTGTTTAATATGAAATTATATTTATGTAACTCCTTCAATCCCCTAGCTTTTATCAAAAAAGAGTTCTACCTCTGACAATGAGAACCTCGTCGTCCTTTCTAATGGGAAGAGATCTAACTGTGTATTTAGCTCTGAGTTCCTTGGAAAGGTGAGCAGACATAAGGGTCTATCTAATGTGAGAGGGAGAGGCGAAGTGAGCCTTTCTCTATTTTCTTCTGGAAGAGGTAACTTCTAAATTTGGGAGAATAGACGTGAGCTAACTTGGAAAGAAAATGTCATAAAGAATTCTTACCAACGTGAGTCTTCATTGAATATGAGTATGTGTGTGTGTGTATAAAGTTGCTTTTATTTTAATTTAATATCTTCCCCTTTTTTTCGATGTCCTCTCTCTCACTTTTTAATTAGCCTTATCGCTGCGCTCTCCTCCCCTGTTATCTTTAATTTTATCTTCGAAATAATTTAATTTCTTTTTGCTTTTTCGATTCATAGTACTTTCGCAACGAAGTAGAATGAACATTCAGACATAATCGATTAATCTCTTGGGCTATTTATCAAAGTTTGATGGCAGATTTTCAAACGTGAAAGATAACCGAGAATTTTTAGGGATAAGCAAATAGCATTTTTTTGTAATATTTTAAAAAGCAAAATAGAGGCAAAATTGAAAAATTTTCTCCTTAAGATTTATTTACCTTGCAAGACATCTAAAAACAAAGGAGCATAAAGGTCTTTTCCCATATTACTAACAAAAAATCAGAGTGATAAATATTGAATTTTCATTTAAGCTACAGGCAAAGAAGCACAAAAAAGAAGTTAAATCAACAATCTTTTGGGGGTAATCTTATGCAATGAGAAAAAACAAATTTCCAGAAATCTCAAGCTTGGATAGCCTTGCCTGCCTTGGGGAGGACCCATTCGGGGAGACGAGCCTTGAGTTTTTTAGTTTTGTTTGAGCCGTTGTCGACGGGGAGTGCAGCGTTTTGCTGAAGTTCTGCCTTGATGGATTCAAGGAGGGCTGGGTCATATTTGCTGAGATCTTGCTTGTTGTTGATAGCGCTGAGAGCGTAGAAACGGTTAAAATCGAATTTCTCACCAGGCCTGACAATAGCAAAGGGATATCTCTTAATGAAAGTATTAACAGCATCTTCGAATTGTTGTCTGCCATCAGCAGTAGCGATGTTGAATCTGCCGAAGGGATTCTTGGAATCTTAAATTGATTTTTCACTGAAACCTTCATAGAATATTTCGTTGTAAAAATATCTGTCCCATGCTTCGTTTCTCAAGATTCCGTAGTATGAGAACATCTCAAGAGGAATGAGCTTGGAAAGAGAACTCCAACGTCCAATAGGAGTCATGTCACTCATGTAATTTTTATAGACAAAGTTCTCCCAATCAATAATGTTATCAGCAGTCTCAGCAAATTATCTTTCCTCTGCTTCTTTTCTGATCCACTCAGGGACGTAGAATCCTCTAAGGGCTCTCTCGACCTTGTAGTATCTAGCTCTTCTCTTCTTGGCGAATAGCACAGTGTAAGGGTGCAAACTATTTTTTTTTAAATAATTGAAATTACAAACATTTCCTACAATATCTTGCTTAAAAATCACTAATAAACTCTTTCTCCTGATTGTTCTTCTCCAAGAAGCTTGCTTTGCTAAGCTTATGTGATAATTACTCTCAAAAACTGAAATATGTCTTCAGTAAATGTGACATAAATTCAATTTGTATTTTCCAAAAAAAAACAATATCCTGAAACCAAGATATATTTATTACTTCTATCTTGCAATAGTTTCGAAGAAGTAGCATCTTCTGATCTCTCTGTCCTTAAACAGCAAGGTGTCTTCAAGAGTGAGACCTCTTTGATGGGCAATGTCGAGTTTCCATCTGTAGCTGAACTTTGCCAATAGAGGGTCAAGTGCTCTCAAGATGATTCCTGAGATACCAGTGTTGAAGGCATTGTGCTAAGCAACAGTGAACCATTCAGTTCTATTCTCATTGTACCATTTTCTAGGTGCTGCTACGACTCTCTAGCGGCTGAACATTTTAGTGTTCACCAATTGCTCCCATAGGGCTTTCTCAATTCTCACCATATCTCTTTGTCTCTTCTTCTAATTGTTCTTTCCAGAATTTAACTTTTATTGCTTTGTTTATCCCAATCATATCCCACTGTCATTTATTCCATTAGATGTGTTCATTCATCATAATATTCATATCAAATTTCTTTAAAATTTATTCCCAATTTTCGAAAGGTCTGTATCTTTACGATTACCATCAAAATTCAGAGTTTAATCTTTTTGAATATCACCTCCATTTTTTTGTTATTAGTTATGAACATTTAGGGGGAATTCAACACCTCTCTCTATCAATATATCTTTCCTTTTTTTAAAACTATTTTATTATTTTATTTTTCAATGTTAATCTTCTTTTAAGATTTTTTCGAATTCTTTCCCCAAAATACTGGCGAAGAATTAAGCGAAAATGCTCAACAATCTCCATACCACCAAAGAAATGGTTGTTTCAACACAAATAAACCAAGATTATTTTATTCTAAATAACCTTCTTTATTTCCTCGAAATTCAAAAATATTTACAAATAAAATGACAAATATTTTTACTCTTACTTTTACCTGTCTACTCACCTTTATTTTTTTTGTGGATCTTCACTTTAAGAGGGACAATTTCTTGATTCTGCTTCAGCTTCTATTGTTCATCTTCAACGTTATCCTCCTGCTTTAACACTCTCACAACAATCACACTCATGTTATCAAGCCCTGTGTGAGTTCCACTCGTCGAAGTAGCGAGTATTGAATCCAAGAATGTTGCACATTGCTCTTTCAAAACTACATTTCTTTTCTTGAAATAATCAATTATCTACTAGTTTGATCGACATTCCCAAATTCCATCACAACCTAGGATTATTAGACTGATACCAGATGAAAAGTCTCTCTCACTAACATCAGGAAACGCAGTAATCATGAATGTCTTCGGATCTGTGCTACCATTTTCATTTACTTTATATTCAAGATCGCCAAGTGCTCTAGAAAGATTGAGATTTCCGTTTACTCTACCTTGTATGACTTCACCTCCAGCTTTTCTTACTCGAGTTAGCTCTATTTCATTCTCAGGTTTATGATCCTCACTAAGAGCACTAACAATACCTTTTTACGCTATCACAGATCTTGAATCCCCACTGTTTGCGCAATAAATTATGTCTTTTACAATAAGTACAACATTCGCTGTGCAACCTGCATTTGGATTATTGATTTCATCTTTCGCTTCCTATGTTCCAATAAGCTAATCCATTTTCAGGAACGTATTCTCAAGTGCTACCTTGTACCTTCCTTCTTAATAATCCTTATCCTTAAGTAGCTCAGGGATAAACGCTTTTTTGACATAAAGTGCTACTTCCTTCCCTCCGTGCCCATCAAACACACCGAAGATGGCTTTATCCGATCCATCAAAATCTAATGAAGCAATATGCGCATCTTCCATGTCTGTTCTCCAACCTTGCATGGACACAGCTGCATACTCAAATCGACTATCCTAACCTGTCTCTATCGACTTAGTCTTTATTGGCGAAGATAGGTAGTTCCCCATGGATTCTGAAAGTTGAGAAATTGTGAGTTTATATTTACAAGTGCTATTTATTAATTCAATGCATTTATTCTCCAAAAGAATATAAATGACATAATAATACATCTTCTACTACTTAATTCTCATCAGTTCAACGAAGATAAAAGTTAATTTCTACAATTTATGATGTTTTTCATTGTGCTTTTTCTTCGAATTTAGCAATTCTATTTTTAGGACTTGAAAATGAGATTTTAGCACATAATTAACAAAAAAACAAAACCAAAACTAAAACATATTTATCACTACGATGGAGTCCGCCAAGTAGGCAATCTTAGCCTCCCTCCAATAGCAAGAACTTTTCCTCCAAATGAATCTGCTTTTGCAGCAAATCTATCTGGTTTGGTAGATGGCTCATATTTCTACGTAGCCCTCCTTTCTGCAGCTTTTGTAGGCTCTGACAATCTTGTCTCGATATGCGGAAATTTAATTTTGTTGAGTTATTTGAATCTCTCAATGTTATCGCTTTCTTCAACTAACGATTATTATTTTTCTTTGAGGTTCTAAATCAAGATTATTTTTCTTTTCACCATAATTTCTTCTTTTTCCTTGATCCTGTTAGCTTCACCTAATGATACTCTTCTCATTTTCTTTTGCTGGATTAACTGCTGTTGAGCTTTGATCTGCTACAATTTCTCATTCTCTTCTTATTTTTTAAGTTTATATTATTTTATGAGTTCTTTAGTTTACTGTCGATTCGATTATTCACTATGAATTCGATGAGCAGCTGCCTCAGCAGTCAATATCTTTTATTTTTCCAGTTCAGATTGAATAATTTCTCTTTTTCTGCCTTCTTCAGATTATCTCCAATTTGCAACTTATAACTTTTTCTTAGCAAGCTCATCAGTCCTGCGTTATCTTGCTTTTTCCCTTCTTTCTTAGTCTTCATTCATTTTGAACTTAGCTCTCTCATCTAATATCTTTGTTAATTAACTTTTCTTTTCTTTATATTCACTGAGCAATTCCTTTCTTTCTTCGCCTAAAGCAGTGAATTCTTAGAATAACACAGCATGCTCTTCAACTTCTTCAGAACTATGAACCCCTATTGCATTAACGCATTCTTCGATTAATTTACTTTAAATGTTACTATTAGCTTTATCAGTCTATTAGAGTCCAAGTCTACATCGAATTCTCAAGAATTCAGCATGATCTTCCTGTAGCCATCCAAGATTGTTGTCTCCTAGAGATTTCATTTTCTCACTGATTTCTGCTGCTTTCTTTTTGAGTTCTTCCAACTCAGACTCATACTTATTGACTTGATCTTCCTCTTTGTTTTTTAGTTGTTATTTTTCTCTCGTCACTTTAGCATCGTCGTTGTTATTATCGCTGTCAGCTTCATCTGAATCACAACCATCATCGGCAATGTTCTAAAAATTATTTTTATTCGTTTAAGAGTCATTTTTTAGTTCTTCTTCTTATCCTTCATCATCACCATCACCATCAGCAATACTACCTTCAATAGGTTCAACTCCAGCAGCTCTTAAGATCTCTTAAACTTCATCTTCATCTGGATCAATTTCTAAATTCTTCTTTTATTTTTTAATTTTTCTTGATTTACCATCTAAATCTTATCCCTTTTCTTCTTCCTCATGATACTCATCCTCCTCATCCTATTCTTCTCTTTCAACATCCCCTTCTAAACTATCTTTCTCTTTTTGCTCATCTTCATAGTCTTGTTCATTTCTATTCTCAAATCCTCCATCAACAATTTTCTTTTCTACAATACCAATCTACTTCTCCAACGCACATTTTTCATTATCCATTCTTGTAAAAACCTTCATTTGCTCCTCCTTCATTGCACTGAATTTACTTTCAAGTGATTCATAAGATATTATCTTTTTCACATTCCCTAAGGCTTTAGTTTCAACTCTTAATTACTTAATTTTCTTGAATATGTCCTCTCGTTCCTGCTATCTTTCGAATTCACATTCTTCTTATTCTTCAGACATCTTCACGATTCTATGCTTCAATTTAGTAGTACGATTTAAACTCAATAGCTTATCCACATTCAAATCTTGATTTCTCACAAATATTTCATGTCGAAATGAATTATATTTTCTCCGCCATTATCCAGCATCTAATTCATTAAAAGGATATTATTAATATGAATCATTTTCACTAACAATCAATCACCTGCAATATCTTCTATTTCTTCATCTTCTTCGTTGTCCTCATCTCCATCAACAGTATCCTCATGCTAAATGTAGCTGTTACTCCGAATCGCTTCAAGTAACCTTCTACTATGTTTTTATCCTGTTTCATTGCTTAAAATACTAGGAGTAGTGTTGTTTCGCATATTTTTTTCTTTTCTTTATTGATCAGACCCTCAAAAACCAAACATTCAAATTTGTTTTCTATGGACAAGAATTTAAAAGGATAAAAAGACAAAATAGATTTATTAAAACATGAAACAGTGAAATATTAATTTATTATGTTCATGTTGTTTTTGATTTTGGTTGCCAGTTTCAAAGATAAAAGAATAAAGATTTTTAGGAGAAAAAAAATGACAAAGAAGAGGACGAACTTTTGCTACGTTATTTAAAATATTAAATGCATATATTTGATGGATTCTCACCTAATTTCTGGTTAGAAATGATGAGAAAACGAGCAAGACAATCAAAAAAAATGCAAGAGATTAATTGCTCAAAAAATAAATTGAATTTTAGCTAAGTGATCCTCTCTTTTCTTATTTTTTTAAGGACAAATAATTCTTTGAACAAACTCAAAAGGAGATCTGATAAAATATTGAAGAACTAGCTAAGGCGGTAAAACTGAGCCAAGATAAGTTAGGTTTGAAAATTAAGAGATTATCAGATTCCCTTCAATTTGTCGGATTATTGAAAAAAATATTATTAGTAATAATTGGTTTTTCCGCAAAAACAGCTAACACAAAAGAGCTTCTGAAACTACCATAAAAAAGACCTTGCAATTGTCAAAATGGCCAAAAGGACTAAGGGATTAACAATCGAATAAAAAAGAGAGAAGATGCTCTCTGTCTTCCATTCCACTGTAAGATTAGAACACCTAGTTATTTTCTTTGGGGAGAGATTGATTTTTTTTGTGTTTTCCATAAAAAGTAAGATGTGTATAACTTAAGAGATATTGAGAAGTTCTCAACTAAAGCTGGCATCGGTAAGAAGAAGAAGAAAAAGATGGATATTGTTGGATACGAATGACTAAGTTATAAACTTATTTGATTTGAAAATAAACAGTGCTTCCAACTGTGAAGGATGTACTGATGAGTCTCATATCAGATGGACTTGTAGACTCAGACAAGATTGGATCTGCAAATTTCTATTGGTCTCTTCCTTCATAGACACTCATCATTGTAAGATAATCTATTATTTAGACAGGATTTATGGTTATATTATTCTGAAATCTCTCTCTTTCTCTATCAAAAAAATGATACTGACTCTTCGTATTTGAAGTTAAAATTAAGACTTGGAGAATGTGATCAGAAAATCAAAGATTGCGATCAAAAAAAAGCAGATCTGGAAGCAGAATATGAAAACTCAATGGCAGATAAAGAGCCTAGTGTAAATTATTTACAAGAATCAATTTCAAAAAAGAAGATAGAGAAAAATATGGATGTTAGATAATTGTTTATTTATTTTCAATATTGGAAATAATAGGACAAGCGAACAGAGTAACTCAGCAGACTAAAATAACTGGAGGAACTCTATAAAAAGAAAGAAAAAGATCTTGAGAAATATCAACGAAACGATCCAGAAAAACTTAAATAACTTTGTAAGAAAAATAAAAAAACAATTAATATATCTTTCTTCATTAAATGTAGCCAATTATCATCTTCATATTGTTAACCTAACTATGGCTACTCGAGCTCTAATGCTTTTAATTATATTTTATTACAGAAAAAGAAACCAATGACTTGAAGGTTAAAGTCAATTTCTGGACAGACAATTTATTCTCACTGAAACAATACATCCAAAGGCTCAACCCTATGAGCGATGAGGAAGTAGAGAAGGCCTTCCAGATACCCTCTGACCTTGATAACGTTTGAGTTAAAAACGAAAACATAATTCTTTCCATGAGAAAACTCAGAATAAATGAACACCTCCATATTTTTTTTCATCATTTTTTACTACTTATTTTTCGATGCATGAGAAATCTCAAAGAGAATAGCTCTTCTTGCTACCATTTTTTATTGAAATTTAGATTTATTTCCTTCTTACTCTTTGTTTCTTCAATTTTGCTTTGATTTTCTGAAGGAACAAGTTTGTTTATTGCGGGGAAGGATTTAATAATCAAACATCAAAAAATGACAAATCAAATAACTTGTAAAGAATAGACCCATAATTTAGAGAAGAATCAAGAGCTATAAATTAAGACAAAAGAGTTGCAATGGGGAAACACTTTATCACAGAACCCAGTTCATTACGTTTTAATTTTTCGCCTTTTACTAAAGATTACCGTGGTCTGGGTTTACAAAATGTGAATTAATCAAATTTTTGCAGGATTCCTTTGAATCCTCCCACCAAACACACACACCCTTAATTAATCAAAAGAAAAATACACTCTCTCTTCTTACAAATTGCAATAAAAATGATTGGTATGTTATCATAATGTTTAGTGTAAAAAGTTCAGTAATTTTTGTTTGTTGTTCTTTAAATTGCTATTGAATTCACAAGATAGATTCTAATAGATCTGGTTAGTTCAGCTCGAAAAAGAGTTTTTAGTGATACATTTGTAGGTGAATATATCTTCAGTGTTTGCCTGGTTATGTTAAGAATATCATTTTCTAAATGTTCTAAATTTACCGAAATTGTAATTGAAATAGCTAATGTATTTCATATTTTTATGAGTTATCACCCTGCCAGAAGTTCAACTATTGAAAGGATTGGAAGGAGAGAATCAAAAAAAATAATAAGAAATAAATTTGCAAAAATTATTTTAGTTAGAAGAAATTGTGAGTTTGATTTTGCCTGTCCAATAGCATCTTCAGAGTGAAAATAAAGTATTGCAAGTGTTTGAACTGTTCTTTACTGCTAAAAGTAAAGTAATGGCATCTTATTTGATTCTTTTGATTTGATGGAAAGTGGTTTTTGTTGGAGGGAATCTTTGAGCATGAAAATTGCATCTAAAAATTAATAAAATAAACAAAAAATTATTTGAAGTGAAATTGTAAATAGCATATTTCTTAACAAATCACAATCTTCTGAAGAGATTGTAAATGCCAACAGCAAGATAATTGAAGAATAAATAAGAACTATCTTTAATTATTATTTTTGAGACGTCACAAGACATAAGTTCTAAAATTTTCAAAGACTTATTAAAAGAAATTAATGTACCTTTTTTTCATTACTTGATGAAAAAAATTAAATTCAATAAAAACAATAAAAATTACCCTCCTCATCGCTCATCAGATGGTTAAATTGAATAACCCAAGAAACTAAAGACAAAAGAATAGCTCTAAATCAAACTAACTAATTATTCCTTATTTACTTCATTCTCTATGTAAAATCTAATCTTTGTTTGTTCTTCTTGCTAATTTCTAGAAGAAAAAAAACTAATTTATTATTTGAAAAGTTAATTAAAACGAAAGCTACAATGTTTAGCTTTCTGTCCCATTCAATTCTATGAATTAAGAAAGCATATTTAAATATTTAATAATTATAATCCACAGCAATGTCCAGAAAAACAATCAAAAATTATTGATTTAGTCCTGCAGCCGATTTCAAAAAAAGCAAACAAGACAAAGAAAAAAAATTAATAACAAAAAGGAATTTGCACTCGCGTGAAAGGATTTCAAACTTTTTCATTTTTCAAAAAATGGGAGACTCTCCAAGGAACGTTTTAGGTAACATAAAGAAGATTTTTTCAGAAGAATAAACCACCATCAGCTAATATTTTCTCTTTTTCTAGACAATAGCTACTAAAGTATGAGGAGTCACAATGGAATGTCTTAAAGTCGCCTTCATTAAGATCAAAGTAAAAAAATATTAAAAAGTTTGGACTTTTTCTTTAGGCATTGAAATGACATGTTTTGTTGTGTTTGGCTGAAATTACAGTGCCGAATGATGTTCCTGGGAATCAATAGAACACACAGTAAATGTTTGACATGTTTGCTAACATGATGAAGATAATGATGTAGCAAAATGGATAGAGCCCTACGAATATTCCGAATCCTTCATAACTCTAAACCATGATGAATCAGTAAAAAATGCCAGGAGTGCCGTCCAATAGCAATCTCATGGGTGCACCTCAGATTAACAGCATGTCCACAGGAAATGTATTAGATAGCTCTTTCAGGAATTTCGAAGACAGATTCAATCATCAGCAGACTGACCTTCTTGATTTCTATGAAAAAATGGGCAAGCAGTAAGAATACACACACAATGAAGATTTTTTTCTTAAATAGTAGTTTTTAAAGTGATTTTTAATGGTTTTTTCAATTTCTTTTAGGCCTCAAAGTCTTTCCCCAATTCCTGGAACCTTTAACTAAGCAGGATTCTCAAGGTAAAATCCTAAAGATGGATAAAATACCATGATAGCTCAAAGAGATCAACTCGCAAGGCAGTAACAGCAGCCAAACAGTTTTGAATTATCTGCTACTTCAGAGTAGCTTCCTTTCAAATCTGATTT
>Ga0302285_10001391_pt1 | contig 13383 bp, 7 predicted proteins | sample III_Fen_E2_2_FD_200455 | JGI IMG/M metagenome (GOLD analysis project Ga0302285, IMG submission 200455) | Peat permafrost microbial communities from Stordalen Mire near Abisko, Sweden - III_Fen_E2_2 | ecosystem: Environmental > Terrestrial > Soil > Wetlands > Permafrost | place: Sweden: Abisko...
ATCGAGAAAAGCTTTCAATTGAACATTCAAAATAACTACATCTTGAAGGATTAACTGATTTAACTTGGAAATGACAGTGCAGCCCCCAAGGACGAACATATAATCTAGCTGTCAGGTGTAGTCAAATCGAAATTATATTATCCAATCGAAGGAGCGACTGTTGTACTCTTTTTGAATGACCAAAACAACAGCACCTCTAATGAAGATTCTAAAGTTCAAAAGACAATCACAAAAAGTGATAAACAAGGGTTGTTTTCCCTTCAATTACCTATTCCTAAGGCTACTACATCTACTATCTCCGCTGGGGTATCAGTCACTCATGAGACATACCTCCCTTATGAAGACCTTAACCTCTAATTCGCCCAATCAAACAACTTCACAATCACAAAATATCAAGTTCTCCTAAGTTCCCAGGAAGTTGCAAGCTCTTTATCAGGGAAAATAGTCGACGAACGAGCACTTCCAGTCCCTTTAGCGGCATTACAGCTCGAACTTCTCGACAGTTCCTCCAACCCTACAACAACCTTCCCAGTGAAAAGTCTAACCGATCAGCAAGGGTTATTTTATTTCCCTCTTAACATCACTTATGATGATATTTTCACAGCGAGGTTAACTGTAAATTCCTTGTATTTCTATCAATCCATGGAAGAATACAAACTTAACAAAGATAACAACTACACTGTGAATGATGCTGTTGTGAGTTTATAGCGAAAAACAGCTGACTTAACATTCAGCGGGGTTGTCTTGAACTCCTTATCTAAACCGATCACTTGTGAGTCAATTCGGTTGAGCTTCGATTAGTAATCCAATTCCTACGGTGCGAAAGACGTAGAACTTGAAAACAATACTGGGGAATTCAATATCGAGCAATCTGTTCTGATGGGGTATACCTACACTGCGACGGGAGTGTTCACAACGAAAGATTATTCCCCGTCAAGATACCCGTTAGAGTTTACACCGTAAAATAATTATCAGCAGACCCACGTGGAGATATTCATGTTGCATGAGTTAGTGAATTCGACAGTGAGTGGAGTTGTATTAGAGGAAGATACGAGAAATCCACTGAAAGATGCGTAGGTCATCGTGTATTTCTAATAAGTTGAATTCTAGAACTACACTGCATCAGGGTATACCAATGCGCAAGGGGAATTCAAAATTGCCTTGCAGGTGTAGAACTTCTATTCGTATACAATCGCAGCTGAAGGTAAACTGCCATTGTATGCTAGTTAGAAAGTTGAAAACCTTGAGTTATCACCAGCAAATCAATATACACTTCAAGGTGTCACACTGATTCTCGCCAAAGCTAGTGAAGCAAATAAAATAATTGGGTACATTAAAGGCCACACGGTATCAAGTGAAGGCGATAATCTACCGAACAGTTAAGTTACAGGGTACTTTGAGGATTCCCCTGAGAAAATCTACAAAACAACCAGTGATAACTAAGGGGAGTTCATCATCTCGAAGCTCTCATTTGTCACAGGGAACACCTACACAATGCATCTCACATTGACACCTAAAGATGTTAATTACTTACCGAGTAATTCGACTGTACAATTCTCCCCAGATGAGTATTCCTATGAACTTTTGGATCTCGTTGCAGCTAGGAATAAGGCTACTTATAAGATAACTGGGAAACTCTTTGATGCTGCTACAAATGCACCGATCAAATCAGCTTTTGTCATTGTGAATTTCATAAATTAATTCGATGCGAGCAATGCAGATACGTCGTCTGATGAAAATGGTGCATTCACTGTTACTGGGATTTGCGCGAAAGGAATCGATCTCCCTGGGTAATTCACAATAACTATAATGAACTACAACCCAATTCGTCCGAAGTTCATTCTTCCTGGAACGACTGATGTGCTGTAAGTGGAGTATAAAATGCAAGCATGCCCGAATAAAGTCAAAATATATCCTTTAGACAATAAGAACCTGCTGACTTTGCGGTCGATGGTGTATGAGATAACTAAATGCACGCTGTTCCCACATAAATATCTAGCATTCGTGAAGATATCATTGTATTTGGAAGATCATTCTTCGGAGAATGGTGATATACTTTATGCTACGACTGTGTCCGATGAACATGGGGAATTTTTGATTAAAATCCCTAGATCGTACTTTGTGGAGCTTTCAATGTATTTACTCTTCTAGCGGCCAGGGTATAATTCAGTTAAAGTGTTCTAGAGAGTCATGCCTTCAGACCCGTATTTAGAAATGGGTGGGATATAGATGACGAATTAAAAAGGGATCAGCGATTGCACGAAAAAATAAAGGAAAATTTAGAATAAATTCGAGCATAAAGGGTGAAGAAGATGAAGAAGAGAAGGAATAATAAAGGGAAACTACTTGAGTTTTATGGTGAGATTGTTGCGAATATTTCATTGAGAAAAGATGGAGATATTCATGCATATTCGATCTCGTATATTTTGTGTTTGTGTAATAATGATAAAAATGGATTGTTTTGAGCAATTTCGAGTTGGTTTGGGTAATTAAATGACCAGTTTGGATCGATTATGCAAGTTAATTAAACAACTCTGCCTTCCGTTAATGAAAATAATCTTTAGCAATATTAGAAGAGTCTTTAATTCTTCAATATGCGTATTGAATTTTGTTAAACTAATAATTAATAATAATAATCTTATTTATTTTCTCCTTTTTCTTCTTCTAATTACTATCGATCAAAGCACTACAACCACACTATCCTCTCTTTCTCTTGATCCCCCTCCAATGGACAGAATCGATGCTGAGTTATTCCAGTAGCAGCAGAACTAACTAGCCCAGCAACAATTAAACTAAGAACCTCATGTTGTCACGCACAGTGGCTTGAAGGTGTTACATACATTCTCAGAGCTCTTGAAAGCACAAAAAGAAGGTGAAAACAATACTTAGCATCAACTAGTAATCCAAGAAAAACTCATCTACTGTGGACTGCACTGCATGGAGGAAGGTAAAATGAAGGATTTAACCTTCGATTTGATGTCTGAGATAACTGATTTCGTGGAGCGTGCGAATGCTGCGAGCATGAGTAAAATGCAGACGAATTTATATGGATCTGAAACTTAATTCATCAGTAAAGCCGTTGATATCCTCTTCAACAAACTTATTGTGACAATCTTCAAGCAATACTAACCCTTGAATAGACTAAGAGTCTTAACCTTCAGTAATCTCAGCTATATTTATCGAGAATAGAATAAATATCAGGATGCTCTGAAATCAGTGAATTATGCAATTTCCTTAGAAGAACGGCTTGCTGATGAAAATTATTAAAATTGTGCAAAAAACATTATTACATCATATCTCAACAAATCAGCGATTCTCAGTGAACTAGGGAGACACGATAGAGCACTGCAGAGTGTGGAGAAAGCCTTGCAGTCCATTTAGCGATTTGAATCCCAAGCGAAATCAGAGTCGTAGAAGAGTTAAATCAATTATCTATACATGGTGGCATATTATAATTTTGCGAATGAAAGTGAAGTGCTTGGATTGAGGAATTAGTGCTTGGATTGCTATGAATAAGCTGCGATCTATGCTAAGAAAGTAAATAATCTGCAGATGATCAATAAGATTAATGAGATTCTAGAGAATATTGTTGCGAAATAAGCATCCAAAAAGAAGAAAAATATTTGATAAATTGGGTTCAAAATATTAAGAGAAAGAAAGAAATAAATACCATTTTTTTGTATTGTTTTTTCATTCTGTTTGAGAATATTACTTTCAACATTTAACTCTTGATTGGAGTTGAGAATTCATCCCGAAAGAAGGTCTCTCTCTCGTTTCCGTTCTTTATATATTATTAGATTAGCAAACATCCCAAATATTGTGTCTTTTTTTGTTGATATCTTAACTCTTGATTTTTTCTCAAAAATTAAAAATATTCATAAATATATCAGGAACAACAAATAAACAGAATCAAGCTTGTCAGTCTTTGCATGATTGGATACAAACGAGAAAACCAAATCCGCCAAGCTGAGTTCGATATTCAGATAGCGATTCACAGCTTCCCTAGCATCACCTAGCTCATCCCTTACAACGATACTCTTGTGTAGATCTAAGTTACGCATGGCAAAAAATCATATCGATACTATGTAAGTGGGCTAGGTGTTTTTGGCTCTAGAAAGAGGAGTTATAAAAATGATGATTTCATTCAGAATTTCGATTTCTTCATCGGTGGAGACATAACTGAATGTGAGATTCCCTTAAGAGGTTGGAGAAATAAGGTCTTGCATGTTGATTTAAGCTCGATATTCTAGAATACTCAGTCGTCTGCAGATATCATGAACTTAAACCCAGAACATCCATTAGCAAGTATTGTCTGTAAAAATGAGAAAATTGCATTGATAGCTGGAAAAGGTAGGTAGTTTATTCTGAACGGATAATTTCGCATAATATTCTCGAGTTCATACAGAGATCCAAAGTAAATTGGATTAGGTGAGCTATCTTCTTGTGATAAGCTGATCACTGATAATAACGAGAATCGTGCTTTAGTAGCTGTGAAGTAGTAGCATATCTGCAGAGTTCTTTCGTAAGAAGAGTTTGAGAACTCACATTCGATTATTTTTACGATTTCGAAGGAGGCTAAGAACTATTCGGAGGTTAATATTAACCTATAAAACTAAAACAGCTATTCGAAATACCATCGAAAAGATGATAATCAACTTACGAAATTGATTTATAACTCCAAACATCCATCGTGCTTTCCATTGTTCCTTCCACTAAATGGCTAATCTCAATCGTTAGTGCCATCTAACATTTTCCTAGGATGGAATGCTGATACCGAATGCTGGTGGATATTGAATCAAGAAGATAGGATCCAGATGATTTAGATGTAATATGATGATCATCCCGTTAGAATCCATGAAAACAATCCATTTTGGGTTGGAGAATATTTATTTGAACTCAAAGTTTAGAGGAATGTGTCGCAAAACAGCAGGGATTCAGGGGAATCTCGTATTTTATAAGAATTCGTGAAAGATCATCTACCAATGAGTTTACAATTATGACAGGAAGAAACCAAGAAGAACACATGTTGATTTAGTGAAAAAAGAGAATTATTATTCAATTTGAATATTTAAATATGATGGAAAACACAGTTTTTTGTGATATGTATGTTGTCTTTGTTGTCGATTTACTGTTAATTTTAAGGTTTATTTGAGAAAAACTAATAAAAAGTTGATGTGTCTGATAGAGAGATACTGAAGAAAGTGCGGTAACTATTTTCAAATCAATTATTTGAACAGTTAAATCGATCAAAAACATCACAAAATCACAAAAAGAGGAGTTAAATTATCAGTTTTTTACAATCAAACAAGTTTCAACAAAGAAGGGATATTTCTAAAAGTCTAAAAGAACTAACTGAGACTCTGGATTGCATGCTCCTACTCAAATGAAGGAGAATAGCTAAGTCACATAATAGAAGAACAATTCTATCACATTTATAAACCCAAGTGAACTCTAAAACACATAAAATAACAACAATAACAATCGTGAAGAAGATGAATACTCTGCTTTTCTGAACGAACCTTTCCATGCAGATTCTTTGAATGCCAACCTCCTAACTGGTATGGCAGCAATGTCCAAAGAATTTTTCCTTAGAAACTTTATCTTCGATTGCAGATTTATTTATGCTGCAATTCCTAGAGTTTCTCACATACCTTCTGGGAAGATTATCATGACAATAAATCGTACTAATCCATCTGGATAAAGTAGATAATATGTTGTATGTGCTGATGGCATGCTTGGAAGTCTTAAAACACCCTCTAGGATGTCTAAATATTCCAAGGAAATTCTCTTTGGGAGAAAATAAGCCAACTTCCAGAATTCTAGTGATAGAATCCCTCCCAAATCAAACCTAATACTTTCACAAGTGGACATCTTCTTACCATCAAGCTTCAGCGCAATACATTGCTCTCTTCAATTCTTATAAGCACTTGCAAAACCTGCTGAGAATCCTATTATGCTTTTCCTTAAAAGATGCTCCATAGCTAGGCTAGCTGAGAAAAGATAAGCCACTCTCCGACAAGAAATTATTGGGTAATTATCTCATAATTATCAACGCTTTCTCCCTTCGATTTGTGGTTATTTCGATGGTCGAATACTAAAAATCATTCGAGCATTCATTTGGGAAGATAAATATGTTATTCTACGTGATCTTGGGAGTAGGCATGGAACATTCATAGACATCCCATTCCATGAATAAATCACATTAGATTACCATGACTATTTCATGAACCACGAGAAATCAGCAGGGTTTGTATTTTTAGGAAAGTTTAACTCCTAAAATGAAGCAATAATTACTGCTCTTTCCAACTAATTTTCGTCTATTATCCGTGTAGTATTTCAACAGCGCATGCTATCTGTTACTTCCTTTCAAAGGTAATTCTCAACTTCTAAGCAGCAAGACTTCCCTAGTTGTCTCCTAGGGAAGTTTGAAACCATTAAATCCAAGTCGAATTGCAGTTAGAAAATAACCTCCCTTCTGATCTTCATTAAGGATACCAAAAAGAAATTCAGTGTAGTTCTCGCAGCTACAACAGCAACCACAAATTCTTCTTCAAACGCATAACCGGGAGGAGAACGCGAATTAATTAATTCCCTTCCAAGAAGGCCAGTAGCATCACCGCAAATCAATTTCTTTATCAATTTCAATTATGATAACTTCTCCTGGTTTATTGTCAAAATCAGCAAACACCAAAAGTTCTGGAAATCTTTGAATAAATTTAAATTTCTTGCCTCCCATCATGAGCGTTCTAAAGAATACCCTCTCAACCCACATGGATCTGCTTTTCTCATAGGAGAGGATGTTTTTTAGCTAACTTTAGCAAAAAATGAATGAAAAATTATTATGTTTTTAGAGTGCTTCAATTGTTTCTAATGTTCTCTCTCTCTCTCTCTTAAGCAGATACATCTCTATGATTTCTTACTTCTTTTAGAAATTGCAATATTTTGACTTTATTCATATGAATATGCATTTCTGATCAATTCTTTTTATCAAATAATCCATTACGTTGGCTTAATATTGCTTTTCATTAACCCAATCTCCCATTTATGACAAAGTATTGGAGCATTCCAACAGAGCCTTTGTGGGAATAAAAACATAATATAATTTATTAGATTTCATTACAGCCAAGAGAAAATTGCTTCCAGGATTACTTAATCTTTTTTTTCTCTCAAATCAAATCAAATTGATGTCCAATCATTAACCATGAAGAGATACACAAACAAAAAATAAAAAAAGCAAGGTTTCTGATTTTATTTTTGATTCAATAAAATTTTATTTTGAGAAACTGTTCTCCACTTAAGAAGAGACAAATGAATTCGACAAGACTAAATAAAATAAACTTCTAGGATGCGCCTCTCAAAGTAATTTAACTTATCTTAGGTTTTAGATTTCCTTACGATGGTATCATAAAATATCTCAAATTGTTAGTACCAACCTGAAACAAAGTGTAAGACGAACTAAAAAAGAATCATATTCTTTATTTTTTTGCTCTTATGTAGTTATTTTTGTCACCGAAATCAGTAAGCTAGTAGTTTCTCCCTCCCCAATGTAATGCAGTATTGATTAAATGAAAATAATACATCACCACAAGTTAATCGAGAAAGATAGAACTAATCTAAAATCTGGAAGTGGGATTTGAATTATTTACCTGCTGAGTTGGGTTATCTTTGGGTACAGAATACTATAATTTAATAATTTCTCAAAAAAAATACAAAAAAAGCGAACCAGAAGTTCTTATTCATTCTGAAATATTAAAAAAGTTATTTTTACCTTAAAATGGGCACTTGTGTTACTAAACACCATCGATTGAACGTTGTAACGAGGTAGGACGCGAAATAACGCACGACATCTACATAAAGGCCTTCAGGTATATCACCGTTAAGTATATCTACCGTCAAAAATGAAGGTTAAGAACTGCCATCGCCTACAGCTGGAAGAAAAACCCACGCAGTAACAGTAACAACTGCTGCAGTGTCAAAGTAGAATATCCCAAATACTAACAGCGGTTATGCAGACAAGCATGTGCCTTAAGCAATGAATGCCGATCTACCAACAGATGCAAGTGCATATAAGAAAGTCAATAACTAAAATGCAGTGGATTATAAAGAATAAGCCATCAATGATATTTCTGAAATTAAAAATATTTAGCACAAAAGTGTATTCTTGAAAGCCACAGGGAACTAAGCTGAGGATGATGATCCTATCGCGAGGATCGTAAGACTTGAAGAAGCTTGCATAAGACTTAAAGCAAGATTGGAAAAGGAAAAGATAAAATCCTTAGCAAAAGCTAAACCAAAATATTCTTCACATCATTAATTCGGGTAAAATACAGAATTTTTCAATGATAACGATGCTAGATGCTTCGCAACAATCATTAAACTCGCTGATTTCGTTCAAGAGAAGTCTCAGCGTCTTTGGGAAGATCCTCATGATATGGAAGTTCAAGATGCCCTTGCAAGCTTAGAGTATGCTTCGAAAATGCTGCAATTAGACTGTCTGATCGATTTTCAACGAGATGTCGCTATGGCATTGCCTCCTGACTCGCCAATAAGATAAAACCACAAACACCTTCTTCGCGCTCAAAGCCAACAGCCTCCATCTGAGAAACAACAGCCTTCTGATCCTCAACTGATGCCAGGTGATGATGGTATTTCACCTCCTCAGCCAGTTCTCAAAAAAATTCAATCCTAGCAACCTCCATAGACACAATAAATCACATTTCTACAACTTTATCCAGTAGTCTCCTAGCAGAACAACCCTTCTTCTTCTGATGGGACTAAAAAATCAACTTAACACTACTTATCACCGTCTTAACCATAACACTCTCCCTAACAAGAAGACGAACCAGTGAATGATCCAGAACTGGAAATACTTGCGCCAGAAACAAAATGCTAGAATCAACTATTTTTACCTTGTAACCCATCACCGGATGTAGTAAAAAAACTTTCCAATGCTACGCTCCCTCAAACGAATACATTGAATCCAGGAACAATATCAGATCCTACACTGAAATAATCGAATTTAGCACCAAAAGCTCCACCTTAAAATTAGCATTCTGCATTTGGGAGCCCTGTGTCTCCTCTAGTACTTGACTGCTAACAATGAACGCATGAATTTGAAAATTATCTTCGTTCTTTTTGTGTTCACCACCGCGCACTCATACGCACTCTTACTTAGTCTTAATTTACTCTTTCTACTAGAAAAATTACTCTTTTGAGAATCAATTTATCTAACTATTTTTCTAATTTTATCTCCACACACAAGTCTCAATGATTCTCTTAAAAATCTAAGGAAATCATAGTCTCAATCAGAAAAAAGCTACCGATCATGCAAGTTTTTTTCTCCTGAAAAACCATAAATCATTTGAGTAATCTCTTCCTCAAAACTCTGCTCTCTCAAAAGTTAAGAGCAAATACAAAATCAAGAAATTTTCATAACAAATCAATAACCAATTAAGAAAATATTTAGCAACCCCTCCACCAAAACTCGGAGAATAATCATTTCTTCATTACGTCACACTTATTTTATACTTCTATGTTTGTTTTTCGATCATATTTTTTGTCTATTTTTCCAAATTTGATTTATAAAATTACATTTCAGAATTGCTTTTTATGTTTGTGAGCACATCTAGTCTAAAAAGTCTCAAGAAATAAAGAAAAGTCTTAATCCTAGTGGTAGAATATAATAAGGATGATGTTCAAACCTACACATAAATAAATACATTGAGTTATTGTATCCGAATAGGTAAACTACACACAATAATATCATCTTTATTTTGGAATTTTGAAGTTTAGTTTTATCAATTGTTTTTCAATCTTTATCTCAAAAACAAACAACTCAAAATATGACCTCTAACCTTAAGTAATTTTCTTATGAATGTTCTAATACTATCTTTATGAAGCACAAGCATATTACCTTAACATTCAGTAACAAAACAGATAAACTAAGTACAAGATAGTAAATGTTTAATAATAACTAGCTCAGAAATCTTACTGCTCATATATTCATCTTAAAAGCATCTTTACATTAAACTAAATACAAATTGATAAATAGTTTGAGATTCAATCCATTCAAGAAGTTCAAACAAAAAAATTCAATATGTAACCTGCCAACTTATTAAAGCAAATTATGTTTGCAATCTCTTTTAAAAATAAAGATACAACTTGAAGCCAACAAAAATCATTTAAATACTTGTTGATCTAACAAAATACGAATGATATTATCTTATATTATTCTTTTTTTTATGCATAGCAACCAATCTTTACATCAAGGTTAGCATCACAGCAACCAAAAAACCCATGAAAACCATACAAATTAGCAAACTTTTTTTGCTAGAAATATCAAAAACAAGGTATTTTTTTTTCTTCTGAAAACTCGCACAAAAGGAGACTGTCTCGTGTCTTCTAGCTCACCACAGCAGATAAATTTAGTAAAGATGTGATTTCTTTTTTTTCAATAATATCCCTCGAACAACTCATTCACAGCTCTGCTGTTTAATTAAAAAAAATTTAATGTGTAAGTCATTTTTGTATTTTGTTGGAATAATTATGTACAAAAAATAAAGACGTTTGGTTTTTCTATTCCACCCCCTTGAATTGTCTAAATAACTAAGAATGCTCTTTGCCATCTTTTGAGGGAAATAGTATATTCGAGTAAAATCATGAGTTTCCAGAAAGTATTCAATTGTTTGACCCCTTGGAGATTCAATTTTTCGATTAAGGTGAGTGCCTTGGAGTTTAGGAGAAGGCTTTGAATTTTGAAGTCCTGATTTGAGGAATTCCCTAGGGAAACACATATTGTTTAACTTTTTTGAGACTCTTGTTGTATTCTGCAAGAATGGTGGTGTAATTATTGTGAGGAAAGTATATTTAAAAGATAGGCAGTCCACCTTCCAAATGAAAATGCACGGTTTTTTGTCTGCTAGCTTTTTATTATTCCACAATGGAATTATTATCATAATTTTCTTCATCCTCATTCAAATCGTTGTGTTTCTCTTCAGAACTTAGACTTCCTTGTAATTCAATGCTATCCCTATACAATTTTCAAAGGTTTTATTGTTATCATAAATTCTTCCTTGCTTTAAACAATGCTCTTGGAGAAAATACAAATATTCGTTTAAACTCTTATAAAAGTTGTATTCTCTTGTGGACTATCATCAGAGTGAAAATTTCATGGAATCTTGCATGTAGATGTCCTTCCAAGCGAAATATGAAAGTGTTTGTCTAGTATCCCCGCTGGTTGTCATTTAAGTTGGGATACTTCTCTCTGGTTGATAATTCATGAGAAATTAAATTTACGAGATTGACAATTCAAATTGAATCCAGTGAAAATAGTCTATTTGTTAGCTTTTAAAATCTACTTTAGAGGGAAGTTTAAGTCAGCTGGGTGGAGATTAAAATGAGATAAAGTAAAATAGTAGATAATATTGGGTTAGTAAATTGATAAATGCTTGAAAAGAGGTTTTTGCTATTCTAGTGTAAATTCATGAGGAAGCTGTCAAGGAAATATTAGAGGATCAAAATGAAGAAACCAAAAGATAAAGTATTTAGAACGGTTAAACACTGTGACTCAAGTTGAAAAAGGTAAGATCAAAATATGGAAAAATTATTTGGGGGGAGGGGGAGGTATGTGGGGTTGTCAAATAAAATTTGCTAAGAGCAAAATTTCCCTCAAAAGAAAAAGGTTAACCGATACCTCAATTTTATTGGATAAATCAAGATTTATCTGTCAATATTTTCATTGACTCGAAAAGTGAATGTAAATTTATTTGATTAGTTACTTCCTTGAAGGAGTATCCGCTTCTAAAATGAAATTGATGCTGGGAGACGATACACCTTTAACAAATTGCTGAACGATCTTATTTAATACTCTCTGCTAGCTAAGGATTTAAGCAATTTAGCTGTCTTTGTTAGAAATATTTTGCTAGACAGGCGTTAAGGGGCCTTGTTTTTTCGAAAAATCTTGAAGATGAGAAGCCAATGAGAACTAAGAGAGATTCTTGACATTTTCACTGCAACTTTCATTTTAGTTCTAATAATGATTAGCTTATCTTATTTCAAAACTCTATTTCCTGTGGATTTACTTTTACTACTGGATCTATTGGAAAACTTGTTATTTTTGACAATGCAAATGTGGATATTCCGGTGAACTGATTCCTTGCATTCTGAAATGAAATTACTGCTGTTACTTAATTAATCCTTTAATAAGCTATTTTCTTCTCTCCTGATGCTTAAAAATCTCTTCTAGTTCCTCTTCTCCAATGAACTCAGTACCTACTTTTTCTTCTTCTTTTTCATTTATCTCTCTCGGTAAATAATTCTGTTTTTCATCAGTATCTACAGTTTTATCTCTCTATTCTTCTTCTGCTCCTCTTTCAGTTTCTGCATCTCTAGCAATATTATCTTGAACTTTTAAACTGTGATTACTCATGTAGCTAGTTTTTCTCAGTAGGGTACTACTTTTTTTGTCTTACTTAGAATTTTTCTTTTCATTTTATCTCCATTTACAAGCCAGTGGATCTTGTAAATGTTTTTTACCTTTAACTTAGGTTTATTCTTCTTACCACCTTCTTTGATCTCGGCAGGGTTATGATAAGCTGTAGGGAGTTTATTCTTCTTCCTCTTCTCTTCCTTCTTCTTCAATATATAGAGTCTCTGAATGTTTTATTATCTTAACTGTTTAATCTTCTTCTATGCTAGTGAGTGTCCTACTCTTTCGGAATCTGTCTTTCTAAAATTCTGATAGAATCATCTATGGAGATTATTTATTCTTATACTAATTTCTTATGAAACTAGTATCCCTCTATAATTAGGTACTCTCTTTATTGGTTGCTTACCAAAAGGTTCCCCCAAACTATGGAAGAACAAATCGACATTCCAATGCTAAGTGCTTGCTACTGTTACAAAAATAGCAAGATGTCTGAATTTGCCATTGACTCTAGCATAAACTGAACGAATCACGAAGGAAAATGAATTGTTCCTTATCTTATGGAAATTCTTTTAAGAGATCGAGCATATCGGACAATTTGACTGAGAGAATTTTTGAAATTCCTTTTGATCGTACAGAATAACTCTGTTTGTTGTTCCATGTTCCATGGCCGAAGAATATCTCGTGACCAAATATACCTTTTTCTTTTATTGTACGGACTTCCGGACTGTCTGATTTGCCTTCTGTTTAGATTGAGATAATTGTTAAAAATTGAAACGATTTCATAATAAAATTTTTGAACTTTCTTACATGTTGCAAAGAACATTTCTGAAATCCCTGACGAAACCACATAAATCTAAGGATCTAATGATGGTTTTGATGTATCTAAAATTACCTCTCGATGAACATACACGTTCGAAGCGATTTTTAGGCAAAGCCTGCGGAGAAATTCCTATGAG
>Ga0302285_10001393_pt1 | contig 13379 bp, 9 predicted proteins | sample III_Fen_E2_2_FD_200455 | JGI IMG/M metagenome (GOLD analysis project Ga0302285, IMG submission 200455) | Peat permafrost microbial communities from Stordalen Mire near Abisko, Sweden - III_Fen_E2_2 | ecosystem: Environmental > Terrestrial > Soil > Wetlands > Permafrost | place: Sweden: Abisko...
CTCGTAGTCTTTGGACCAGGTAAGTAGATCACTTCTGCCACTCTTTCAAATGCACCCCGGATATACGGAATTTTATCATCAATTATTATCTTCATCTTTTTCTTTATTGTCTTAAATAGTAAATGTTTTTGTCTTAAATAGTAAATAGTAAATAGTAAATGAAAAAATAGTAAATGATTTAATATTCAAATCGATCCTTAAACGCCCACAATCCCAAAGCTGGATTTGAGATATAAAAAATTTCTTCACCATCCGCCATGGTGTTGTATCCATCCCTTAGTTTTGAAGGATTATACCTGGAGGTCATTTCATCAATATCGGCATATCCGAAACCCACACTCTCTATTTCAGTTTGTGTCAGGTTTTCAGTTCCTTTTCCGGGGCAGTACGTGATGCTGAATCGTCCTTCCGATGATCCATGAATCAGGTGGGCAGCAGCACTCAGGTTGTTGCGTAACTCCACATTTTCGTCACAGGCTTTCAGGGTGGCCGGTGTTCCAAAATAACCGTATTTACGGATCAACCGGTCGATTTCCTTGTCTTCACCGAATTCTTTCAATGCCGGAGCCAGTACAATCAATTCTCCGGCATCATCAATTGCCATGCGGGTACGGTAAATAGATTTATTCCCTAGCCAGGTGCTTTTGAATTCTGTGGGATCGAGATAGACCACAACTTTTTTCAAAGGCTTATCCAGCATTTCGAAATTCACCAGTAAAGCCAGCTTTGCAGCTTTATCAAACACTTCAAAATCATCACCGATAAACAATCCGCGTGTTTTTATCCTGCCATCTGTTTTATCAAGTCCAACCACCGTTTGTACATATACAATTGGAAGGTTGTTGGTGAAATTTTCAGAGGCATAATTAAAGATCCGTCGAACCGGTGTATCGGCATGACCCATCATTCGTTCCATCCCGTAGGCAGCACCTACAAAATGGCTTTTGTTGATACCTTCTACTCCACCGGTTCCCACAAAAATATTCTTATTGTAGTTTGCCATTCCTACCACTTCGTGTGGTACCACCTGACCAATGGATAGTATTAAATCAAAGTTACCTTCCAGCAACAATCTGTTCACCTGTGCTGGCCATGGAAACTCCACGGCACCCTCCGAAACTTCCTTTACAAATTCTGCCGGTACAATCCCTACCGTCACCACATCATTCCTCCAGTCGTGCTCACGAATCAACGATGCCGGCATGTGTCCGAACATATGGCTGATCTGGGGTGCTGTCATGGGCGAATGCGTTCCCAGTGCAGGCAATACATCAGTCAGTGTTTCCCCGTAATACTGCCAGACAAATTCTGTCAGTTCCCCTGCCCTGCTTGGTAAACGCGTATAATCCGGTGGAATTGCAAGTACTTTGCGTTTCTTACCTATTTTTTCCAATGCCTCAAACAACCCTTTTTTAAGGTCGTCAGCATTTAAATCCTGGTCGATGGAACCTGTTTCGTAATATATCATTTTATTTACTATTTTATCATTTACTATTTAAATCATTTACTATTTATTCATTTACTATTTACTATTTAAGACAAAACATTTACCATTAAAAAAACAAATCAATTGATCTATTAATTAAATCTACATTTTTAATTTAACAATAATGGAAATAGTAAATAGTAAATCAACTTCCAGGTTTATCATTTTTTGGATTAATTTTTTTCTTCATAGTCGTTATTGAACTTACAATGATTTTCAATAACTCATTGTTTTCATTGATTAAATCTTTTAATAAATTCTCCTTGATTAATTCTGATTGAATTATTAATTCTAACCAATAAAGCGTTTCATCTAATTCTTCTTCAACCATTTTCAATTTATTCAGAAAATCTTTATCAGATTTACCCAAACAAGCTGATCTATAATTTGCACCGGGAGAAGTACCTGATCTGATAATTTGATTTCCCAGTGTTTTACCGGTAATGTTGTTTGGTAGACTTTCTGTTAGTTTGATTATTCGTAATGCAAAAGTTTGCAATCGTTTCTTTAGTTCTATGGCATTCATCTTTTATAATAATTTTAAATGAATAATCAGTGAATAAAAAAATTTCAATTATAAATAGCAACTATTTTTATTTTCTTAAATAGTAAATGAATAAATAGTAAATGTCTTTTTCTTAAATAGTAAATAGTAAATGAATAAATAGTAAATGTCTTAAATAGTAAATAGTAAATGAATAAATAGTAAATTCTTTTTTATCTTTTCACCCGTGCATTTCCGTCACACACACTCCATATCATTTCCTCATCGGCCGGTTGTGCATAATCAGTCAGGAAGGTAGTAGCCAAAGCTCCTGATGCCCAACCAAACTGTGCCCATTTTTCCGAATCCCAGCCTTTGAGTATCGCATACAACAATCCACCGACAAAACCATCACCGCCCCCAATACGGTCGAGGACATTGATCTTGCGGGGCTCAATCACATTCCATGTTTCACCATCCAACAGGATAGCTCCCCAGAGATGTTCGTTGGTACTGATCACCTGCCGCAAGGTCGTGGCATATACCGATGCATTCGGGAATGCTGTTTTTACCCGGCCAATCATACCTTTAAAACCTTCTATCTGCGCATCTATTCCTTTTCCACCTGCTTCGGGACCTTCTATGCCCAGGCAGAGCTGAAAATCTTCTTCATTTCCAATCAGGATATCCGCCAACGAAGCAATCTCAGTAAAGATAGTTCGCAACTCCTGATCACGACCTTTCCAGAATGAAGCCCGGTAATTTAAGTCAAACGAGATACGTGTTCCGTTCTTCTTGGCAAATCGTGCCAGTTGAAGGCAAAAATCACTTGTTTCAGGCGACAAAGCACCAATTAATCCGGATAAATGGAGGATCTGTACCCCTTCTGTAGCAAATATACGATTAAGATCGAAATCTTTTACATTTAATGTTCGTCCTACTTCACCGGCACGGTCGTTTAATACACGTGGCCCCCTTGAACCAAACCCGCTGTCCGTAATATTGAATTGATGACGATATCCCCAGGGATCACCCTGTGCCACTTCCGGACCTTCATAATCCATATGGCGGCTTTTCAGATCGCTTTTAATAAGTTGGGCTATCGGACTGTCTTTTACAAAAGTAGTCAATACTTTTACCGGAAGTCCCAGATAAGAAGAAATACTGGCTACATTGGTTTCTGCACTGGTAGCCTGCATTTCATACAAATGACTGCTGTGAACAGGTTGCCCGTTCACCGGAGTAATGCGGATTCCCATACTGGTAGCTACCAATAGAGAATATGCGCCATCTTTTTTTAATTCTATGCTCATGATTGGTAAAAAGTTTAAAGAGTTTGAAGAGTTTGAAGAGTTTGAAGAGTTTGAAAAGTTTCGTGTTACGTGTTACGTGTTACGTGTTCCACGTTTCGGGTTGATTAGTCAAATGGTTAATTGGTTAAATCATCGACAAATAGTAAATAGTAAATGAATAAATAGTAAATGAATGTAAGAATAAATAGTAAATTAAAATAATGTTCTTGCAATCCCCATTTCCAGTCCCCTCAGTTCGGCCATTCCCCGGAGCATACCGATACCTGAATATCCCGGATTTGTTTTCTTGTGTAAGTCGTCCAGCATTTGATGTCCGTGATCAGGACGCATGGGGATATTCCGTTTATAGGTATATTCCACTACCAACAAAGCTTTCATGGCTTCATACATATCCACATCCCCTTCCAGGTGGTTGTCTTCGTAGAAATCGCCTTCTGCATCCCGTTTCGTACTCCTGAAATGCACATAATACAATCGCTCCCCAAACTCCCGCAACATGGATGTCAGGTCATTTACCGAGGATACGCCGAAAGAACCTGTACACAAACAGATTCCATTAGCCAGGCTTGGAACGGCTGCAAAGAGCTTACGGACATCGGCGGCTGTACTTAAAATACGCGGCAGCCCTAATATGGAACGGGGTGGATCATCCGGATGGATAGCCAGCCTTACACCTGCCTGATCGGCTACAAAGGCAATTTCATTGATAAAATAAAACAAATTGTTTCGCAACTGATCTTCATTGATATTCTTATAGGTGTCCAGTGCTTCCTGGAATTGTTCAATGCTGAAACTCTCTTCTGCACCGGGCAGACCGGCTATCATATTCCTTGTCAGCAATTCTTTTTCGGAATTACTCATCCCGTCAAAACGTTTTTTTGCTTTGGTCTTCTGTTCTTCGGTATAGTCATTTCCGGCATTAGGACGTTTCAGGATAAACAGGTCGAAAGCTACAAAAGCAGCCATCTCGAATCGCAATGCCTTTGAGCCATCGGGCATAGTATATGCCAGGTCGGTTCTGGTCCAGTCAAGTACGGGCATAAAATTGTACGTTACAATGCGGATGTCACATTCTGCCAGGTTGCGAATCGACTGTTTATAATTTTCAATATACAGCTTATAATTACCTGACCTTTTTTTAATATCCTCGTGTACCGGGACACTTTCCACGACCGACCAGATAAGTCCGGCATCGGCTACGATCTTTTTTCGCTCTTTAATAGCGGTTACGGGCCATACTTCACCGTTTGGAATCTGATGCAGTGCAGTCACAATGTCTGTGGCTCCTGCTTGTCTAATGTCTGCCAGCGATACCGGATCATTCGGACCGTACCATCGCCAGGATTGTTTACATAAATACATACTTAAAATTGATTTGGATGTTCCTGCATCTTTCTTAATACCTAAAAAGAAAGTGAAGGCATCACATTTGTTAATTAATTAAATCACTCCTGACCACTAAACAAGCTGTGTAAAAACGAATAAAGTTGAATAAATTACTTACGAATTGAAAGTTCAGCTATTTATTAAATAAGGTGAATAAGGTTAGGTTTAGTGGGTGATTGGTTTTCTACTAAGGTTTAATACCTGAAAATAAGGTTTTTAAAGAATACATCCTATTTATATTTGTCAACCTCAGTAAAAATGAATCCTCACTATTTCTAAACTTTATTCCCTAATTTAAATGTTAATTATCAATTTGATAGTATTTGTTTTTTTAATTTTCTTTTTTACACAGCATCTAAAGGGGGATACACATTACAACCGTCTTTTATACCTTATCCTTTAAAACGAAAAGACTTTCACATAAAATATTGATATTTCTGTCAGCGAACGGACTTGAGGCGGTATTTAGGCAATTAATTTTATTCGAAGTTTATTTGAACAGTGATGTTATAAACTTCAAGTGTTCCGCCCCATATTGTGTTTATAAGGAGATTTTTTTATTCTTCACTTTTGCCGCCCCAAGCCCCTAAAGGGGATGTAAAGTTAGTCCCGTCTCCTAAACTAAACTACACACTTTTCTAATGTTTAATGGTTTTTCCTCTAAAAATTTATTTATAACAAGATAAACTTTTTATACTGATCTTCTCTTAGCCATATTTTTTTTCTAAACAAATACTTCAGTTATCTCACTCTTAACATCCAATATTCCACTACTTATAAACAAATACCTCAAGTATCCCACTCTTTAAAATCTCTTAAACACTAATTCCATTAATTAAATACTATGTAATCCCACTCTTCACATCCCCTTCAGGGGCTTGGGGTGGCTTTAAGGCAGTTCATTTAATTAAATCAAATTATAGCCTCAAGTATCCCACTCTTCAAATCTCCGTTAGCTAACGGATTAGGGGTTCTCTTACATAATTGTAACCTCAGTTATCCCACTCTTAACAACCCCTTTAGGGGATAGGGGTTCTCTTTTATATACAATACACATCAAACCCTCCATCAATCACCGTCAATGTACCGGTAACAAATTTAGAGGCTTCGCTTGATAACCAATGCAGTGTTCCAAACAATTCTTCAGGTTGACCGAAACGGCCGAATGGTGTGTGGGCAATGATCTTATGGCCTCTTGCAGTCAGCGATCCATCAGGATTGGTCATTAGGGTTCGGTTTTGTTCTGTCAGGAAAAAACCCGGTGCCATGGCATTGACACGTAGTCCTTCACCGAATTTGGTAGCCAGTTCGGTAGCCATGTATTTAGTAAAATTCGTTACGGCTGCTTTTGATGCACCGTATCCTACTACGCGTGTCAATGGACGAAGGGCTGATTCGGAAGAAATATTGATTATGCTGCCCTGCTTCTGGTCAGCCATTACTTTCGCAAAAACCATGGTAGGCATTACCGTGCCAAAGAGGTTTAAATCCACAACCTTGCGGAATGCTTCCACATCCAGGTCAAAGATAGTCTTATCATCAGCAATCGTTGCTCCGGCCATATTTCCACCAGCTGCATTTACCAGTATATCAATCCGGCCATACCGGGCAAGAATGTCTTTAGAGTTTTGTTCCAGCACTTCTTTATTCAATACGTCGGTATATAGGAACATCGCATCATGCCCTTTCGATGTAAGGTCGCCTTCCAGTTTCTTTCCTGCAGGAACGTCCCTATCCAGTACAACAACTTTCACTCCCTGTTCGCAAAGATACTCTGCCATTCCGCGGCCTAAAATACCACAACCACCTGTGATAATAGCCACTTTGTTTTTTACATTAAATAAATCTTTCATATTATTAAAATAAAAATTAAATCGAATTTAAACGAATTATACGAATGAATTCGAAATTGATGAATAACTTTTTTCCAGTTTTTATTTATTTTTTGCATTGTTCAACGAATGAATTGAAACAAGAAAAATGATACGTCTTATTTTCGTTTTCATTGTTGGAAATAATTTCTTTGTTCTTATGTAAATGGAACAATATAATGTCTTGTTTTATTTCGTCAACTAATATGACCTCTCCCCCTGCCCTCTCCCAAGGAGAGGGTGATAGAGCCGAGGGTTAATGAAGTTTTATTTAATTGAATAGGACATTATATATTTCCTACTACTTATGTCCTTGTCACTACAAGTTAAACAACCTTTTTAAGTGGCGTTCATAGATATTTTCTTCAACACACGTTCCGATCACACCGGCAAATTTGTCCAACAGATCGGTATAATTTGTACCCATTTCGGCTGCTACTTTATAGGCGACATGTATTAACTGCCGAAAATTCGGATTGTAGTCGGGATGTCCGGGAATATGTCTTAACGTATTGGCAAATTTCTCACTCGACCACGTATTTACTTCTTCTACTGAAGGGAGTTTCTTGTCGTCAATGTCAATTACATCAGCATAGGGAGCACACAATTCATCTTTTCGACCCAACGAATGGGCATATATATATTTTGCTGCCACGAGTCCTTCTCCACCGGCAACAGCTAGTCCGATCACTTCTTCGAGCCAGGTAGTGCCTGCCGTTTTCAAATGAAGTCCCTTGTCATATTTCTTAATCACACGGGCCATGACCGGATAAATCGAGAATTTGTCACTTCCCGAATGGATGCTTAACTTCAGTTCTTCCGGAAGACCGAATTCCTTCACTGCAAAATCAAGTACCAGCACATCTTCTTCAAACTCTTTGGCAAACTGATCCACGTTGCCTGTATAATCCACTCCTTTATTGAAACGACCTGTAAATTTAGGGGCAATGGTCTGGACAGGGACACCTTGAATGGCAAGCATTTTCAGTATAAATAATAATTCAACCGGTGTTTGCGGACTTTCAACTTCATCCATCGAAACTTCAGTAATAAAATTACCTGCTCCTTTTGATTTCTTCAGAAACTTATAGATTTCAGAAGCCTGTCCGGTAGCGGCTAAAAAATCTGATGCTATTTTTTTTAATAAATCTACCGTGACAAACAAAGGCTCTTTGAATCCGGGGATAGTTAATTTACCTACATATTTTTCACACGAGGCAACAAAAGAAGTAATATCTTCTTCTTTGCTTTCTTTACCGATAAAGGAGGCAACATCAAGTGTGAAGAAATCTGCTGTAGCCACAAAAGGTGCAACATTTCCCAGGTTAATATGATCGGCATCCACAAAGTATTTACCTTTGAATCCAAGGACTTTCACTGCTTCATCCGCTTCTATGCGTACATCTTCCGGATGCGACAGCACATATTGATGCTCACGGTTCGATTTATTCCACACCGGACTAATGTCAAGTCCCGATTCATTCGCTTTCACTATCGCCCGAAGCTGTGCTACTCCCTGATGCGAAAAGCGGTCTCCTGTGCCAATGCTGTACTTTCCTAATTTCATAATATTTGATGGGTTGATGTGATAATTTGTTGATATGATGATGTGATAATGTGATGATATGATAATGTGTTGATGTGTTGATGTGATAATATGATGATTTGATAATGTGATGATTAAATGAATTGATTGATAATTAAATTAATTGTTAACCTATTATATTTTCATTCAAATAGTAAATAGTAAATGACTAAATAGTAAATGATTTAAATAGTAAATAGTAAATGACTAAATAGTAAATGATTTAAATAGTAAATGACTAAATAGTAAATGCTTTATTCCGTAAATTGAAGATAATCCTCAATATTCTCTTTCAGCAAAATGTCGATCGGGACATAATTAATCTTCTTTATTTCCTGTCTAAAAATAAGTTCGCGACACATATCCCTGACGGAATAATACGCCTGTTTATCGGGCCGTTGTGCGATAAGGCAATTGATGACTCCCTGTTTGAGGTATGTTACATTTTGTTCCAGCAAATCATAACCAATCAACCGTATCTGAGTTTGATTCAATGCTTCCAAATGCATCGCCACCCGGTGAACTTTCGAATTAAAAGTGATGGCAGCCTTTATGTTGGAATAAATCGAAAAAATCTCCTGCAATGCTTTTCTATTCGCATCTTCATCCTCGTTATCAAATACAACGGGTATAATTTTTATTTGACCGATCAACTGATGTTCATCCATATACTCCATAAATCCGTTATTCCGTATCAGAGTCTGGTTCGAAGCCGACCCTTTACGCCGGGTTCTACCGACAATGACCTCGGAGCCTTCCGACAATGAACTTAACAACAATTTAGCAGCGATATAACCGCTTTTGAATGAATTCTGTCCGTAATAGGTAACAAAACCGGCTTCTTCAATTAGTGAGTCGATAAATGAAAATGGAATATTGAGTCGGGACAATTCTTTTATAAATGCCAGCGTTTCGGTTCTAAATACCGGAGCAATTATTACAGCATCCGGAATGTCAGATAGGATAGCATTGGATACAGACACAAATGTCTGGACATCATACTGGTTGAAATACTGTTTTTCGATGCGTACATTGTGATGCATAAAATCCTGTGCAGCTAAATCAAATCCTTTACCGGTCTCTTCCCAGTAATCACCCTTCTGATGATCCGGATACAGACATACAAACCGGTACTGCTTTTTTGATGCCAGTGAACGGGCAAACAGGTTGGGTGTATAATTCATTTCCTCCAACACTTTATTCACCGCTTCCCGGCTCTTTGCCGATACATCACCCCGGTCGTGCAACACCCTGTCTACGGTTCCTTCCGAAACACCAGCCAGAACAGCAATGTCTTTGATTCGTATTTTTTGATTATTCTCTTGCATAATTAGTTGAAAACTGAGATCCCGTGTTCGCACACAGAACTATTTTGACACAAAATTACAACTTATTTTGAATAAACAAAATGTTTTTTACTAACGTGTGCGAACACGGTTACCTGTTTCAACTTGTAAAATTCATGTATCTATCTGTTATAATGATACATAAATACATTCAAAGTAATAAATTCCTTTGAAATTTTGCGATAAATATTTTAAAAAAATAAATTATTTAGTAAAAGGGAGGAAATTAGGGGTCATACTAAAATACAAATAGAGTTATAATTTCAACTAAATAGAGTAAAACGGAGACTGAAAAGCAAATCGAATTCTTTATCAAGGTCAAACTAACGGATTATAGTTGGAATTTATACAATTAATCCCGGTGTATCTCTGCACATATTGGTTTTATAATAGTCTTCGATTGGTTTTCGATTGGTTTAGGTTCGGTTTAGGTAAAAATAAAACATTAATTTTATAATCATTTAAATGCCATATATCTCTATAGATATATGGCATTTATATGATTGATAATTGACTGATAAATGAATGATAAGTGGCAAAAGCCTCGGAACCAAAACCAAACCAAAACCAAAAGAAAACTATTGTAAAACCAATCAGAGTTCAATTAGTATTCAATATTCAAATTAAATAAAAACAAGTTGAATTATAATACTTTTAAATATTAAATTACGTTAATGTGAAAATTATATTTTGTATATTAGACAAAGGATCAAGTGCATTTAACTCGTTAAATATTATGAAATAAAATTCTTTAAGTTCATCCTCCTGCAAAAACCTGTTGTCGTAAGAAGGACACAAAAGCGTTTTACCAGGTTAAATCAATGATTAAATAGAGTTACTTCTCATGCGTTGAAGTTTATTCACAATATATTCTTTTACACTGTGAAATTCTCATCTTGTATACTGGCAAATCCAAAACTCCAAAAATATATAATCATGTTTTATTAAACAGACTACAAAACCTGCTCCTGCTTCATTGATTTCCTCTTTTATCCTTTCAGAAAATTTATTTTGTTTATTAATTCTACTTTACCAAAATTAAAACCGAACCACAACTCCGACAAGTCGGAATCTGCGATAGACACAATAGTTCACAATAGGAATAATGTTTTTGCCAATCTTGTCGAATCGTAAATCTTAAAATACATTTACCGATTTACCTATTGTGTTCTTTGATAATCTGTTTTTGTGACCTATTGTGTCTCTTGTGGTTTTATGTTTTTGTATTGTTTTAATTTAGTAAAGTAAAACTAAATTCAGCATAAATACAGTTTTCTTTCATTTCATTTAAATAATTATCTGAAATGTTGGAGATGTTAATACATTTTCATACTTTTGAAGAAAATATAATTGTACGAATTGGGAGTCCAAAGAATTGGCTTGCAAAGATCATGCTGAAGGTTTATAGACATTGATCAATGCGTATATTTCGTTTTAGATGAGTTGTTTGAAAATTTGTGAAAATAAAATTTACAGAAAAAAAAGTATACAACTAATAATTAAATTTATGAATAAATACATTTTGCTGCTGCTGGTTTTGTTCGTTTTTTCAGTTCATGGTATTGCTCAGGAGAATACTATATTTAAAGGATTAAAGACTCAGAATGATAGTCTGAATTATACGCTTGGTTTTGCAAATGGTGATGGCATTAAAAATTATTATACTAAAATTCCAGTGGAGCAATTAATTCCGGTTTTTATAAAGAACCTGGAACTTGGTTTTTATTCAACTAATAACGAACCTGAAGTAAAAGACTCAACAGCCGAAAATTCCGAAATACGTGAAATGGGTTTAAAGATTGGTGGTACATTGAAAAATCAAGTAGTGACAGGTTTGATGGGTAAACCCGGCCTTAAAGTTGATTTCGAACTTATAAAACAAGGATTACTCGATGGTTTGAGAGGAAATGAAAGGGTGATGAAAGCACAAGAAGTTATTGAATATCTGCCTAAAACAATTAAAAACATTGAAAACAAACAATCTACTCCCGGGAATAAATAAAATAACCATAAAAAGTTTAGATTTTCAATATTTATCTTCCCTCCTTTATTATAATGTAGTGTGAGAGAATAGAACCGTGAATCTGTCAAAAACTGCTAAAATATAAATTTGACCTTGTAAATACAAATATCTTTATCATCGACATCATGAAAAAAATAATTTCTACCGTTTTATTTTGTTTGATTTTTATCAGTATCTATCCACAATCCACTTTAACCATTAAACCGTCCAATCTACAGGCGGGTAAAGAAGTAAGGTATACCTATTCGGGCAAACTTGCCAAAGCCGGAACTGAAGTGACCGTTGGTTTATATACATTGAACAATGGTAGCATGAAACAGGTTAAAATAGAAATTAAGGAAAATAAGATTGAGTGGAAACTGACTATTCCCGATTCCATTGTTTATGTATTATTTCGAATAAGTAACGGAGACGATATTGACAGTAACAATGGAGCAGGTTACGGATTCAATGTATACCAAAAGGAAAAGCCCGTACCCGGAACTTATATCTTACAGGGAATTTTTAATTTAATGGGAATTGATTATGGTATTACTGAAAACGTCAATAATGCTGTCGGATTGATGGAAAAAGAGTATAAATTAAACCCTGAATTAAAGGAGAATGATTTTACAACTACCTGGTATTTGAAAGCCCTGGTAAAGACAACAAACAGGAAAGAGGAAGCAATTGCACTGGCACGTAAAATGTATGCTGGAGCTTTACAAAAAGATACCGATGCTCCAATCATAATGGGCTATTTGTATATATCATATCCTGATAATGCCACACAAAGAGATTCATTGTTAAATGAAGCGGTAAAACTATATCCTAAAAGCAAATTGAGTTTCAGTATAAAAATGAATGAGCTTTTCAAAAATTCTGACCCTGAAAAAGTATTTCAGTTGTACGATTCCCTTTTGAAAGATTTTCCTCAGGAATGTAAGAAAGCACAGGAAAACATAGATCGCGTTCTGACCATCGCTTACCGGAAAAAGAAAGACTATGTAAATTTTGAATATTACCTGGCAAAAAAACAACAAGACAAAGCATTTCAGGCTGAGCAGCTAAACGAAATAGCCTGGGAACTGGCGACAACCAATCAGGATTTACCTGCTGCAAAAGGTTATTCAGAAAGAGCACTGGCACAGATGGATTCACTCTCGAAAGCCGTAAAACCAGTAAATTATCCTCAAGCAGAATGGGAAGAATATCAACGAAAAACGACCGGGAATTACTACGACACCTATGGATACATTTATTATAAATCGGGCAATAAACAAGCAGCTGCTGAAAACCAACAAAAAGCAGTATCACTGACCTCAGGAAAAAACACGTACATCAATGAGCAACTTGTCAAATACCTGATTGAAGACAAACAATCCAAAGAAGCTCTTGCAAAGGCTGAAGAATTTAAAATTGCACAACAGAGCACCGTTAAGATTGATTCTATGTATGTAGTGGCTTATGTGGCAGTAAATGGTTCAACAAAAGGATTGGATGCCGCGAAAGCCAATATTGAGAATCAGATAAAAGAGGCTCCTGATTTCACCCTGAAAACATTGGATGGAAAATCAGTTACACTCTCTTCCCTGAAAGGAAAAATTGTCATCCTTGACCTGTGGGCTACCTGGTGCGGTCCTTGTGTGGCTTCATTTCCAGGGATGCAAAAAGCAGTTGATGCCCTGAAAGATCGTAATGATGTATGTTTCTATTTTATCAACACCTTTGAGCGCTTAAGCCCCGAAGCTCGAATTACTAAAATAGAGGATTTACTGGAAAGTAAAAAGTTGAATTTTAATGTTTTGCTGGACGAACAGGCAGGAAATGATTTTGTGGTAAGCAAACTGTATGGTGTAAATAATATTCCAACAAAAATTATCATTGGCAAAAACGGAAAAATATA
>Ga0302285_10001394_pt1 | contig 13379 bp, 8 predicted proteins | sample III_Fen_E2_2_FD_200455 | JGI IMG/M metagenome (GOLD analysis project Ga0302285, IMG submission 200455) | Peat permafrost microbial communities from Stordalen Mire near Abisko, Sweden - III_Fen_E2_2 | ecosystem: Environmental > Terrestrial > Soil > Wetlands > Permafrost | place: Sweden: Abisko...
CTTAACCTTAATTCTAGCTTCTCATCTTGAAGAGGCTTCTGTAAGAGAAATTGGGATTCTTGAAGGCATTTAAAAGTCTTTCTCTTGAAGCAGTTGAGGATCTTAGCTACTTTTGGTATAAACACTGCTCGACATTTTTATCGCCTAGAAATACCACCAATCTCACAGATAACAACACAAAGAACAATCCTAAAAATCAAATTGTTCTTTTGTAAAAATGCAATCCCGTGACTAAAGCCTTTGTTATGAAGCTATATCAAGATAATTAGCTAAACTAAATTGAGCTTGAAAATCTAGATGATGAAGTCTTTTAAGCATACGAGCTGCTCCTAAAACAAAACGATTTTGAAGAATATTTCTCCCTTTACTGCAATTTTATTACTCTTTTTCTTAAACGGCATAGTCTCACTCTTTCAGTAGACAGTATTATTTTCTATATCGACCCAGACAATCTCTTTTGGACAGATCTGCAGTTAAAGTTGCTCAAGACTTTCCTTGAGACGCAATTGCCTGCTTAATTCCCAGTACCACAGCTTTATAAATGCTCTCTTTGACTTTGTATGTAATTTGTTATGTAATTTCGTTGTGTATGTACATTGTATCTTCAATTCTAAAAATTTTCTTATTACAAGAGCATAATTTAAATGGAAAATATCTTAGATAAAAACAGCTCACATTTTATTGTTTTTTTGTGTTTTTCTAAAAAAGATAATTATTACCTTGCCAATCAAGCAATTGTTGGAAGGATAATTAATCTCTCTCTTTATCCTTTCTTTATCTATGTATCCAATAATAATATTAAAAAAATTGATTTTATCTCCTTCTAATATTCTTCTAACATGTATTATTTCCTAACATTATATTATCTCATTTATTTTCTAAAAATTTCTTATAAGAAAAAAATGAGAAATAATAATTCTTTTTGATAAGAATAATGGCACATTTTTAAAACACAATGCCTGAGCCTTGATAATTGATTGATTAATGACAAAAATTGCATTTAATTAATCTTACTGCTGTATATGTACGTATTTCTTAAATTATTCATTTAATTAAGATGTAATTTGAATTTATTTAATATTTTTTTGTATGTTTTTCAATTTATATTTGTAGTTTGAATTTGAAATCTCTAAATCGATCACAATCTGCATTCTTTGCATTAAATTATTTTTTTCATATCAAATTAACAAGGGTGTCATTCATCTATTAATCATATAATAGTGACTATCCCTCTCGCAATATATTCCAGAGCAAGCGCACGTTGAAAATTGATAATTTCATGTACAAGTAGTTAAACTTTCCATGATTCACATATAGAAAATTACAAATATATACATTGGTAATCTCTCATCAAGTCTCTTTCTCTTTCTCTATCTTCTGATCAAGCATCAATGGGTAATGACTCTTTCTCTTTATGTTTTTAAAACCACATAGGGGATCTCGTTTTAACGTCACTTGTCGCATAAAAAACTATTTCTCGAGAAAAAGCACATCCATTAAGATATTTGTCAGGTCACAACTTCATTCTGGCAGCAAGCACTTCTTATTATTAAAAACTTTTGCTGTCTTGTGTTGTTTTGTTTTTTTCCCTCTTCAAAATTAATTAATTTACATTTATATAAATTAACTTTCTTGGGAAGATCTCTTTTTCTTTCTTTCTCCCACTCTCTTTCTTTGAGTATTTTGTGCAATTATTTGTTTTAATTATTTCTAACTGATAAACTAATTAAAAATCTAATTCTTTTTTAATAAAATCAATGCGTAATCTCAAACAAAAATGATTTTCTTTACTATCTCGTCTTATAATCTAATGTCTTTAGTGGTATGATAGGTACCTTCTACTCCTTCTTAATCTAAATAGCTTATCCACTACCTCCTACTAATCCCTTCCCAGATATTGGGAACATCTCTCTCATTCTACTCATAATATCCCCTGCTTTCTCATTCAATCTCTTAACAATTTATATCTACATTTCGAAATCCTAAATCATTTATTTCGCTACTGCTTTTTTATTCTTTGTTTTTGTATCTTCCTTATTATAATGACTGTGACTATTACTATGACTACCTCGATGGCTATTCTATTTATAACTATGATTCGCTACTAAGAAATCTTAAAATGAACTTCGAGGTATATGCTCAGCGGTTGTAATACCTGTCACATGAGTGTTGTTATTCTCACTTTTATGTAATGTAAAAATAGATTTCTTCTTTTTCTTATTATTACAATTATTGTTATTATTCCCATTCTATCCACTGCTTAAATTATTCATATGCATACTCTTTCTGTTAAGATTACTATGATTCTTCTGCTAGTTATTCTTCATAGCTTAGATCATTTTCTGAATATCTTATTTGTTATTCAATGATACTGCGCGCTGTTTCCCTAGAGTCTGTGTCTGCTATTATAAAGACTCTAACACTTTCGAGAGATTATTATGAGGAAAGTAGAATTCATAGTATTTCTAAGCATCGAAGTCTTTCAATGTTGCGAAATCATTCTTATTAATATTATCGTCTATTTTATTACTGTTATTGTTAATGTTAATGTTGTTATCATCACCATCTATATCTCTAAACTGACTTGGATTATAATCATATTAATCTTCCTCATTGTCAGCTTCTTCGATGAACTCATCTTGTTCGTGATAATACTACTAATACTATGAATGCGTATTCGGACTATTTTACTGCAGTTATTCATGCTCCGGTGGTGTTCCAGCAAATTATGAATGTCGTTTCTACTTTGTACTAAGTGATTTAGGTATGTCCATGGAGATTGTCTCTGAGATATGGCAATGCTAGGATTACGGTATCAATGTAGCTCTTACATGCATTCGTTGATTGTAAGATTGTGATGATGGTGATGGTTAATCAGTTTAATTATCATTTTCAATGAGATTCTGTATTTTTATGGCTTAGGTTGATCGTTAGATAACTGATTGACTATCATAATTAGAATTGTTCGTCATAAGCTATATTGACTACATAGTCATAGCTCGAGTTGGCACTTACAGTTAGCGTTAGAGTTAACTCTGCTGCTACTGAAGAAATAATTCCTTTTTCCTATGAGCCTTACCACCCTTATTGTTAGTAAAAACAATAAATGAAGAGAAAGGGAGAGAGAGAGAGAAGTATTCGAAGAAGATAGTTTTATAAAAATATTTTTACAATAGACTCAGTGTCACTTTGATGCTACTATAATGTCGAAGAGATACTTGGCTATTGTGACTAAAACTAAGATCGAATCTTTTTTTTTACCAAAGAAATTCAAAGAATTGTTTTATAATTTCTAAATAAATGATTTTTTTTTTTGCGTGTTGTTTACTTCATCTTGTTATTGTTGTTTTCGAATCAATCCCGCTGAAGATTTGCGTGGTTAATGAATATTATATGAGCTTTCAGAGTTGATATTGGCATTATCAATACCTCCTACTGGTACTACTACTACTACACCTGCAGCTACTTAATTATGCAACTATTCAATTTATAAAGGTCTCTCGTTCTCAGAATGTGGTTATGCACTCGATCTCTCCATTTCATCTGTGATTATCGATAAATCCTTCATGAACATATGGTGTCTATGCGATTTAATGTTCTCTGATTTGTGGCTCTCATAGTTGAGATTCAAAGCTAAATCCAGTTACTTAATTCAAATTTAACAATAATTTAAGGATAACCATTAATAAAACAACATTACAACCCTGTTTATAAATAAATATAATTACTTGATTATGACTATGCGTATTTTGCTACTGCTACTATGCTTATTACGATTTGAGCTACGATATCTCATAGGGTATTAGTAGTTATGGAACTAATAGGTTAGATTCTCTCCTCGGAGAAGCACTTACCTCTACAGCTTATTATTATGCTAATTACTATTAATATAACGATTACTAATCTGATACACAAGCACTGTGTCTTTTTAATGTTTTCAATGATGTCTATCGATAATGCTCTTTACTATGAAGCTAACGATATTAGTTCTTATGCTTTTCTGTATTGTTGTGATTACCATTCCCTGCATTCTAATGTGTATGATCAAGATAAGAGTTAAGTGCATCGTATCCGATATTCTCGACAATGAATTTAATCGCCGCTCCATGAATGAATTCTTATATATGGCATGTATTCTTTGCTCTTTATGATTTCCTAACCATTGGGCTTCTTTCTTAGTCTACTGATAGCCCTGCGATAAACAGTAGTTTTTCTTGATTAGGGACATAATTACTGTGTGGACAATGTATTGTAGTATGAGTATATTAATTACATCCAAAACATCTAACTCCGAGTCCTTTTGTTACATTATAAACTTATAGATTATCACGTAATACGCAGAAACGTTCGAGATCTAAGAATTCACTTTCTTTCACGCATTCCATGAAATCTTCGATGCTAATATATGCGACTGTCACGACGCTGCAAGCTTTGACACCGTATTCACTTTTAGCGCCACTAAAGAATGATTTCTCACCGAAGACTTCACCTTTATTCATATGGCTTAGGACTTATTAGACTGCTGAAGTAGTAGCAGTAGCAGTATTAGTAGATTAACCCTGGAAGGTATTATTGACATTAATAGAATTATTAGTTGTTTTTTTGTTTTTCTGTGTGTTTAGATTTATATAGCTGTACGCCTCCCCTTATAATATAAAATAGATCTTCTTAGAGATTCCATTCTCATGGAGAATGATGTCTTCCGGTGCGAATGTCTGTTCTTGCATCTTGAGACACAATTCATCTATGAATTCAGCTGAGAAATTCAATTTAAACATCTTCTTCTTTTACAGAATCTTTCCGTAGATGTCTCGCATAACTTCTTTTTGCAGATCGCCATCGAGTTTAAGCAGAAACTTCTGACCATCCGCGGCGGAGTTCTCTTGTTCTTAATTGAGAAGATATTAAAAATTTCTCCTGATCTTCATGAGTAGCTGTACATCCGTTAATCCTCGCTTATGCATGAGATCCATGAGCATATTAATTTTCTTTTTTTACTCGTTCTCGCGTTTATTGATTTCGAGAAGAATCTGTCCAACTCTGTTTAAACTAAACGCAAACACACCACAAGAGAACATTGTTAGAATCACAATAAATCCTCTTTCGATGGTGTTTATTGGGACAATATCACCATATCCTAAGGTGATCATTGTTATAACAGCCCAATAAAGTGATGTAATGTATTATGAGAAAACAGATTCGCCATCGATTGCTAATTTCACTGCCCAGGTTTAATAATTAGTAGGATAATAGTACGTTTCTATTTAGGATACTAAGAAGAAACTACATCCACACATGTGCGCTATGAAGGCGATCATGAAGATTAATTTAAACAATCCAACATATGCAGCTTGCTTGTCATTGAGATTGAGTCTTTCTTCGAATTGTTTAATCGATTGGAGGATCTTAGGGAATTGTAAGATTACAACAGCTTTGAGTTCAGTGATGTCTAGGAGAATAGAGAGGAAATATGGAAAAATTACAAGGAGATCTAGGAAAAACTAAGAATTAAGATAATTCTTAGCGATTTACGTTCGATTAAAGATTAGGAGACCTTATTTGTAGAATGCGGTATTGAAATTGAGAATAACATCGAAGACTAAAACGATGAGAGGGAGCGTGTAGAACAGAAAGTCCATAGCACTAGAGAGGGTATTCAATGGTGAATTAAAATAAAAAGAGATTCGAACTGGAATAAAGCAGATATTCACAAGAATAATCAGAATCGCTAGGATATCCCAGAGTTATTTGGAGAACGCTTCAGGAGGTATAACTCGTATTCGTCCAGTGATTTATTTCAAGAACAGTTAAGTTAGTTTATGATTCTGCAGTGGATTCCAAACAGCTTATCTAAACGCTGTCGATAATCGAAATTTACTTAATTCAAAGAAATTAGGCTTATCCGCTTGGAGAAATGATCTTAACCGAAAATAACTGTAATCACTCGATACATCACCGATCATGTCAAAATGACGTTTATTCATACTTCGGAATTTGTAAGCAATACTAGCTGTCTTCAGCATTGTTGCGAACTTCCGAACATAATAAATTATCGATAGGTAATTGCGTATCACTCGTTTATGTGGGATGTGATTGTTGTTTTTCTTCTTCGATATTGGACTGTCTGTGAGATATGCACTCCCAGTGTAGTTACTGTGAGGGAAATAGCCATGGTTATTGTTGGTGTTATTGGCAGTTTGTTCGTTTAGATTGAGAATATTGAATGCACTGATGTTATTTTTCAAAGGAGATAATGCGTTAGTGTTGCTATTTGCGTTGAAGCTAGAAAGTGCAGAACCAGAAGCTGCTTAAAGAGGAATTGGAATAGGAATTGTAGTAGTTTATTTCCTAACACCTCGCCGGAACTTTCCAGCAAACAACGGAGGATTCTAGGAATTATTCCCTGGGAGAGGATGAGATGAAAGATCATTCCAGGTAGTTACACCAAGTGGACCTGAGATGTTGTTGGTGCTGTTGAAAAGTTAAATTTAACCTGGAAGGAGTTAGTTTTCTTGATGATCTTAAATTGCTGTAGGAGTGTCTTTAGAAGGGTTTTTCTAGTTATTTAAGCTAGTTAGCATGATATTTGATTGTCCATAAATATCCGGATTGTTGTTGTTGTTGTTATCCCCTGAGAAATGTAGGATATTGTTTTCTTTGATTTATCCAGTGTCAAATTCTCCCATAACGGAGATTCTTGGTTAGTTATTGTTCATTCGATGTATTTTCGAAATGCTTTGCCAATCATCTAAACAACTTGATCCATCATCGTCATCACTACTTGAGCTGACACTACTTAATTCATCTAGATTATTCCCTAAGACTTTGCTGAGACTTTCATTGCTGTGACTGTGACTACTACTTGATGAACTGGAATGTGAGCTACTGAGATCTTTAGCTTCTAAAAGGGAATTCGATTCTTTTTAAGTGCAAGGAAGTGATACAGCCGATTAATTGTTTAATGGAATTGGATGGATAGCAGCAAGGCGCTCAGCTGTAATGTCAAAATATCAATAAACAACAATAAAACAAAGAAAGAGAAAGTGGACAATATTAACTAAATTTCAATGATATTTTGATATTTCATTTCTGGGTATTTTAATACATTTTTGTTTCTCAAAATCTCCATTAAAAATCTGCCTTTTTTCAAATTGAATTCTCGCATAAATCTAACACACCAAAAATTCCCATCTTTCTTATCATCTCTCCTTCTCAATCTAACAATAATTTACGCTCTTAGCTGTGTTTTTGAGTTGGTGAACTAAAACTTGGTCCTTCACAGAACGGTTCTTCATCTTCATCTTTATCGTGCAATTAACATAATGAAGGTGCACCTTATCGTTCTGACAGCATCTCGCGTCGTGTAGTAGCTCCCTCCCATAATGAATCACTTCCAACTTGTAGAGCAGCTAGATTATTCCCTCGTATAGGAGAAGATGAAGATGATTATGATTAGCTCCTGTAGACTGGAAGCTAATAGAGTTATTCCTATTTGTGTTCCTACTAATGATGTTCCTCCTTTTCCTCCATCTAAATAACTCTCTCTCTTTTTATCTATCTCTCGTTGTGTGGTTATTATGCAGAATTAAGAAATTCCTAGCATACAAATTATCCCAATCCCAAACCCTGAAAAAGTTATTAGATTTGCTTAATTGTCTTTGTGGGGGATGTAATTGTCATAAATCGAACATAAACGAAGAGAATAAATAGTAGTAGTAGTAGTGTACTTAATCAAAAATCATTGGAGATATATGAATGATCGATCTGGGGGGATAATTAATTTGGATCAAAATATACTGTTTTTTTTTTGGGAATAAAATACCAATCCTTTTGAATTTTTAATAACTTCAACGTTACTCAGGATTTAAAATGGTTTAATGTCTCATCTGAGAGAATCCAACTTGGATAACATGAATATTAGTAATTAATGTTTGTAGTTTAGATATTTTATTGAGATTTTGGGGGTAGATCTCTGCATGAAAAGTACCATTACCTTTTTGTAATCTACTATTGGAAACCATAAAGACTTCTTAAAAATATGAAAGTCTGTGAATGCAAATACAGATCATTCATGCCAGGGATAAATACAAATCAACTGATATCTTATCTTAGTATCTAACCTAATTGTACACTTTTTTATGAAACCAATGTAACTGCTATTTTTGAATTATGTTTTAAAGATATTTCTTACATAAAAAATTCTTTTGAAGACCCTTGGATACTTCTTTATTTCTTAGTGTTCTAAGAAAAAATATCTCTTCTTTTGTGGATGCAAATTTGCCCAAAGAAGTTTTGTTAAATTAAGCCTTTCTTCAGTCTTACCACAAAAACTCACTAGCCTCCTTAATTCCTCCAGTACAAAACACCACGAGTTTCACCTTGAATTTGTGTAATAATAATCTCTTTTTTAATTGATTCCTAAGGACAATTAGCAAAGGAAATTGATTAAAAATGAAAATATTATTCCTCTTATTTCGTTTCTTCAAAAACGAGAGTATTTTTCACATAAAGCGTATTTAAATCGATTTGAAATATCTTTAATTTCATTATTCTTGCCAAACTCTTTTCTTTTTTTTATCATTATGTGGTAGTTTTTTCATTTTGAGGGATAAAATTTGTCTGTAAATTTGAAGTTAACCTAAAATTACAAGATATTTCATGATAACTAAAGATATTTTCAAGATAATCACTTAATTCAGTACACAAATTATCAAAAATACTATTCCTCTAATTTAGATAAAACAAATAGAATTTTCAGTGAATTCTCTTCTGTGAGTTCCTCAACCTCAATCTATATCTTCATCTTCATCGCGAGACTGTAGTTTATTATTGAAAATCGGTGAAGTTCTTCTGTTCTGAGCATTGTTGTTTTAAATCAATCTTAATTATGGTTTCTACTAGGTATTTCTTGAATCATCATCACTATCACTGGAACATTAATCATTAGATTATCTCCTTCTCTTTTAAATCTTTTTCTGCACTGGCTTCTACACTGGCTTCTATTCATCTTCGTCATCATCATCTGAGCATGAATCATCACTAAGTTAATAACCTTTATTCTTAAATTTCTTCATAACATCTTATTATTCTGTGTTTCAATCTTCCTAATGACTTATTGAATTCCTTCTTTAAGCATGAATCACCTCCATCTTGTCGAATTATGCCTTCTTGAATAATCTCGGGGAACAATTATTAATCGCATCAGCTATATCATCATCTAAATGCTTCATGCCAATATTCTTGCTGCGAATATTGTTATCCATCTTTTCTATTTCTTCTCTATATCCTCGTAGAACTGTTTTAGCTTGTTCATAATCTTTATTTTCATTTATTAATACATTCGCTTATTTGATTCTCAATCCACCAACAGCTCGCTGTCTCGTCACAACTAGTTCTTCATAATAATTCTCATTACTGTTCTCTTTGATATCTTAAATATCTATTTCCTTGAATTCAAATTCCAGTGTGCTACTCAATCTCACAATCGATTCTTATTTCACAGCTTTTACTTCAAATTCTGCTTCGAATCCAATTAGCTTTCTTGTCGAATCATCGAGAACAAACTTCGTATGATCAAATGCTACATCAAACGAAAAGTATTTCTCCTCTCCAACAATCAAATGTGGAAGATATAACTCCGCTTCACCTTTTATATTATTCGATTTCACCCAGAGTTATTCCCCTCCATAGAGTTAAGCTAATGTCATTGAAGTTAATACTTTATTTTGCTATTTGATTTTGATTCGTAATTCTTCACCGACTGCACTGAGTAATCCAGAAATCGATAATACAAACCATTCAGAAACTTTTTTAACATCTTCAATGTAATAATATCCACCTTTGTGTGTTTCCGCCATGTGTCGCATTTGAGTGGCATCATGATCAGAACCGTAGCCATACGTGTTCACAATGAAATTATCTTTAATATTGTATGCCTAAATCAACTTCTACACACGAAGATTCACTTCAGGATTATCATCTTACCCATCAGATAGCAAGAATAAACAGGTTACAGGGTTTTTTTGTTTTCTGTTTTTGATCATCCACAAACCTGATTCCATACCAACTTCGATATTAGTTGATCCTCTTCCTTAAATGAATTTGATTGCTTTCTTGAAAGTTGGTTTGTTGTTTAAGTTGTTTCGTAAAAACGGTGTTAAGATCTTAGCATCTTGATCAAAACTGATTAGAGATATTCTATCATCTTCATTCATGATTTTGAGGAGATATTTTAGAGATTTTCTTACAAGTTATGCTTTTTTACCACCCATCGATCCACTGTCATCGATAACACAGACTAAATCCATTGGGATTCTGTCACGTTGCTTTTAAAGTTAGTTGACTTTTAAGTGAATACCACATATTATATTTCTAGATTCTTTTGTAGAAATAACGTTTGTGTCACTAACTAACTTGAATTCAAGACATTCTTGGAGTTCTTGAGCGCAAAGGGCTTTTTAAGATGTTTTGTCAGTTGATGTAGTAGTAGAAACGTTTTCTTTCATGGCTAAGACTTTGTCACTGATGAGATCTTCTTTGGAAGTGTATTCGTTTTTTCTTCGGATGTCTTCTTCAGAGTTGGCCTCAGTAATACGAGACTTTAATTGGATTTTATCCAGAGGATCGTCTGGAATCTAAGGAACCTACTGAGCCTACTGAACTTCATCCAAGCTGTTTATGGAATCCTATCTTGGAGAAATTGGCAAATCTTCGCTGCTGTCCATAGAAGTAATTATTATTTTTTAAATGTGTGTTTTGCGATATATCCTATTGTTTTTTGTATGTTAGCAATTGGTTATTCTTTTTGTTGTATTCTCTTCTAACGCGAGAACGCTTTAATAGAAAGAAATTTGTTGGTGGAGACACTTATGCACAGTCTACATCAATTGATGAAGAAGGGTAAAAGAATAACAATTCAATTAGTACCCCATCAGCATTTGTTGCTTAAAATATCTATTAAAATAATGAATTCTTTTCAATTCTTAATGAATTTCATTTTTTCTATTAGTCTGTAATATTTATTATTCAAATAGTCACTACAACTCCCATTTTAAGATCTATTTATTTAAATACTATTAAATTATTCAACATGTTTTGAGGTTAAGCTGATTTTTGACTCTCAAGTTGTTTTTTTCTTTTTTTTAGCCATAATCAATCATGTTGATTATCAATGTCTGATTATCTTCATCATTCAATTTCGCGTTATTCTCAAGAGTTATTTCATTTTTAAAAGCAAATGCCTTGACTTAGCTTTATGCAACAATTATTTTCAAACAGAATTTCCATCATTTCTTGAAATTTGTTAAGATATTTTTTAATCAATTTTTTTATTTGAATTTTCATTATTTTCTACCTCCAAGAGATCTTTTTGTAAGGTTATTTAATCTAATATTAATCTCTTTTCTTAGCTGTTTAGCCATCTTGTTATTAATAAAAAGTTATGTTGAAATCTTAAATTTTGGTAAAATAATTTCAGTTGTTTCTGGTTTTTTGGACTTAAATATGTGCTTCTTTGCTATTGTTTACACAGAGATTTCTAAAGTAAGTCAATAAACTGTTGACGCTAAGGATGTTGAAAGTTTCTATTAAGATGAAAAATATAGTGGGTGTCTTAAGAGAGGAGTTCAGTAAATTTGGAAATCAATTATTTATCATCAATCAAAAAAAGATTAATTATTGATAAACAAATAGTAAAAAAATGTGGAATATTTTGATGGTAAGAATAACTAAATTGATAATAATTAATTTTTACAAATGGCTTTTATCTCCCTTTCTCAGAAATGGGAAATCATTATTAATAATAGAGCTCTTTATATTTTGGTTATATGTGCACTTATCTCTATCTATTATTTTGAAATTATCGCAAAAGCATAATTAATGTTGTTTTACCTGCTATTTTGAACATTATTAAATCCGATGAGAGTGAAAGCTAAGAGTATTTATTCCTCCTTCCCCCAAGATTAATATTATCCACTGCTTTCATAAATAGGATATTCTTTGCAAAGGAAAATAATCGCGAAATAATAAATTTCCAATAAATAATCATTAATTTTTCACTGTGTAGTTTTTATCTGAGCCACCTCTCACCAATAACAAATTTCACAGATTCATACCATTTATCAGAAATGATGTATTCACCTCCTAAATAGAGAATCAGCTAAGGTACTTCAATTTGGATATTAGCTTTAGATGATTTCAAGGTTGATATACTGACATTATTTATAGACTCTGATAACAAATATAAAAATGAATGGGCACTACTACTTGATATGCATCAAAAGGAAGCAGAATAAGAAAACATGGAAATGAAAAGAGAGAACTAACTCAGAAAACTCAAATACAGGTTGGATAGAAATAACAAAATCATTGAAAAGTTATAATTATGATTCTAAATAAAAACAAAAAAACAGGGAAGAGCTGGAAAAGATGATAGAGAGTTAACGTGCTCACAACATGCGATCCTAAGATGCAGATGCTGCGCTTCTTCGCGTGTAGTAAATGCGAGAACAAGTAAACAGATAAATGAATTGATAGAATCTAATACCATTTTTGAATCAGTAAAACTAAGAAAAGGAGTTTCAAAAGAATCAAAATTTGAAGGACAAATAGTATTCTTGCGAGGCTGTAAACAGGAATGAGATAGCCATTCGATATAAAAAATAGGTATTGCACAGAAAAACTAGGCAGGTTGATAAGATATTTACTAAAATTATGTTATTTATGAATTAGGAAGAAGACAAATAAAATGACTTATAACTTATGCAGAAAGTGATCAGATAGGCGAGCACTGAATAATAATAAGAATCAAAAGCGAAATAAGAGTAAAGGTTGAAGGCAATTTAAGATCTAACCCTCGCTTACTAACAGCAGGAAGGGGTAATTAAGAAAATAATTTGATTTTCTTTAATAAATATTTAATAATTTCTCAATATTTTATTTCCTTGATATTAACATTCTTTTCATCCTTTTCCCCTTATGGACTAATGATTTATGCTAAATTAGGTTAAAGCACTTGAAAAGGTTGCAGAGAAGAACTTAGATAGATAACTAATGTAGTAGTAACTGCAGCAGATTAATGCTGTTGATTAAAGTAGAAAACAGGTAATATCTTTCATTCTAAATTAAAATTTACCTTTATTAACATAATGGATTAGTTTATGGACAGGATTAAGGGAGGATTTAAGAAGAATGACAAAGTGGAGAGCTACTACATGCAGCTTCATTAGCAAAAGATGCAGGAAGATCAATAGTTTTAGCACAAGTATATTGACGGTGTCTTAGAGTAGAGATAACGTTAAGAAGAAGAGAGATAGATTGCTCAGGTCAGAAAAAGATAAGAATAGTCCTACAAGACACAAAATGAAAATATATCCTAGATT
>Ga0302285_10001401_pt1 | contig 13361 bp, 7 predicted proteins | sample III_Fen_E2_2_FD_200455 | JGI IMG/M metagenome (GOLD analysis project Ga0302285, IMG submission 200455) | Peat permafrost microbial communities from Stordalen Mire near Abisko, Sweden - III_Fen_E2_2 | ecosystem: Environmental > Terrestrial > Soil > Wetlands > Permafrost | place: Sweden: Abisko...
AAATAGGACCTTTAGGAAGCAGAATAACAGATTTTATTTTGATTCTCTTGAATCTAGTCATTATTATTATGATGCAGTTTTATTTGGTAAAGGGATATTCTGGAGAATGTGGGCAAGTAAATGGTATTGTTGAATTCTATTTCTGCTCTCAGCAAGTTTATTCCTGAGGTTGTGATTAATAGCTAGTTATGAGAATCCTCTAGCGATCATAGCAGCTGCTCGTAATTTCATGGTGACTTAGGGTAAGTGTATTTGAGATAAATGATGTGCGAGAAGGGAATATTATGCAGGGCTAAGTGGATTATTATTGTCGTGAAAATGGAACTCGCTATGATTAATTTCTTCTGAATTGTTTAGTTTAAATGAACAATCATTTTAGGCTGGTTATTGGTTTTTTATGAAAACACCTGGTAGAACAATTTCATAGCAGTTGATAAGAGGCTAAACTAGATCGAGTTAATGTTCCTCAGAGGAAGATAATTACTGCAAAGAAAGTAATGATCGATGATCGAAAATAGAGGAAAAACTATCAACTAAACTTCTAGCTGAGAGATCCCTCACGACATTTTCTTCTGAAGCTAGCTCGAATGTGCTGAAATATCTAGGAACATACCAAACGTAAAGGTAAAGTTCAACTTAGCAGCTAATGTTTCGACACGTTCCACGCATACTCATCACTTCTTTGAATGACAAGAACTAAAATACTATTTCGAGCTGATTGTGACTCAGATTGAGCATTGTAATTAAAGAATCATTTTGCCAATCATGTTGCTGTTGTTGCTGATTCGATAATACATATTTTTATGAGTCTATTTCGTTTATATTTTCCTTTGGGAAGCATTCTGCTTCAATCCCACTACTACTATCTACCATTTTTGGAACCTTGAGCATTTCGCTAATTTGTTTATCAAACTTTTTCAAAAAATTATTGTTATTTTCAATAAATTCATTATCAAAAGCAATCGATTTCGCTTGTCACTATTCTTACCCCAAAAATAATTCCTTTTTTTGGCAGCCTAAAAAAACGAGCAGCTACAAGAGCACTACTACTAATATTGCTTCGATTATCTAATATCTTAGGTGCTTACTAATAATTAAAAATAATCATAATCTTTTGTAATCCTCCCAGAGTGAAGATAACTTTTCTTCAAAAACATAAGATAATTCTGATAATTTTTTATTAACAAAACACAGTCAGCCTTTGTGATGCTTTTGTTTACATTTATATCAGTTTTTAGGAAGCTAGCATGTAGGCTAGCTAGATATGTAATTATCCATTCATCCTTTCTCCTCCATGAATAATAATAACAAAAAAATAAGAATATTCAAGCCTTTACACCACTTCTCAAATTTTAAGAATGAGACACCTAAGATCTAACATATTTTCTAACGCATTCTGCTTTCAAATATATTTCTTATGAAAAAAAGATTTCTTTCTTGTTTGACTTTCAGTCTTTTCAAGCAAGGCTTTAAAGGCTAGTAGAGAAGTTATCTCTTTTTTACATATTAAAAATGCTCAATTTTGACACTTGATTAGTGCATTTTAAAATGATCTTCAAGTTCCTAAGAAACCCGTTGATAAGAGCACAAAAAGCTCTTGATAAAGGAAGATAATTTATAAAATTGCTTCAATTCAAAATTAATCTCCTCACCAACGTATTATTCTCTTAGAAAATAGTGAATCTTATGGCACATTGAATTCCAAATTAATCAAAGAATTTATTTAAACAATTTCGATTTCAATTTCGAGCGGAAAGTAGATTTTTATTGGTTTAAGTTTAAGTATTATCCTTGCTTGAAAGCCAAAAATGATGCTTGAAAATGGGATGAAAGGGTTTAAAATGAAGATAAATGAATATTGATTTGGTAATTTTTGGTTAAGTCAAAGAAAGGTGATGATCTCTAAATATCCATATTTAGAAGCGAAATTAGGCTGGCTAATAATTTATTTTGATTCGAACGTGTGGACGGATTACAAAATAGGTCTGTAAGGGGGGTTTAAGTTTTCCTAAATAAAAATAAAAATTGAATGTCCTTCCTAATCTTGAAATTTTTCATTATTTTTTTGGTTCTTTGATTGTGTTTCTGAGATTTTAAGAGATTAACTTGCTTGTTAACGACTATTTGTTACTTGAATTAGAAATCTATTTGAAATGAAAAGTAACATTCTAAAAAAATAAGCTGAAATCTTGCATCAAAGAAATTAATTAATAGGATTATTCTGAATGAGATAGTTATGAATCCATTTTTTATTTACTTATTTGAGATCGATCTAGCAAAATCCCTGAAGATAAACTAATCATAGGGTTGAATTATCATATTTTCCTTTTGAGAGGAAGGATACAAATGAATGATTGCCTCCTTAATTTAATCAATATTTCCTTATTTAACTCGCTTAATGTCAATTAATTAGTGTAAAAACATTATCTTTTTTACCATCAATGCACTATTTTTTTCTCTTTGTAGATTAAAAATGAGACTTTTTTAGGGATCTCCGAAGCTCAAAGAAATCAAACCAGCTATTCATTAAACAGTATGACAATATTAACAGCACAAAAAGAATGAAACAAGATAAAATGAAATGAGAGTCAGAGAAAGAAAGCTATGGGATTATTTTCTAACTTTTTATCAGCTTTTACAGGTTTTCGGGAGTGAATAAATCAACAAATGCATAGCAGTTTTTTTTTCATAGTAAAATTTACGATCTGAGGCCCCATATTAGATAGAAATCTCATTCACTGATCAAATACACCTTCTATTCTCTTGAATATGTGGCATTCTTGCAGATTCCTAATACGCAATTATGATTCAGTTTTTTTTAGCTCAGACTATGCTAGAATCTATTTAATTCCCTATTTTCTTACTGTCTTCAAATTTTTTTATTTTTGAGTAAAATTCACAGGGCGATTGCAGAGAAACTGTCTAAAAATAATTCATGAGAATTCCTTAAACTTATGTTTACTTCTAACTGAATCGTTATTCCTCCTCAATTCTCTTTCACAATGAACAAAAGAATAATAATTTTTGATTATCCTTGATGACCATTCATTTTCCCTCCCTTTAAACTAAGAACTCCCAAACCTCATTTTTCCTTAGTTCTATATTTCAGATTCGTTAATTCCCTTCGTCTCACTGTACTCATAATTCCTTGAGAAATTGTAATAATCAAAGTCTATTCATAATCAAAATCAAACGATTATTCGAAGATATCTATTACAAGTTTCCAAGCAACTGTATTAATAAATTACCTCTCTACTCTAAGATCCTAAAGGAAAACATGCAGATAAACTCGTTTGTGGGTTCTTGAAGATTATTATTTCTATTTTTTAATTATTAATTTGCAAACACAATGGGATCGAGTGTGTGCTCAAGCAGTAAATCTGCTGATAAAGGTAAGTTTAAATAATATGATCCTTTGCTTAAACCCATCATTTTAATGATTTTTTTTTTAACTAATATTTGCCTCTAATCTAACAACTCAGAAAAACTAAAGAAATAAAACTCGCAACCGGCTAATAACTAACAAGAAGGACAACGACCTGATGAATTCACTGAAGAACGAGCTAAAGAAGGTGCTATGGAATAGCAAGATTTGTACATGAATACCTTGAGAAATTCCTCATCAATGAAGAAACAAAAGACTCTTGAAGGACTAGATTCCCAGCAACGATACAAACCTGGAATAGTCATCCATACAAGTTCCCATGGAGAAATCCACCAAGGGGTCGATCTTCTTACTAGCGACCCAGTTGTGATAAAATCTGTGAAACTTATCGGTTCTGAAAGCTAAGTCAAGAAAGATAAGGCAAAGATCATGAATTATATCTAGAATCTTAAAACCCTCAATCACCCGAATGTCGTCGGTTATTTAGATGCTGTGGAGGAGAAATCAGGTAGATTGGAGGAATTTTTTAAAAAGAAATCATGCACAAAAAATAAAGAAAAATTAGAATTTGATTTGAAAAAATTAGGAAGGGACTCTTGTTGTTTATTGCTCCATTAATAAATTACCCAATAATAATGGAACAATTTATTACATAGGCAAGATCAAGTTATTAGAAACAAGGGATTGTTACTTGTTATCTTTTTAAAATAAATCTCCCTTCTACCTCTTTTATAAAGACACTTTGATCTTTTAAATTTCTAGGAATCTAGGTGATTTTTAAGTTCTTAAACAATGGATCACTCAAGACATACATAAGTGAGAAAAGCACTGTCAGTGAAGAGGAAACAGCAATCTTCGCAAGACAGATCCTTGAAGGCCTTCGATACATCCATTAGAGCTAGCTACTTCATCGGTAACAGCCAAACCAGCAGCAAAGTTGAGAGTATTTGCTGTCTTGCAAGATTTTTCTAAATTTGTATTTTTTTCTTTTGTTCATCTAAGAAACTTAAGAGCAGCCAACGTGATGTTGCTTTCTGATGAGGAGCAGATCAAAATATCTAATTTAGAAATCAATTCTTCCAGTGCTATGCTAAAGAAGAATCAACCAAAGATCACAGAGCCAACTGGGATTACTTAAAACCCTGACGATTTACCAAATTGGAAGGCTCCTGAATCAATTACTAAAGGGATATACTCGTTTAAATCAGATATTTGGAGCTTTGGATGCGTTCTCATTGAACTTCTAACAGGTATGCCTCCTTATCCCGGACTTGCTCCTTCTAAAGTCACTGAATGGCTCTCTTATGGAGGTAAGAAATTATCAACCAAGCAAAGTTGTTAGCAAAAAAATATTTTTTTGTTTTTTTTCCCTCTAAGTCCGTCCATAATTTCCAGTGAAATTCACCTCAGAATGCGAGGAAATCCTTGAATCTTGTTTGTAAATCGATCCTGAGAAACGATTAACCATTGATGAGCTTCTGACTTTACCTTTCCTTCAAGACACAAATTAAACAAATTACTAAAACAACAGTAACAACAATTAGAGATAAACACAACCAGAGTACTAATCTAAACCACAATAATAATACGAACAATAGCCTAATGAAGCCAGAAACCAGTAGTTACAACAGCCATAATCACCATAAATGGATAATCTTTCATAATTCTCAGACCCGATCTCAAATTAGCAAGATAAACAAGAAGTTGACATGTAAATGAGATGGAAAAAAAAACCAAATGGTGATTACATCGTCCACACAGTAGGGACTATTCGACCTGATTACACAAGAAATAACCCTAATAATAATCTAAATGATTCCAGAAGGAACAACGATGCTATTTTTCATAGCAACAATAGCATTGCTAATAATACTACTTCCGAAATGAGAAACAAACCAGTCAAAAGCTACAATGCTACTCCGTAAGCATAATCAAGAAGTAATTTAGACAAAAAACCATCTGTGTAATCGATTGCCAGTCAATGTGAATCGTAACCAAATGAATCCTACCCTTAAATGTATGATTCCAGGTAAAGAACGCCCAAAGAACATGAACAAATGAGCTAAAAAAGGATATAATAATCCAATGAGTAGTCATGTAATTCATTGAAGAACTAAACTGGGGAAGAACCTCAGTTGTAGAAGTATTAATCTAACTCTCGAAATCAAGGACAATAGGACTATTATTAGCAACCTTATTAGTAGTCTCTTCCAAGTAATTAGCAGATAAATTCAACTGACAAACAGACTTAATACCCTGAAAATGTTCTTGTAGTCAAAAGGAAGTCAAAATCTCCAACAAAGATTAAAAAAGAACGAAGAATATCATCATCTCCTTAGTTGAAAGAAGTCTCCAAGAAATCAGAATCTCCTAAAAAACAACCATAATAGTCTCCTAAGAAAACTAACAGTAAAACTTCTCTAACAAAAACAACAAATGAGCAACCTAACAAGATGAAGAAGAAATAACCTGAAAAAGGGTTGACATCTCCTGTGAAGAAGGCTTCTCCTGTTAAGGATACCTCTTAGTAAGAGAAATAACAGTTGATTTCTTAGAAATCTTTGAATTCGTAGTCTTAGCAGCAAAATAATTCGACTAATGCAGAATCCCCAAGCAAGTCTAAGAAACTACCTTCTAACAGAGACTAAAATAATGATTCTTAACAACCAAAGAGTTAATAATACATCTTATACAAGCGAAAGATCTCAATTCCTGACTTTAAGAAGCAAGAGCAAAAACTTATAGAGGAGTTGCATAAAGTACAGTAGCCTAATGTGAATCAGTGGATCCCTTTGGATTCAAGTACATAATTCAAGTTCACATAAGAACTCGAAGCAGAATCTGATAATCGAAGTCAAAATCTTGAGTCTAAGAATTAATTTTAGAATTAGCCTTTCAGATAAGATTCTATTTCAGAAGCTAAGATTAATAAAGTCCCACAATATGAGCCTTATAAAAACTATAGTGCAAGTAGAAGGAATGGGAATCAAGAGTAACCTAATTCTTAGACATACCAGGATCCATAGTAGGAGTTGGATAAAAAACCATCTTTGAGGCAAACATCATCTTATTGTGATGAAGATAATAATATCAAGAATAATAACAGTTAATACAATCGATTACCTTAATATCCCAAGGATCCTTCTAGGAGAAATATTTCTCTTGCAGCTCCTAAGAAAGAAAGGGATATCTCAATGACATAATCTGAGTTGATGGCTTTGGAAAAAGAAAGAAGATACGAAGAGTGGTAGTAGGCATTACAACGAGAACTGTTACTACAAGAACAGTAGTAACAGCAGAGAAAATGAATAAGAAGATGAAGAAGAACACTAATTTTAAGGGATTGTTATTGTGTTTTGTTATTGGATTTTTTGTGATTTTTTTTTGAGAAATTTAACTAAAAATATGCCATTTTGTGATTGATTTATTTCAGAGAGAAAAACAAACAAATTTAATATACTATTTATAAATCTTAAGAATAATATCAAAGAACAGTTCGATATCAGAGAGAGAGAGAGAGAGAGAAATTTATAAAACTACATCGGATACTCGAAGATATATCTTGGGGCTTAAAAGAAAAATAAGTTAATATTAGATTTACAAAAAATAATAAAAATATCACAAATTAAAGAACAACAAAAAGTATGAGCACCCCTAAGACTATCACTTGGCTTGAATTAATGAAGCACAGCAACAAACACGATGCTTGGTTACTTATTGATGGTAAAGTCTTCGATGTCACATCATATCTCGCTGAGCATCCCGGTGGTGATGATATCCTCTTGAAAAACGCTGGAAAAGATGGAACATAGCAATTCCGTGATGTAAATAACCACACTGGATATGCTATTTCCTTGAGAGACTAGAGACTCGTTGGAGAAATTGAGAAAAGCGATCCTCCAGCTGAATATGTCGAATGGCTCAAGAAAAACGTCAAAGAAAGCAATAAACTCACTTGGAATGAAGTTAAGAAACATAACAAAGAATCAGATTGCTGGATTGTCGTCGATGGAAAGGTCTTCGATGTCACAACATATCTGAACAAGCATCCTGGTGGTCCAGTTATTTTAAAAAAATAAGCTGGAAGGGATGCTTCACTTCATTATAAGGCAGCGAATCATCCTACTTATGTCCTGCAAGAAAGAGAAACATACCAAGTGGGTGTAGTCTCTGGTCATGATCCAAATCCTCAAAGCAAAACAGCTGCTAGCGATAAGCAAGCTGGTTTGTTTTCACCTTTGAATCTGGTTTTAGCCCTTCTTGTAGCTGCCTTAGGATATTACTTTTTCGTGTCGACGAACCGCAGTTGAGAAAACCAGTCAAAGAGGAATGAAAAAGGGCAATAAAATCAGACAGCTTTCTCACTTATTTTGACTTTATTTGTTCCCAAAAAAATACACTATTGCATACAATTACATCTCAAAAATAGAGCCTTAAAAATATTAAAATTGAATTGATTTTTTCATTTATGGGATGTAAATTGAGTTGATAATCGCATTTCTTCTGATCTAATCTATTATTTTTTTTCTTATTTCATCTTTTAGCATTTGAGTGGTATTTCTAATAAGAATAAATAATATTTCTAACAAAAAAGTATTATGATTGTGATAATATACTTTTGCCCGATGTAGGAATTCAATATTGTATCCAAATCTAAGCACAACCTAAAAAAAATAAACAAATATTGCTGTGAAATACTTAACTTAACAGCAATCTTAAAACTACAAAATACTTGATTGATTGATTTTAGTTAGGAGATTCGTCACTTTAACTGAATCTCCATATTTTCTTTGGACTGTTTCATTCTAATAAATGCTCAAACAAATTCAAAAATTCACTTGTCCTTTTTTGTTATCAATTAGACTTTTTTAGCATTAGTATTTAAGTTATCCAAGTTCATTTTGATGGATTGATCTCTGTTGTTGCTTCGTTAAGTGAGGCTAAAGGTATATCTATATTCTCCCTGTAGCTTTTCTCTTGATTCAGAGAGATATCGAGGGGAAATTAAATTCTTCTAAGGAAAATAAAAAAATAAAACATTGAAAAGAACTTTTTCTAAAGCAAGCTAAAAATGAGCACTGATAATCTAAGACTTAAGCCATGGTTCCATTGGACAGATGAAGAGCGTTCCCATGCTATTTTCAACGCATATCAAAAGCGTATTTTGAAGAGTGCAGATTTGCCTTCTTTCCTCACTGCCAACCGCATCAACAATTTCTCCACCTGGTTGTTCCCCCTGATTGCATTACCTCTCTTCAACAAGACCCTCTTCAAGGCAGGTTTCTTCAGAAAAATTCAACTAACTCGTCCTGATCTCGATTGGTAGGCTTTAAGACTCGTGACAGTAGCTGGTTCTTGGGTTGCTTGGTTGAACTTCAGCCCTTTTTACTCCAGACTCGAAAACGAAAAGGAATTGCTCCTCGATACCCTCGAAGTCCGCATTGGAGTGAATGTTCTTGATTTGAACGATGCCTTACCAAGATGGACAACTTCTCAAGAATACAACAGACGCACTCAAGCACTTTACAATCAAAGAAATGGACTATTAGTTGGAATTCTCTATCCTCAAGAAGAATCCGCTAGACCTCTTGTAGATCTTGCTACTTTCCCAAAGAGCCTCACCAAAGATAAGATCACCAAGTGAAAAGGGTAGTTCTTTGCAATGGCAAGAAGAATAAAGGAAAAATAAAGTTTGTTTGTGCGTTCCATTCAGTGTTAGCTAAAATTAAACAAAAAAAGAATCGTTTAATCCATAATTATTAGAACAAGGATTAAGATAAGGCATTTGCTAATAGTTATTGCTATTTTTACAGATATCTAACTATCCAAAAAAAGAGAGGGTGTATTAGTAGTATTCTCACAGTTATTGAATATTTAACTTATTTTTTAATTCACATTTTCATTGAAACTTAAAATAATAAAAATCTGAGGTAAACAATCAAAGAGATTCATTGAAAGACGACTACACAAATGCAAGGATGGATGAGATTATTGATTGATTTAGTTTTGTTGATATTGTTGTGTGTTTGTTCAGTGAAAATAATAAATCCATAAATATCTTTGGATAATTATGGGAATAAATACATTGAAAAAGATAAGAGATCGTCTGTCTAGAAATTCAGTTAAGATCATCAAGAGAGATGAGTGAACAGCCAGACAGAATTAATTACTTGGTGCTTAATTTTATTTTAAAGATATTTCAATTATTCTTCGTAGCAATTCTATTTCCACTGCTGCTACCGATATAAATCGCCTTGAATGTATGATAGTTCCTAAAATCTTGTGATGATCCTGCAAATTGCATGTAATTATTATCTATGAACTCGTTGGCTGTTTGTTTATCGTCAATCTTAAACAGTTTCTTGACGAGATTATCTTATTGTCGACTTAATAGACTTGTTTTCTTAATCTACCCTCTGTATCCTTAAGCGGACTGGGAAATAACTTTAGAAGCACTAATGGTGTTGCTATTACTGCTGGTAAATAATTTACTGTTGCTGATATTGTTATTTTTATTTGTGATTGTATTATTATCATTACAGAAACTGAATTCGTGATTATTCTTATTATTATGACAATCTTAATCTTAGTGGTCAATCCATTGTTCTTGCAACACATCAGGAGCTGTACACAGGTAATTGTTACACAGATCAGTATTCGATGCAGGTGCACTAGCTACTTTAGTTATCTTTGTCTGCTATGCTCTAATCTCCATATTTTTCTCATTTTATAACAACGAAATCCTTTTCACACTGGGAGTTGCAACAAGGGAGGAAAACATATCTTTATTTGAATCATTCTTCTTTGGAAAATAATTATCTTCTAAACCTATTCTTTTCGTAGAATTACAGTTTCTGTTTTCACCTTGACTTAGCATTCTTTACACTTGGGAACTTAATTGATTAGCCAAATAATTCCCTCCATTCTCATCATTTGGTTTCTCATTATTTCTTGAGATTCTCTTTGGTATTTACATATTCTTCCCAGAATTCTTGAGACTTTAACTGCCTGAAAAGTATGGCTGGATTCGTTAGAAATTCAATTAAGATGAAGAATTAGATTATGATTCTGTAGCGAAAGGAAATAAATGAAAAAGCTAGTGTTGTTGTTGTGGTTGTTGGTTATTCTAAATTGTGTTAAATTCAATTGAATGATGAGGTGATGAGTGCTATCTCAGAGAATCTCTAGTTGAACAAGAAGATTAACTTAAATTAATGTTTAGAGAGGGTGATTTGGAATTTTAACAGTGAAGAGTATTTAAGGAATTGAGTTCATTTTCAGACTATTATGTTAATAATTTACTGTCATTTTTACTCTTGGCTCTCTCTGGTTAGCATACAGCATTTGCTTTATTCCCAATGGAATTGAAATTGTTATTGTTACTGATAATAGAAGGGAGTGTTATATTCTGTTGTTGTTTTTAGGGTTTAGATTATTGGAGTTGATTCTATGATCTTTGATTTTAGTTTGTATTTTCATCTGCGTCATTAAGGATAGTGTTCACTTTAGACCAGAACTCAGCATCTCCAGCAATCTACTCTTGTGGCTACAAAGGAAAGAAAAATATTCATTATTCAGGAAGTTATTTTTGGTTGAAATAATTTAAGGAAATAAAGTTGAAATAAACTGAAAATGCTAGAAAGTCTATTTTATTTTCAAGTTGTTTTTCTGTTTAAATTGTGTTTATTAGATAAAATTAAGAAAGAACACGGGTATTGAATTTTCTTTAAACGAAGGGTACATCTTAAGTTAAATATTCAATTAATTACACCCCGCCCTGTATGTTTGTGATTGTCTACAACTTACCCCTCAAAAGAATTGGGTCACTTTAATTATTTAAAAAATACGAAATAATTCTCAAGATAAGAACAAAATAAACCAACACCCAGCCAGCCAAGCAGATTTGTCTCAAAGATCAAACCAAAACAAAGGCTGACTTTATCCCTTGGATTGAAACCATAAATTCAGTGTATATCCCTTCTTAAAAGTAGTTCTAAATTCCCTCCCTAAAAGGATAATACTTCATCTTAAATATCTACATTCTTCTCAGCATTTTTTATTTTTTTAATTTTTTATAAAGCTTACCTCATTGCTTGGTTGTGTTGGCTAATTGAGCTTAAATGCGAGGACTGGTCTCTTGCGCACTGAAAAGCTGTTGATCTAGTTGAATGCTTATGCAAACGAAGGATTCTTTTGAGTAAGAGTAGCATAATTAATATTTGGTCTGCTAAGATTCGTTGGCGAGTTGTAGCTTGCTTTAGGGATCATGGAAGGTGTTAATAGTGCTGCTTCTTATGGCTAATATCGCACACGAGAAGATAGAATTTACTTTGTTTCTGTGTCCCATGAGTTATGAGGTAAGATAATATGCAGGAGTTAATGGTTGTTGTTGTTTGTTGGTAGCTACTTCTGAGATTAAGTTTGTTATTTGTCGGGTACTAGCTGCTGAGATTATGGATGAAATGGCTCAAAGAATGTCGCTGTTTTGTAAAGCTCCTAAGGATTTTATCTTGACTGCTGAGTTTCGAAGGATTAGCGTAATGCTGAAGAACTCTTTTGTATCACTTCCATTGACTCTCTCTATCTCTTACCCTATGCTTCACTTTCTCTCTTTTTCGTTCTTCTTTTTTTATTACAGTTTTCTATACTTTTATTAATATTTGAAGTCAGTTTGACTAGAAGTTCTTCTCGAGCTGAGATCTATATGAGTCGGCTTATTTACACCGGGTTATCTTTCTATCTTGCTTACAACTACCCAGCCCAGCCTGAAAAATTTATTGAACCTCCCCCCTCCCTCCCTCTATTAATTTCTGCATATTCAAATCTTATGTGACGAACACTTATTTTACAATTTTCTTTCTATTTCTGAGAATTACTTTGTCACTTGTTCTGTTCATTGGAGTGTTCTTTTTCCTTACTTAGGTTATGGATTATTCCTTAAGATTTGACTTTCAATTATTTAGGCTTGATCAATGCAGAGTTCTTCAATTTAGAGTAGCAATTAAAAAAAAAGGAAAAATATGGTCTTTGAATGCTCCCTCCAATTACTAAATAACTACGTTATTTGACTTACAGATAAGACATTTCCTAACAAACCATTTTCAAAATATTTTAAATCTATGACAGGCTTACACTGCTGTGCTCAAGGACACTATTATCCTCTTGCTTTCTTACCTTCTTTTCCTTTCCTTCCCTAACCCTAATCACATTGATAGTTTTTTATTTTATTAAGAAATTTGTCTTTTTTTCTCAAAAAAAGCAACCAGTGTTACTATCTTCGTTTAGACTTAAAGATACGAGCGAAATATTTAAAAATTCAATAGAAGTCTCCTAAAAATTGCATCCTTTTGAATTTACTAATAAATTACTCTAGGAATACTAGGAATCAATTGTTTGCTTTAAAGATCATGGACTGCTAAGATGTTTAGCGAAAAGAAGAATCATAATTTCAGGGATATGAGACGAAAGGATATTTTTCATGTTACAGATATTAAAAATAAGAATTTGAGGCTCGAAAAATTCAACCTTTAATTTAGGGAATATTTCCCTTAAAATGGTGGGGGGAGAAAAGTAAAGTGATCCTTAACTAAACGGTATAAAATTAGTGGGAGAGTGACTAATTAATTGAAATCCACTGTTTGTTGTTTGTAATTTATCAGCTGTTTCTCGCACATGTGAGAAGGATTGTCTTAAGTAGTTAAATTGCTAATTTTAGCTATATAGCATTGAAGGAAATTTAAAAAACACTTTCATTTGAACAATAATAGTTTTGTTTATTTATTATGATTATTAGTAAATATTTGTGAGTGCTTATGATATTAAAGTCAGAAATTATTGAATGGTTTTAGGAAATGTTCAGATTCTTTTAAGTTGAAACTCGGTTTGGGAATAGATTAAGAAGCTATTTTGGTCAGAACTAGCATTCTTTTCTCAGCAAAAATTGCTTCTTCTTTCTCGAAATAGTTCTAGTATCCCT
>Ga0302285_10001405_pt1 | contig 13336 bp, 7 predicted proteins | sample III_Fen_E2_2_FD_200455 | JGI IMG/M metagenome (GOLD analysis project Ga0302285, IMG submission 200455) | Peat permafrost microbial communities from Stordalen Mire near Abisko, Sweden - III_Fen_E2_2 | ecosystem: Environmental > Terrestrial > Soil > Wetlands > Permafrost | place: Sweden: Abisko...
AGATTCAAACATCTCACATAAGGAAAATTAAAAAACTAACAAACTACAGGAGGTGATTAAAGTTCAACTTAAAGTAAGTTTTCTTTGATAAGTATAGTAAATACTTTGAAAAATAGCAGTAATAATGATAACAAAAGCTCAAATTAACCCTAATAGCATGAAGAAGACCATTCGTCCACTCCAAGTAATATCATTGAAAAACTCACAAGAATTTTAGAAGAAGATGTAGTGAGATAAAACAATCCTATTGGAAAGGCATATGCGTTTTTCTTATCTGACGTCAAAACAAGCTACTTTTGTTAGATTGTTATTTAGCTTTTTTCAAATGCCTTCCCTGAACTTGCAGAAACAAACTCAACGAATTCATCCAATGCAAACAAAAGCACAATTCAGAAAAATAGCAAAATTATCAGTAATTCTAAAGGAAAAAATGATCTCACCACAAATGGTAGGAACCAACAAAAAACTAATAATACTTTTAAGATTCCTGAGAAACTATTTTGGATTCTAGTAAGAGAATTTAAACAACGAGTGCTGATTGGTAGTTTTAATTATTCTCCAGCATAACTAGAGGAATTCACTTTCAAAATCTAGAATTCTTACGAGTTACTTGGGATAAAGCCAGCAAATTTACTAGAAGAACTTGGAGGGAGAAAACGATGTGAGAGATTGCTCAACGAATTCAGTACGATTCTACAATAAGAATTTAAATCGCGAGACATACCTGAAAAATTAGTTATCGATGTAGGAATGTCAGTGCTCATGGATGATGAACATACTTTAGATTCGCAAATCGAAGCAATAAAGTTAGGCAAAACAATAAACCCGAAAGAGTTATTTAAAGTTAAATTCATAATGTACTAGTTTCTGACAGATAGAGAATCATTTCTTGACTCTGAAACAAAAGCATCATTTTTACAGAGATTCGAAAAAATTAGATATAACCATTTCTCTAATTACTCCAAGATTGATTTGGATTCTATTGCGAATGATATCTTAAAGTACATCGCTACGAAAAAGCCAATTTAAGAATATTTCTAAGAAGAAAGGAAACAAGATTTAGTCTAAGTATTTGTAATATAAGTCTTAGAATGTCTGCTATTTCGGCTAAAACCTTCAGCAGTGGTAGCATGGCTAGGCTAGAATACTAAAAAATAACCAGATGATTCATTCTTTTTCATGATAGAATCTCTCTTTTTAGAGCCATTTAGATAACAAAAAGTTGGAAATGTATTTCTGAAAAATTGTGAGCTTAAATTCTTTTGGCTAAGGATGACTTCAAATCTCACTTTTGATGCTTCCTCAGTTGTTTAAAAAATCGATGAGCTTCTCTCAAGCACGCGTACTTGGATCGATGGAATGGTTACACAACACTAACTAACAAAACAATAAATGTCTAATATCGATTAGATCTAGAATGTTAGTTTCTTAAAGTGTTTTGTTCAATCTATTTTCACAGAAGACACTTTTTCTGTTGCAGACATTAATTATCTTCTAAGTACATTCAATACATCAAGCGATTCTGTGTTATTCTAGCTCAAAGGACTCAAAAGAATTTTCTTGATAATGCGTTTCAAACCTAATGAAGCTTATGAAATCGCTGAATTTCTGCTGAAAACGTTTACAGAATCGTTGAATGCTATTTCTCCTTAGTGATTATTTCAAAAATGAATTAAAAAAAGGAGATTAGAGACAGCAGACAGGCAGAATCTAAAATCAGCTAGAATAGAATCTTGATTTGCCAATTTTTAAAAGGAGAAGCAAAATCAATACATGCAAGCTATCTTAATCAAAATAATCTAATTCTTCATTTTGTGTTTCTTATTTCTACTCAATTTCGCGAATAATTGATTGTATTTTCAAAATAAGCCAAGAATATTAATATTAATGGGAATTATATTAAATACAAACAGTTTTTCAAAACAAAAATTAAATTCTTTGAACAGAATTCAGAATATGTTACAATTATCTTTTTCAACAGTTTTATTGCTGGATAAGTATGGGGCATTACCTTAATTAAAATCAATACCTCCTCTCAATTTCATCCGCTCTTGGTTAGACAGGTTCAAGAGTGGCTACCCATTTTAATTGTATATTAACCTTTGATCGTTTTGCATGATGATTGGATTAGTATTTTTATTTTACATTTAATTATTATGCTCAAAACTGCTGTTGTAGCTCGATAAACTACCTTAATTATTAGTAGAAGGGTTTGTACTTTATGAAGAAGTTGCTGGATATTTGTACGCAAGATTTGAAGAAATGCCAGAAGGTTTAACTCTTAAGTTAAACTATTCTTGTTTTAGTCTCGAAAATTGCATGGAGAGTTCTCTTTCTTTCTAATTAATCTCTTCCCTTTAGGCTTTGATATTATTTTGAATTTTTTGAATTTCGCTCTTGAAACCTATTTATGTTGGGAATTGCAAAGCAAATAAATGAGAACAATTTATTCAAACAATTTTATTAACTATTGTTGTTTACCTGGATGATGCTCTGAATTAAACAACCATTCAAGGAAATTTTATTTGAAATCTCTATGAGTGATTTTATTGTGATTGATCTGTGTATAATCATAGTGATTTCTGCCTTTTTATAATGGTACTAATTTGTCTTAAAACAACTCATATCTCTAATGAAGTTCTTTTTTCACCATCATTTAGAAATATTTGTTTCGCTTCACAGCTGTGTGATCTCTTGCGAGATTCAGTAAATGCTCGAGATCCAAATAACTAAAGCGAATTCCGTGAAGAACTAAATCGATCTCTAAATCACTCTATAATATTTTCAACGAACCAAAGTTAACGAAACCACAAAATATTGTAAAATAAATACTTTGTTAAGTGTAAGACGATAGAGCAGATGAAGTGCATATTTTTCATGCGTAATATTGAGATTATTTGAGGAAAGAAGATAGAAAGCTTCAAATATCGGCAACTGAAAAAGGTTAAGTTCTTTATCCTTATAAGCAAGATTCTCTCTAGCTAATCTGCTGATACTTGTCCCTTTGAGAAACGAATCAAAGTTTATTAGTTAAAAAACCGGAAAATTTAAATATTCAAACCCTATTAACTTCTTATTTTTTACTTGTTTTGACAGGTGACAGAATCTTCCCTTCTTCATCCATTTGTGCTGTAATCTTGAACCACTCCTTATCTAGCAATGCATCCATTACCCTAGTTGATTACCGCTTATTCGAAACAGGTTCATTATTTCCTATTCTTTTTTTATTTGATTTTTCTATTTCAGTTTCTGCAAGTTTCTTCTGTTCTTCATTGAATCCTTCCACCATTAAATCAGTTAATTTTGAAGATAAATAATGCATTAATGCTCCATGGCACTTCAGCTCCTCTATCCAGACTTTGACTTTTATCTAATGAGTTGAAGGATCAGCTATTCTCTTCGCTTAGCAGAAATTAACCTTTCCTACAGAGATATCTTAATTATTCGAAAACGAATAAAACATGTCAAATGCAGCAGAGCGTCGTTCTTGAAATTCAAGGCGAAAAACTGCACTTGTAAAGAATATTCGTTCATTATACAGTGTTGTATCGAATTCCTTCGGATTGCGTGGTCCACATTCTCTTAAAAACACTGAGACACTTCAAATGATGGAAAAAGAAAAAAAGAATTAAAATGTAAACTAAACAAAATCCAAATTAGTAAACTAACAAGTTACTTTTAATCTTGAACGCTATCAATTTCCAAGATGATTCTCCATTTCCTCGAATACGAATAGAACTCTTCGGAAATATAAACAGTCGGCAGGTCAGATCGCTTGAATTGAAAAGCAAAATCACAGTCTCTTTAAAATAAAGCGTCTCTCGCTCTAGCTTATTCTTCCTTCGCGGATATCTTAAGGAGGTTTGAACTTGGCCATTCTTTCTTGGATAGCAGGATATCTTCAATATCTGTAATAATTATGTCATCTTCATCGTACATTGCGCCTTTTCTAGAAAAAATAAATTCAAAATTTTATTCTCCAAGAGATTACTTCTAATTTTGATTGTAAACTCTTACCCTTTAATTGGAGTATCCTGCATAGGATTAGGTGTTTTTTCGAAGAATGGAGTTGTGTATGCATTCTATCCATTGAGCGATTTGATTTCCTTATCGAATGGGAAGTATATTTTATCAAATGGCTAGATGCTGATGTATTAGCTTTCAAAGAAAGAGCAAAGCTCAACGAGATTTCTCCCAAAGAACATCGGTGCTTATCTGCATAGCCAGGTAAATAGCTTCTCAAGATGATCGATAGTGTCAAACTTAAGACTTGTTTCGTTGATGAGAGTGAATATCAAATCAGAGTTAATGTCAACTAGCTCTGCAGGTAGCAGGAAACAAAGAATAAACATAAGATTTTTACTAAAAATTCTTATTGTTTACATTGAATCTTAAGATCTTCTGTTTTCTCGATGACTTCGAGCGAATTATTTGTGAAGAAGAGTATGCAATAGTTTTAAAGCAGCTTAAACACACTAAGAAGAATTGATTTTTGTTGATCATCCTTGCGGGTTTTAAAGTAATTTGGAAGGAATTCACTTAAAATTAAGAAATCTATTAGCTTCTCGCATGTCATCTTTGGGATAATCACTTTGATGATCTGGTAAAAAAGATAATTTTTTGAAAAAACCGCTTAATAACTTTAAAATATTTTTACAATCTGGATGAGGAAATCCCAGGTTTTAGTGAATAACGCACAGTTTAGCGATTGCTGAGCTTACTTGAAAGACATCTCCTCCCATTCGTGTAGAGGTAATTCGTTGAAGTACATCCATTTGAACATTAAGCGAACTGCTTCGCTGTTGAAGTTTTTTTGCTTCAATGGAAAGTGAGTAATTAAAGGTTGCTCAGCGAATACTTTGGTAAAATATTCAGAGTAATGACCGACGACGACTTTGTGTAACTTAAAGAATGCCTCCGAATCCTGTGGAAGTAATTGAAAAAGGTTCATTTAGACATGCTTGAAAGTCTGAAAAAAAACAGCAGATAATTAGATTTTAGGAATTACCTAATCGAGAGAAACAGTAAAATCGCAGTGTTCACCAGTGTTCCAATATTTTTCATAGTCAGATTTAAGTGATTCCCTGCAACATTTGTAGCCTTTTTCAATTTCTTTAAGTTTCTAAACTCCCACAGAAGGATCCTTGAATCCTCGAGAATCTAGAAGCGCTTTTTGTTTCTTTTCGAACAGAAAACGCATTTTTAATAGTTTAACAAAACTGAAATCTCAAAATGGAAATTATTTTACTCTTTCTTTGTTTGCAGGTAGTTTTCCTAGATTGGCTTATTGAATTTTCAAAGGGTTTTCAATAATTGTGAATGTATGTTTAACTCCTTTTATGTAGTATTTCTCTGATATCGCAAAAGGATTTTATGCTATTGGTTAATTATTCTGCGTTTATGAGAATATATTTGTATTATTAAGTTGTAGCTATTATGAAGGTTGCACCTGAATTACAGGTATGATTTATTATTGTGGAACTACTTAAATCTAAGGTAAGTTGATTTTTGATTGTAATTCTTGTTGCAAGAGAGATTATTATTGTTGCTGAAATGGTTGCTGCTATTGTTGTGAAAATGGTTGTTATTATTGCAAGAATACTTAAAAATTTGGATTATTCTAAGGATTCTGTTGATTTTATTACAATAATTACTAAGGTTAAGGATATGAATTAGATAATGATGGTTATTACAGTGAATTGGAAGCACTAAACAGATCAATCTTCCCAGAACTCCATATGTCTTTTGGAACTGATATGTTTTATTAAAACAATGTGCTTATTGGAGTGGTTGATTGGTTTATTTATGAAGTCTTAGCAGGGTTATTGGATGAGGAAAAGAGATTTTTCTCAGGAGGCTTAAATAGGTTAGAAGCAGTTACCCCACTGTTGAAGATATTGGTAGCAGAGGAAGATGCAAAAATGTTGGTGGCAGAAGCACCTGAAGTTGGCTTAGTTTAGAAAGGATTCGGTGTATTAGAAAAGATGTTGTTGCTTTGAGATTTGAAGTCGAGGGTAATATTATTTTTAGTTTAAGGTTGTGAAAATGTAGGATATGATTTGAAAACATCTTTCTTTTCCCTCTCGATGTCTCTATTCTGAAGTTAAGCTTAATTTACTGTATTATTGTTGTTATTTTTGAGAGGTTCTTCAAAGAAGTTTTCTTTATTTTCCTTTGAAAACCCTCCAAAAAAGTCTGCATTATTATTTTCTCCAAATGAAAAGATGTTTTTGTTTTTCGCAAATGAGACATTGCTATTTCTTTTATGTGAATTCCTGTGCTGACTTCTGAAATCTTCGTCTTTGTAAATAGAAAAATCGCATTCCCTTGCTTCTTGTATTTGATCCATGCCTTTATTCCTTCGTTCAGAGAAATAATTGAATGGTTCACCTACCCGATTAGCTTTAGATGCTGAAAGAGAAGTCATCGGATATGCGCCTTTACCACCAGTTGGGATTCTATTTTCCTTACTGCAAGATGAACTTAATCTGTTCTTGAAGAGACTTCCACTTCTTCGTACATCTGGACTATCTCTCCTTGATTTTCTGTGTTGACAACAAAAAGAAGGTAATAACCTTTTTTCTCACAAAAGTTAATTTAAAGAAATTCTACTGTATTCCAACTCTTCCATTGTGAACAGGATGAAATATTTATCGCATGATTAGAGTATAGGAATGATCTATTTCGACAGTTTGAAAAGAGAAATGCTGAAAATGTGAAAAATCAGCATCAATCTTATGGTAAAATTCCAGCTCACACTTATTATTGGAAGGATGAATTCCTTCCTCTTTGAGCAACATCTAAGGGATACGGAACACAAACGTGAGATTAGCATTCAGCTCTCCTCTTCCTGGACCAATCACTACACTCTTGTATATAAAAATAAATCATAAAAAAGCTCCTTTTTGGTAAAAAATTTGATTTTTTACCTTTGAAGATAAGTTATCAGAAACTTTTATGGCATAAATATTCAGTGAATCAGCTTCAATGCTCTTATTCAGTTTCCCCTAGATCAAATATGATTCGGTGAACGTATCGAAAGAGAACTCGAAGATTTGTAAGGGCTTCACAGAGAACGACAAGCAAGAACGAAGGAGATTGTTTGATGTTCTGTACAAACTTATTTTAGCATGAGTTAATCGATGATTTCTCTTGATTTCAGGTTCATTTTCTAGAAACATTTAGCTATATAAAAACCGAATTGCCTCATCAATAGATGCTGAAGATTGAGGCTATGATAATGATTAACTAGGCAATTGTAGTTCTTGCTTGAAGAACAAGAAATCGTTTTCAGCGCAAAATAGCTCACACTTTTTGTAGATTGCTTTTCGATCATCTATCTCTCGAGCTCCCCCTGATAGCAAAGTTTCAAGTAGATAATTTGGTAGACAAGGATCTTCACTAAGTATATCAAGCCCTACTGATGATCTACAACGATTTAGACTATTGTAGAATAAATCTAAGTATTCTTTTTACTCTTCTCCTGTGATCATCACTGTCAACTTATTATGGATTTTTTAACAAAGCTAGAGCAAACTTGAAATTAAAAAAAGAGTATACAAGCGAATATATTTACTTATCAAGCAATCCTTCAAGGGAATCAAAACTAGCGGTATCCACTGAAAAAATGTTGTATTCTTTTCTCTTTTTTTGATTTCAAATTTGAGATGATCTCTCCCGCAAATTTTCGAATAAGCTTCAATAATTTGGTAACAAAAAATATATTTATTTTTTTCTTTAGCTTCAATTCACTCTGAATGAAATATCTAAAAATATGTTCACTTTATCATACCCTATTTCTTTTGTTTTATCTATAATTGCAGATTTTTTAATAAACATTTAGAAAAATCTATGTTTGTTATGATAATTTCATACATTTTTTTGGTAATCTGATTTTTTAAAAATACGTGCAAAAATAAAAAAGTCACAAACTGACTTAATCTCGTTTTAGCTTTCAATTATTAACTTTTTCTCTTTCTATCTCTCTCTCTTTAGAATCAATTATTTTTGAATTTTAAGTGCTTCTTTTAATTCTTTTTCCTTATCCTCAGAGATATTTTATTTCAATCTGGTTTTTTTTTATTCAACTTTCCACTTCCTACCCAGTGTTTATCATAATCAACATATCTTTTAACTCTGATATTAAACTCCCTCTTGCTTCTAAATCAATCTATTACGATAATGAAAGTAAAGAACTATTAGATAAATATTTTTCATTCATAGTTTAATAAAAACATTTGAAACACTTTCAGCTTTTTGTGAATTAAAAGATGCCTTGAGCTACTTTTACTCTAAGAAAAAGCAGGTAAATCCTTAGAATAAGTGCTTTTGATTAAGATTTCAAAAAACACCTATTATATTTATATTTTTCTATTATTTTTCGTTAACTTGAAATCAATCAGTTCTCTTACTAATATTGTCCTTTCAACTCCTTGAGTTATCATTTGAGCTTTCCAATTATCTGGCAAGATTGAATTAATTAATCTTTCTGCCAAAAAAATATAAATTTATGATACTTTTAGTGTATTTCTATTAATAAATTATCCAAGCAGAACCAGAGAAAGAAAATGAGTTAAGGTGATATCAATACAAACTAAGTTTATGGAATGATAGCGAACATATGTCTTGGAAGCTTATTCTTTGGGTACAATATGGCAGTCTATAATTCTCTCTCGCAAGGTATTCCTAAAATGAATGCATTTTTATGCATTTGCTTGGTTATCGTATTCCATTATTTCAAAAATATTTTCCCCCTTTTCCAAAAACAGTAATGATCAAGCTCAATGGCTGGACTGGATATGAAATCACATTGTTTCCTGTGCTGATTACGATTTCAGCATCGATTGGATGTGTAATATCAGCTCCTATTGGAGTTTAAGCACTGAATTACATGGGAGGTAATCTGCGAAAAGCTTGCATGTATTTAGATTTAGCAGCTGTTGTAAGTGTCTTGGTCTAAATCATCGACAGTTCCTTCTGTTACTTACTCTTAGGAAGGTTCCTTGCTGGTTTAGTTATCGGATTGAATTGCTCATATGTGTCAACTTACATAACGCAGTTTTCTCCAATTTCCATGAGAGGAATGACTGGATGCATGAATCAAATTTTCATTTGTCTAGGACTTCTTCTGAGCTTCTGCATGGGACTTGTCTTACCAACGAAATAAGATCTTGAACTCATGGAGACATACACTGATTAAGTAACTTAACACAAATTATACCTTAATATCTCTTCTTTTTATTACTCAAAAAAACTTATCATTGTGTTCTTCTCTCTCTCTCTAACCAACTAGTCAACTTGGCGATTCGATATTGGATTCAGTATGACCTTCGGTATCGTGCGATTTTTCCTATTAGGCAGCTACTTCAGCGATGAAGCACCCGATTATCTTCATTCTCAAAAGAAAATCGATGCGCTTAAAACTCTCCTCCAGCGAATCTATACGAAACAAGAAACTATCTCTGAAATCCTCTCACAAATGGATGCTAGACAAATCGATGAAGAAGTCTCTAAAGATTTCAATCCTTCAGCCCCGACAAAGAATGCTGAGAAATGCACTCTGCGATTCGAGGATCATAACACAAACTCGTACAAACGAAGATTCAAGCTGGGAATCATTTTCACAATCTTCAACTAACTCACGGGGATCAACGCAGTAATGTTCTATTCCAACAAGATTTTCGAAGACTCCCACCAAGAAGCAATTGCTGGATATTGCACGTCGTTTCTTGGAGTCATTCTAGTTTTATCTACTGTCTACGGAGCACATATCAGTGAAATATTAGGAAGAAGATAAATGATGATGAAAGGTGAGAGAGATTATTAGTTTTTTTAATATCAAATTTGCTGAAATTCTTTGTTTTTTATTTTGCTAAAAAACTTAAACAAAATAGGTGTGTCAGCTATGACTGTTTGCTTGTTTTTGATGGGTATATTTGCATCCTAGAACTCCTTCATCTTAAGTTTCGTTGCTATCTGCGTCTATCTCTTTTTGTAAGATTATTATTTTGGATTTTTTAGAAATAATATCTCTCATATTTGTTTATATTACGTATTAGCTTCTCAATCAGCTAGGGTCCTTTAGTTTGGGCGTACAATGCTGAGATCTTAGATTAATCAGCAATGTCGATAGCCACTTGTGTTATCTGGATTTTCACTGTCATCGTTGGGTTAATATTCCCATATCTTGTGCTTGGTTTGGGAGTAGGTGGTGCTTTTTTCTTCTTCGCTATCTGCTCATTGATTTCTTTGATTTATTTCAACAAAACGCTCATTGAGACAAAAGGGAAATCAAAATAGTAGATATGCTTAGAATTTGAAGGAATCTTTGAATAATAATCAGCTGAAGGATCAGGAAATGGAATCAAAATCCCTCTTTTGGATAAGAAATTATGAGAGGAATTTTTTAAAATATCAATAGTATTTCATATCCTTATTTGTCTATTCAACCCGTTTAAGACAGAATCCTACTTGCTATTTGCATGTGTATGTTTTAAATCAAAATTCTTTTTTGGAAATAATCTCAAACTACTCTAATTATCATTCAAATATCAGTAAAAAATAATCCAAAGTAAATCTTAAATCTTCAAATCAATTTCAATTCACATCTGAAATCATCACTTATATCATATGATCGCAGTGATACGGCATGGTGAGAGAGCTGATAACTCACCTTTATTGAGTGATCAGCAATCTATTAAGTTATTCTTTGACCCTCCACTGACTGACCTTGGGCTGATACAGTCTGAAGTTTGTGGTGAAAAAATCTCCAAAATGCTCCTGCAGGCTAATCCACTCTTGGAGAATATTGTATTCGTTTCTTCACCGTATCTACGCTGCTTGTAGACAGCCGATTCTATGATCAAAGGACTCAAGGATCTTAAACCGCAATAAGTATTCTCATAGACCCAAATAGGCATGATATTATATTTGGTTTTTTAAGTTTTTTCTTGAGTAATTCATTATTTTCATAAATAATAATTCCATATTGTTGAATTCAGGTGAGATGCTGAGAAGTTCTTGGTTTTCTTGTGATGTCAATTCGTAGCTAACTTGCAAAACTAACCAAGAAGCACTGAAAAGCCTTGTAAGCATGAACTATGATGAAGAGTTTGTATAAGATTCAAGGCTTCTTTCTCTGAAGTATCCTGAAGATAAACTAGGCAGCTTTTATGATAGATTTAGGGTTGCATTCTAGTAACAAAATACCTTTGAATCACCCATATGTTTTGATTTTGATTGTTTGTAATATTTTTAGGCTGATTGTCGAGAAATTTCGTTCGAATTATGATCAAAATACTACAGCCCTTGCAATCATAACTCATGGCTTTGGGGTTCAAGTTGTGTTAGATTCGATGAATATTTTCAGTCTCACAGATATGGTGGAATTCTGTAGCATCAATATATTTGACTACAGATAAAGTAGTTTAACTGAAAATGGCAAGCCATTGATAATGATAAAATAATATCACAAGTATTTAGAAGAAGCAGATCTACGAATGAAAGTTAAACAAGAATCGAAAGCGAAAATTTGATCAGGCTTTTAATTACAAATTTGAAATGATCTAATAATAATTCGTTTGTTATGCAGTATCTTTACAACCCCACAATAATTATGATTTTATGTAATTAAAATTCTAGAAGGTTTTTATGAGACATTCCATCTCAGAAATTTTGTTATTTTTCCTTGAAATCTATTTGAAAAAAAAACTTCCTTTTTAAGAATTTATTTTAGCTGAATATCCATAAATTAGTTTTACTTGTCAAGACAGAACACCAATACTCAAGTTAATCTTATTTAATTTCATAAGTTGTGGGGGATGTTTAAAGAAAAACAGCGAAAGATTACCTATTTCAAATATGAAATTGAGAATTGAAAAAAAAGGAAAGAATTAAAAATAATATCTAACAAGAAGACCATTAAGTTATCAAATGTTTCATAAAAGTCAAATGGAAACTTCAAAACTCTAAGAGTCTATTGTTGAAAGGATTTCAATAAACACATAGAATCTATAATGGCTGATGAAGAAACTACAAGAAACACCTAATTAATTAATAGATTTGATTCATTTAAATAAAAATAAGAGTAACTTTGGTGATGATGATGCAAAATATTTAGGAGAAGGAATTGCAAAGTGTGTTACTCTCACTTCTTTAAGTCTAGTTCTCAGCTATAATAGTATTGGTGAGAATGGTGCAAAGTATTTAGGAAAAGGAATTGGAAACTGTATTACTCTCACTTCTCTAAAGCTAGTTCTCAGCTGTAATAGTATTGGTGAGAATGGTGCAAAGTATCTAGGAGAAGGAATTTCAAAGTGTGTTACGCTCACTTCTTTAAATTTAGATCTTTACAATAATAGTATTGGTGAGAATGGTGCAAAGTATGTAGGAGAAGGAATTGCAAGGTGTGTTACTCTAACTTCTTTAAATCTAAATCTCATCAATAATAGGATTAGTGAGAATGGTGGAAAGTATTTAGGAGAAGGAATTGCAAGGTGTGTTACTCTAACTTCTTTAAATCTAAATCTCATCAATAATAGGATTAGTGAGAATGGTGCAAAGTATTTAGGAGAAGGAATTGCAAGGTGTGGTACTCTAACTTCTTTAAATCTAAATCTCATCAATAATAGGATTGGTGAGAATGGTGCAAAGTGTATAGGAGAAGGAATTGTAAGGTGTGTTACTCTCACTTCTTTAAGTCTAGATCTCATCAATAATAGTATTGGTGAGAATGGTGCAAAGTATGTAGGAGAAGGAATTGCAAGGTGTGGTACTCTAACTTCTTTAAATCTAAATCTCATCAATAATAGGATTGGTGAGAATGGTGCAAAGTATGTAGGAGAAGGAATTGCAAGGTGTGGTACTCTAACTACTTTAAATCTAAATCTCATCAATAATAGGATTGGTGAGAATGGTGCAAAGTATTTAGGAGAAGGAATTGCAAGGTGTGTTACTCTCACTTCTTTAAATCTAGATCTCTACAATAATAGTATTGATGATAATGGTGCAAAGTATTTAGGAGAAGGAATTGCAAAGTGCGTTACTCTCACTTCTCTAAAGCTAGATCTCAGCAGTAATAGGATTGGTGATAATGGTAAGAGAATATTAAAATAATTAGTTATGAAAGCAAAAAGATTGATTTCATATTACATTGTGTTGAATTGATATAAATATTGAGAAAATTAAACAAGCAAGGATTTTCAAAGTGTTTAACTCACTTCTCTAAAACTAAATTAATAATAAAGTAATATCAGAAGTATTATTCTATATGACATAACCTTTTCTGCAGTTCCCACCATAAAAATATGAAATCAGAGGGTTCTTATGTATTCCATAT
>Ga0302285_10001407_pt1 | contig 13320 bp, 14 predicted proteins | sample III_Fen_E2_2_FD_200455 | JGI IMG/M metagenome (GOLD analysis project Ga0302285, IMG submission 200455) | Peat permafrost microbial communities from Stordalen Mire near Abisko, Sweden - III_Fen_E2_2 | ecosystem: Environmental > Terrestrial > Soil > Wetlands > Permafrost | place: Sweden: Abisko...
GTGTATGCGAGATTTATTCCGAATTTCCCGGGTTTAATTCTATCTGAACAAGAAATCAAAAGTGTGGGACTGGTCCCCAAAAGAAATTAACAGAATAATTGATCTACCCACTTTATCCTGGAAAAAGCGGTCAATTAAATTGTTTCATCCCTCCTTATTATATCTTCTTGTCTATCTCTTCTACACCCCCGCAGGCTTGATATCTTTGTGTTTCCTATTATCCAAAAAGAAAGAGAAAAAGTTTACAATCATTTTTGATCAATTAGAAATGTTGATTTAGATATTTCACTATCTATCTCCTAGTCTGAATCTTGATATTTCAAATTTGTCACTATCAGCTGTGTAAATTAACTTATTTTTCTTGTGCTAATCTACTACAATAAAGATTACAAATCTTCTCTGAAAAGTGGATACCAGAATATTGTAATTTGATCTTGTAATTAAAGATACTTGCTTTTGGTGTCTATTTGATTAAAAATATTAGTACTTGGAATATACGATTCCCTTTCATAAGGATTCAATTGATTACTTACAATCATTTAAAGGTTTGAGCTTACATTTAGAAAAGCTAGAGACTACTGTATGGCTAGGTGGAGAAGTACCTTTAACAAGATTCAACTCAAGACAGTCTGCATTGGATTTAATAAAATACTTGGTAAAAACATCATTTAGGGTATTTTTAGATTTATTCTAAGTTAGCATAAATGTTTGCTGATTTCGTAAGAAAAAGTGAATTCAAACAGCAATATCTATTTCTGAGGAAGATAGTAATCATGAATGAGAATAAACTCGAAGTAGTAGATAACTCATGGACATTCTGATTATTTACAGAAAGAAACACAAGATTAATAAATTAAAATTCATGGAGACACTTTATGTCAAAAAAGAGAAAATTTTAAAAATAATCTTTTCCCGAATTGAAAAGATTCAAAGACCTAGTTCTACATAAAACTACTCGATTTAATGATGATTTTATTCTTTTGGTTTGTACTATCAATAATGAGGTTAAAGAAATGGTTAAGTTTCTATTTTAATAAGAATTCAAGCACTCAACTTGATTCAAATTTTAAATAGGTTTATTCAAACCATTTTTGGATATTTTTATGTTATTTGCAATAATAATTATTTTTAGATCCTTTTATATTGATATTCAAAATAGTTCTTAGAAGTTATTAATGCTAGCTAGAATGTATTAGTTGATATCCTTTATACAAAATACTGAAAAAAAGAAAGGAATTAGTTTTGTGAATTGTTTTTGCTGGTCAAAAAAAACACATAACCAAATACATATAATTAATAATTTGATTTAGTTCTTCAAAAGTCTTTCAAAAAAGGTAATTTTAAATGATTGCTTTGATTTCAAAAATAAAAACCAAGGGGAGGGATGGAAAAAATTTCATTTAATTCTCAAATATATTTAGAAATAATAACAGAATCTTCCAGAAGAGAAGTTTGATTGAAATTTATGGGAGATTGAATCTACTGAAAAGAAATTCAAAGCTTCTTTAGTGCCTTGCTTCTTCTGATAGGCTTAACTAGGATAGAAAGCTTAATCAAAATAGTGGATTTCCTAAGGACTAACTAAAGAAATCGAAAGTGAATCTTATTTTTCTTCTTTTCCTTTGCAGGCAGAATTTAATTTCCGTACAAGAAACCACTTTAAAACAAAGCAGAGAAAGAGTCTCATTTTCAACTCAATATCTTATCCAAGTAGAAACATAAATGATCGGAGAACAACCTTGCCCTTATAGAATTGTTGATGACATTGGAGGAGCTTATGCAATGGGTGCTGTAGCAGGCAGTGTTATTTATTTCTTAAAAGGTTAGACAAAATAATATGTAATATTATTTTCTAGATTTGACTTTACTTCTTTGTTCTTAGGTATGTATTATGCCCCATCATCTGAGCGTTTCGTTTCAGGATTGGATCTGCTCCGAAAGAGAGCTCCTATTCTAGGAGGTAACTAAACAATTATTGAAAGTATGGCTCTTCATAACAAATATTTGAATATTTATTATCTTTAGGCAGTTTTGCGATGTGGGGTGCTTTATTTACAATCACTGAGTGTGGGCTCGTTCACATTAGATAAGTAGAAGATAACTGGAACAAAATTGCAGGAGGATTCATTACAGGAGCTACGCTAGCAGTAAATATGCAAACATACAATTCATGCTCTAATCTTTAACAAACTAGATCAGAGGAGGATACAAGGCAGCACTTCAATAGGGGATCATCGGAGGATTGTTTTTGGGATGCTTTTCCTTCGTGGAGATAGCTATGATGAAGTTCCAAATGAAGGCTTAAATGTAATAAATGGAAGAAATGCACAGAATGGAAATGGAAAGATACACTGAACAAATGAAATAACAAAGACCAGGTAAACAAGAGGATACAAATTAAATGAAATAAATTACAAAGAGTTGAGGTTTTTATCTTTTAATAGCATGTGTTCTTCATGATTAAGAAGTTGAAATAATAATATAATCTAACATTGTTATTCTTACAGATATCTATGCTGAAATCGAGAGACAAGAAAAGCTCAGAAAGAAAAGAGCAGAAGATGAAGCATAAAACTCACAAAGTGGCAAGGTTCTCGCCTTCTGAGACAAACAATTTAGCCATTTCAGAAATTCTCAGCAATAAATATCCAGGTTTATATTATGAGATTAGCACGACAATTCTATCAAATTTTGACAAATCTCTTAATACTAAATGGTTTATCACCATACGTTTATCTATCTTTGTATTGTGTTAACCAATGAAATTGATAGAAGCTATACTTGATTTAAAACGATTACTTTTGATTAGTTTGGAAGAATTCAACTGTAAATAGCTTCTAGCTGACACAATATTAAATTAGAATATATAAGTTAACTACATTGATTTCAGGAAAAGAAGTGATCCATTCTGACATCGTATTTAATAGGAATGCTGACTCCTTCTCTGAACTTGTACAAGAAAACTAAATCTTCTCCTTCTACTCTTGTTTTTCTTTTGACAATCTTCTTGCTGTATTGATTATCAAGCATTTACGTGTTCAAGAGCTTCTATTATTGCATCTTCTATTGAACTTCCTAAAGATCAAAAACAAAGATTTAAGATAATTAGTAGCAGATTGTTTATTAACTAAATCAAATAAATCGCAATTACTTCTTCAGAGAGTCCAGTGAGAAGAGACTTTTAATGGCAGACAAGCTCATAGTTCTTGAGGATGAAATGGATTGCTCTTTCATTCATGCGAGATTAATCTGGGAATGTGGTATTCTTTGTACCAAAAAAAGTTTAAATAATTAGTCGAAATGGTTCTTATTCTGTGTTACTCCAAAAGCAAGCATGCGTTCGATCTGAGGAGTGAAATACACTGTAAAAGATTATCCATTTCTGTCAATTTTCATAGGATGATCCATCAACTTCAGAGAGAAGTCTATCATAATATGCAGGGATGTAAACAGAGCCTTCTTTTCTAGTTCGGAATTCATTTTCTTTTTACAAAAATATGAGTTATTATCATCATTAAACATGCTTAGGATTCTATTTTACAGATGCAACATTTGGCTAGATAATCTGGTAGAGATTCGAGAGATACTCCAACACAAAGGTTGTTTTAGTTATAAACGGTGCGTCTGCTGGTGGCAATTTTTCCAAAAGACTTTCAACGCAGTCTATTGCTGCTTTGGCTCGTTTTTTGAGAAAGAAACCATCTCTTGGATAATCCATCTTTGTTCTCTCTGTGCTTTTGAGATGCAGTCCAAAGTTAATAAATGGGATAGCTATGAACTTGCCTAATTCATAGTTATATTTAAGTAGATTGCTCTCGATAATCTCAGCAAATGCTAGATCTTTCTATCAATACAAATAATCAAAAACCATTTTGCTTATTGAAATTCGAATTGATAACTATTCTTACAAGAAATTTAGGAATCCTATCAAAGTATCGCTCAGCAGTCTTGATTTTAGTGTAATTTAACAACGATGTGTCAAGTAGAATGTCTGGCTAGGCATTCTTAACAAGGGTATGAATTGCGTATCTCATTATGCTGTTGTAAACATAAAATTTTAACAACAAAACAAATTAAAATCTCAAATTTATTTACTCAATCGTTGGTTCGTTTCTTTATCCTGATACCATCATGACAGTCTCCATGAGTTCAAGCGTGCTTTTGGAATTATTTTTTTGTTCCAGGAGTACTTAGTCGATAGATATCCTCGATTTGTTAGTTTATTTTTGTAATTTCGATATCATTTAGAGATTCATTAATGTAGATCGTATGTCATTCTCGTTGTGATCGCATATCTTGGATAACCCTGGCATGTCTAAATATAACTTCTCCTTCTGACAAATCTCTTTGATTCGTTGCATAAGCTTTTCGCTGCTTGCTTTCTAGAAATTAAATACAAGTGCTCTTTTTCTCAATTCTCTCAGTCCCTTGCTGTACACATCGTTGCAGATAAATATCACTGGACGTCTAATATGTACACTCTGAATAGAAGGCCCCTTTTTCTTTTCGTCTTCATTTTGATCTTCCATTTTGTTATCCTCATCTTCATCATCATCTTCGTCTTTATCTTATGCCTTCTCTTCTGCTTTCTTTTTCTGATTGGAAGTAGTTTGTTTTGCTTTTTTATCCTTGCCTGGCTGAAACTTCTCGCCTTTGAAGATGAAATCTAGCAGCATGTTTACTGCTCCCTATGAATTAAAAGTATTTATCATTCATAATCTCCACAAAAAGCAGTTACTTACTTGACTTTCAGATTCCAGAGCACCATCGACTTCATCAATGATGATCAGAGAAGGTTTATCTGTTTATCCTTGATCTTGGACAGTTTTGAATTGCAGTGCTTCATTTTGAGTCATCATTTCTATTCTGTCTATTAGTTTAACTGCTGTTCTATCTTCGGAAGCGTTTATCTATTAATTAATGATCATAAATTGCTAATAATTTTGCATTTTGTCTCAGATTACCTCGATAGATTTATATCCACAGTGAGCAGCAACAATTCTTGCAAGAGTTGTTTTGCCTGAACCTGGTGGTCCTGCTAATAAAATCACACTATTCTGCATTTTTGTTAAGGAGTATTCATCTTCTAGATCATAAAAGAATGGTCTCTACTAAGGAAAACCTTATCCGTTGTTATTAAATTGATTGCTTTAAGGGTATTTGGATGTTGCAGAGTGGTTTTGCTATTAATTAGTTTATCCTCCTTATCTTTAATTGCCTCCTGCTTAAGCAGATTAAGCGTGTGTCTGCCCAAACATATTTTTGCCGTAATTGTTATAATAAGGTAAGGCAGCTGAAAGTTTCTTGGGTTTTATCTTCTTTTTGAAGACAATTGGATCCCATGCTTTCAGCCAGCAAAGAACTTCTCGATTGATTTTGTGGTGACTCAGTAATTCATCGAATCGTTTTGGCATGTATTTATCGACCCAGAGTTATTTATCTTTAACTGTTTCTTGCTTTTACATCAATGCATTCTCAGGCTCCTTTTCTTCTAATATTGCATTGCTTTTCAACTTAAGTAACTCTTTTCTTTGCAAGTTAAAGTTCATATTAGAAATCATTTGCAAAAAAAGAAGAATCATATTAATGAATCTTTAATGCTGTATTTCGTTACTTGTGTTCTTCTACTTCTAGTTGTAATTCTTCTATTGGCACAACAAGTAGACTCTGAGCTTAATACAATCTAGTGATATTCTCATTTGATTGTGTGTAATGTTTTCGCCCTTCTTTGTAGATGAAGAAATCTAGTGATGCTGTTTTGTCTTTCTCAGTATCTTGCACATAAAACTTTGCTTAAAGTGAAGGCATTCCTTCGTCAGCATGATAATGGAGATCTCTATTGTCGATGGTGACTCCACCAAAAAAATCATCATACTCATGATACCAACTCATTGCTTTTTATTACTCTTTTTTTGTTTGCAAGAATAAGTTAAAGAAGTTAAGATATCGATCAATTTGATTATTATGCGCGCTTTTTTTAACTTTTAGTTTCTCGAATTGAAAGTCCGGCAAAGTATCATCTCTACGAGGATTAATTTGAATAATTTAGGAAGTATTAACTTTAAATCAAACAGGCTAGAAAACATTTTGAATTAAAGATAGATAATACATTCACTAATTCAATTTCGCTCAAAGAGAGGCTTAAAAATTTAAAAAGTTACATAAATAGAATGGAATATATTCAATTCACAAAAGGAACAAGATATCCCTAAAAGCGTGCAGGCTCTAGTTTGCATTGCATTGATCAGAATAAGTTGATTGTTGTAGGTAATCTATTCAAAAAGTTAAGTTTATTTTACATTTTTGTTGTGTTAAAGGAGGAGGAAATCGTTCCGAGGAGTTTGGTGATGTATGGCAAGCTGAAATAAATCAGGAAGGACTTTGTGAGTGGAAAGAGTTATAGATTCCCTTGAGCGCGTTTACGCCTAGGACTGGTCATGCATCTGCTTAAATTTCTTCAAATTAAATTTTCGTTTATGGAGGATAAAATTTTAAAGAGAATAAGCATTCTAGCGATTTTTTTGAACTTGACTTGGGTAACAATATTCACTTTGTTGAAGCGAGTTATTTACTCTTTAAATATGATTGTTTAGAGGGCAAAACTATGAAGAAAATCAACAAATAAAAGTCATCTCTTTCTATTAACGAACCGACTGAGAGGAATTCTTCTACAATGGTTTATAACAGCATGGATAACTAACTCCTGCTATTTGGAGGAGCTGATTCTCAAGAACCTCTTAGCGATCTGTTTGCTTATGATATTGGTAAATATTGAGGAAATTATTACGATAGTTTATTATGTGTTTTCATTTGAAGATTTGGGTGTATGGAAGAAACTAGAAACTAAAGGAGAAACAATCTAAGGACTAGAAATGCATAGCGCTCATTTTTACTGTTCAGACTAGTCACTTAAGGCTTCAAAAAATAAAAAGAATAAAAAGAAAGGGAACAATGCATAAAAGAATATTATCGATATTGATATCGGAGATTTTACCAAAAAAAGAGATGAAACTGGTAAGGCAATTTCTCATGAAGTTCCAGTCAAATTGGCGAAGGTTAACATTGAATTTGATGAAACAAATGCAATTAGAGAGGATGGAGATAATAATGATGAAGGAGAGGATGGATAGTAGGTATCAGGAGAATTCCCTGAAGAAGAAGAAAAATAGAATTTAGGTGATGAGTAACTACACTAACAAAATTAAGATGATTCTCAAAAGTAGTATAAATACATGATCGTCATTGGAGGCAGGCACTGTCAAGATGTTAAAAATGAAGTTTATGCTCTAGATCTCACAACTTTAGAATGGAAATTACTCAAGAGGCTTCCGAATTCTGTTTGCGCCCATTCTTCTGTCTTAGTGGATGATACAATTTACATTTACGGTGGTACTGATGGACAACAGTTCTTTGATTAGATCTTCATTTTATAATTAACTAATCAAAAGATCTATGAAGTTGAAATCACTGGAGAAGAAAAGAAATAAAATAATATTATACCTCGAATCGCTTCAGCAATGACTTATGATGCAAAGGCAAAGAAGATTTATATCTTTGGAGGATCCTCTTTGGAAGATGAAAGCACATCATTGATCTCATTAAGCGTCAATAAGATCAACACTTCTAACAAATCTAAGAAAATATGAATATGTTTAACGAAAGTGAGTTTTTCATGTTGAAATTAAGATTCATTGGGATGAAATTTTAGAATATATCTTGATTAATAGAAGAGACAAAAAATGCGTCAGTTTTGGGATATTGATAGAAAAATACGGTTTTAATGATGACGCAATTGACTTATCTCAATTATGATGCTTAATTTATTATTATAATTTGCTGGAAATTGAAAGTATTTAGAAATAAATTGTTAGAAAGAGAAATACAAAATCGAAAAAGATCCAAGGTATTCATTCATTGTAAAAATGCCAAAGCATTCTCCAACAAGGCTAGCAAAAGGTAAATCCAACTCATAAAGCTCTTCCAAATCTATTCAGAAAGAGGAATCCTTATTGATAGATAAAAACCCAGCTGCTTAAGAAAAATCAACTCAGTATTTGCAGACTTAAATAGAAGAATAAGAAGCAGAAGAAGCAGATATGTTTACTGATAATAAATTAGATAAAATTGGAGATGTCCCAGCTTACGAAGAGAGGAATGAAAAGGGCGAAATACATGAAATGATGTTAAAGGAATCTTAATCTCTAAATCATTTGAGTTGCTTGAGAGAACAGAGCCATTCTTCTGCTTATTTTCAACATCACCCTCATGAGAAAAAAAATGATTTTGATAAATTTTAGGCACTTGTGTTCAAAGAAAAGCACAACGAAGCAACTCAAAAAGAGACTAGATAGCACACAACATTTAGAAAAGTGCTAATTATTTGCACGGGTGGCACGATTGGGATGTTCCCAACTGAAAATGGGTTAGCTGTGAAGAAAGGTTTTTTTGAAAAATTTCTTAGAGAGAATTCTTACTTCTGCGATTCAGACTATACATTCTTCCATGCCACAGATGATTTTCTGATTACACCCCTCACCATTTACCAGCAAAGAATATGGTACAAGTTATATGAATTAGACAATCCAATCGATTCTACAAATATGAATACTAAATACTATGACCTCATCGCCTCCATCATTGAAAAAAATTATCTAAATTATGATGCATTTGTGATTCTTCATGGCACAGACACAATGGCTTACACAGCTAGTGCCCTTTCTTTTATGCTTGAGAATCTTTCCAAGACTGTCATCCTTACGGGGAGTTAAATTCCTTGTTCTTCCATGCGCAATGACGGATTTAATAATCTCTTGTGTTCTCTGACTGTTGCAGGGCATTACAATATACCTGAAGTGCTTGTCTGCTTTAATGACAAACTGTTAAGAGGAAATAGATGCACCAAAATGGATTCTAACTCAATGGATTCATTTGATTCTCCTAATTACGAACCAATAGCTACGTTCAAGATTTCTATCAAAATCAAATGGGAAAAGATCCTAAAAAGAGATCCTTAGCTTAAATTTACTGTCCACAAACATCTTTGTGATAAAATAGCTGTTGTCAAGATGCATCCCTTTATCGCTTCTGATACTCTTAATGCAATTCTAACAAATAAAGACACAAGGGCTATTATCATTGAAACTTACGGGGTATTCAACAATTCTTTAAATATCTTCTAATAATCTTATTTTTCAGGCAGGGAATATACCAACAAACAGACCAGAGCTCATTTAAATGCTTTAGAAAGCATAAGAATCAGGAAAAATCATTGTTAACCTTTCATAATGCTACAAATCTAATGTCATGTCGATTTATGAAACAGGGAAGGCTCTGCTCAAGGTATTCAGCTGATTTTTCAATTATAAATATTGCATGATTTAAACTTTTTTAGGTTGGAGTTCTCTGTGGATGGGATTGTACAACTGAAGCTATGGCAAGCAAACTAGCATACTTGCTATCCAGAGATTTGAGTGTGGATGAAGTTAGAAATATGGTGCAGTAGAACTTAAGAGGAGAATTGTCTCCTCCTATTGAAAATGACATGTTTGAGTTTTAGCAAGAGCATTTTATTTAAGCTCTGAACGATGCCTTGCAATACAAAACTAACGAAAAAATAGACATTCTTCGTAGTCTAATTCTGCCAAATGTAGTCTGCTACATGAGCAAAGGTGGGTTTCACAAAGGAATGGAGCAACTAAAAAGTTATGGCATTGATTTTGAAAAAGGAGACTATGATAATCGGATTGGCCTTCATCTTGCAGCAAGAGAGGGTTAGTTAGACTGTGTGAAGTTTCTAATAAAATAATCTAAAAATGTAAATGTAATTGATATGTTTGGTCGTACTCCTCTCTTTGAAGCAATTATCAATAGGTAAAATATTTTGCAGATTTCTTGTTGATTTATTTTTCTATTTAAAGGCACAATGATGTAGTAGTGGAGTTATAAAGAGCTGGAGGTAAAATAGAAGCACCATAAAATCAAATAACTTCATTGCTTATGCAGGCTGTGAAAGACGGAGATTAAGCTATACTTGATCTATTCGTTCTTGGTGGTTTATAAGATTGGAACAAATATGTTACGATCGATAAAAGAAATCTAGGGCATGTTGCAACAACTTTTAAAAAGATTGATATTCTTAGATTTTTGAAACATCAATGCAAATTCAAGTTCGGCGAGAAAGATAGGTGGGGAAAAACTGCCTTAGACGAAGCAAAGAAAAGAGATTTTAAAGAAATCTGTAAGGTCCTTTCATGAAAAATTAAGATTATTTTTGCATTTTCATTTCAGAAAAAGTTCACGTAGCTAACAATAACCTATTTGATATCAGTTATTGAGTTATCAAGCTTGATTCTTGTTTGAAGATCTCCCCTTTAGTTATTGAGGAAAGAAGGCAAATTTCAAATGATTAGTAAAGTAGAAACAACATTTAAAAGCAATAGAATTCAATATTTCAAAAAGTTGAAAGAAATAATATTGAATGGGAGGTTATTATGAAGTTTGTTTGTGAATTACTAAAGGATTTTGATAATTTTCAATATAATTGATGGTCTTGATCAAATTAATTAGTTGCTATTGGAAAATGTTTTGTGTGTTTTTAAGAAATTTATTTAAAACATGTTCTATTGTGAAAGGGGCCGTAGCTCAGCGGGAGAGCGGAGGACTGCAAATCCTTAGGTCGCCGGTTCAATCCCGGCCAGTCCCTTTTTTCTTAATTGTGTTTAGATATCTTTTACTTTAATAGTTGATATCTATTTTAAATGTGGTTTAATATTTAGCAAATATTATTTTAAAACCTTTAAATCAATAAGAATTGGCAATATTTCCAAGTTACATTTTGTATTAGTCCCAGGCAATTAAGATTCAATCAATCGATTTGATTTTTGTAAACATAATAGAAAAGCAATTAGAAAGGGAGAGACAAAAGCCATGGTCAAAAAGGAAAAGATAGAACCAAAGGAAAAGAAAGAAACACAAAAGGAGCAATACACTAACTACCTTTATGTATTATCATACTAGCTTTAGATATAATTGCATCTTAATTTGAGAATCTTACTATTTTTGTAAAGCCTAAAATAGAGATTCCGCCTGAAAATCTTGGATGGATGCACCTCAAGTTCTTTGTTGAAATTTTGATCGTTTAATGGGGAAAGTTTTTGAGTACTTATCATCATCGTTTTTGAAATAAAAGCTGATTGAGAACAGCTGGCATTTTGCAGACTTTGAGTTCGACATGAAGTACAAAGATCCTATCTTCTATGCGCTACGCAAAATAGAAGATAGACATGGAAAGTAAAATTTATAATTCTGTTTAGGAAGTGCCATTTGTGGTAAAAATCAAATGACATTTCTAATAATAAATGGTGAATATTAATTTTAATAGGATAACCAACATCAAACTCTACAGAGACAACGATAAACGAGAAGAGTAATAGATGATTTGACAGTTTAAAAATGACAAAAATATTTTTACAAATAAAGGATAATATATTAATTCACTGACACACTGGGAGCAATCTTTAAAACAACTGGTGAAATGAAAAAGACTGATGCGAAGTCTTTCAGTCTGTACTATGAGTTTGATGTGGATATAAAATCCCCTCTACTTCTCTACGAAATGAACTGATCACTTTTCCAATTAGTTTTAATTTTCCCCACATATGAATTCTAATTATTTTGATATTAATTTTTGTTCCCATGCATTCATTTATGTATTTGTGTGTGTTGTTTTTGAAATATTTGCGTGAATCAGCGGCTGGGAAGTATGAACTCTATATAATTAGCGTGATTTTAACAAAAAAATAACTAAAGAAATACAAACATCTTATTCGAATAATAAACTTGAAGAATCTTGCTGCTGATGGGTGGAATGCTTAGCCGAGGGAGCTACCTTGATGAGGTTGTGTTTCTTTCGAATTAAAATATCAGTCCATCTGACTTAGGAATCATCTAAAAAGACACAGAGTGTAACAGTTACTATTTTAGATAACCATATTTGCTAATTTTTGTCATAAAACAATTCCAAAAGTTTCAGAAAAAGAGATTCTCAATTTATATTTCCGCTTTTACCAGCTCGACTAAGGGGAAGAGGTAACGACATGATTTACTTAATTGAGATGTAGTTTAAGAGGATGATATTTAATAACAGGGAAGGCTCTCAATAAACTAGTTTTTGAACATTGATGAGCTTCGAAATTCTCCATTTAAATCAAGGCTAGTTGATGGGCTTGAGCTAATTAAAGAATAGGATAAATATCTAGCTGCAAAGAATCAAACTATCGATAATGTTGATGCTGGTTAACCTCAAAAAGTATCACAAAATCGTAGAATGTCGAAATCTATTTAAGATTTGCCAAAAGCTAATTTCCTTAATTTCGCTTCACTGAGTGGGACTAAAAAGAAACTTTATAAAATAACACCTATTTCAGCTGCAACGACTGCTACTCCTTAGCTGTCAAAGTATAACTCAAAGCAATTAACCTTCCCATTTATTGACTTCAAGTTGTTCTGCAAGATACTTAGCGTATTCTCTGCCAAAGCATCTTCTTCAAGCAAATCAAGATGTAAAAAAAGAATAAAGGAGAAATAATTAGTCTAATCACTACCTTTTTGAAATTAGTTCTATTTAGAATCTTCGATTTTGATGAAGATAGCATGCTCAGTAAAGATGATCTAATGAAAGGAATTTCACTTCTTTTCACAGATCCAAATAATGGTGAAAAACTAATGAACAAAAGTGAGATTGACAGACTGGCTGTGGCTGTTTTTACTGAAACTGAAACAAACTAAGAAGGTTTCCTTAAGTATGAAGACCTTTAGCTGAATTTGTGGGAAACTGATTTTGAAAAGAACTGTACAATTTATTTTTGAGTATGTATGGATTGATTCCTTAAATCTTTAAAAAGAAACTAATACAATAAGTATCTTGAACTAAAATTTCTTTTATTTTGATAAGACTCCTTGTTTTAATTACTACACAACACTTAACATAAAAATAGGGCTAAATCGAGACTATGCAATTGAGTTTGAATATTGTTTCACACTAAAATCATTTTGGTTGATTCTTTTATCTTTTGAGATGAAATCTTAATGAACTAACTGATTGAACTAATGTAGATTTGCTGCAGATAATTGAATTAATATGGATTTTTTATATTGCTTTTCTCAACCATCAAAAGATTCCCATTAACCTTGTCCTTGATTTCCTCCATTCGGATATCTTCTGTTTCCACCGTTTCCTTGATTGCCTCCAAAGTTTTGTCCATTGTTATTGTTATTGTAATTTCTTCTCTTATTGTTATTGTTATTATTATTGTACCCTCC
>Ga0302285_10001410_pt1 | contig 13304 bp, 9 predicted proteins | sample III_Fen_E2_2_FD_200455 | JGI IMG/M metagenome (GOLD analysis project Ga0302285, IMG submission 200455) | Peat permafrost microbial communities from Stordalen Mire near Abisko, Sweden - III_Fen_E2_2 | ecosystem: Environmental > Terrestrial > Soil > Wetlands > Permafrost | place: Sweden: Abisko...
GTGGATCTCTCCTCCTCCCCCCCCCCCAAATAAAAAACAATAATACCTGATTAAAAGAATCTGATTCGCGATTATCTTGAATTAAAACTAACTAGAAGCTCACTAATTGATTCTTCTTTCAAACATCGAGAAGTCTCATTGGTTTTTGAAAAACAGTAATATCAAGTATCTTCAATAATTTTGTTCCTTAAAATTATCTATTTGGATCTTGGAATTTGAAATGTTACAATAATAATGTCGACAAAGGGGGAGGTTTTATAGGAAGATCCTTTCTTCTTCCACTAATTACTTAGTTTTTGCTGGAAGAAGAACAAAATGTTATTGTCTGAACTTTTGGGAGGGGGCTGGAGATTAAAAAACCAAACACTATTTTGTATTTGAGAAATTCACAATAAGAGACAGAAACACAGAGAGAGAGATTAACAATCCAAAGACAGAGAGTAACTGCTTACATCTTTATCGTCATCATCTTAGGATACCTTGAGCAAGGATAAGCAAAAGGGAGAGCATCATCGGAATGAGTGCTAACCAGTCCGATATGGTTCTGCTTGTATCTCCTTAGAAATAAAGTTTAAATGAGCTTGAAAATGATGATATCAATCGAGAATAATAGATTCAACAAATAGAAGAAACTGTAACTCAAAACAAGCAGGAAGAAGACTCCTTATTTGATTTTGAGGTGCACAAGAATCTTCATTCCCTTGACGAAGTAATGTTCCACAGTAGCTCAGTCAACAAGCCTCGATCTACATCAATCAATGTGAATTTAGTAGAGGGTCTCCGCGAGCATGATAAAAATTCAAGCGAAGATATTTTACGACTCTCTAAGCCATCAACATTTGAAGGCTTGCTTGAGTTGTAAGAAAGCGTGAATTGCTTTCCAGAAGGGTTGTCTTCATTTTTACTGAACTCTCAAAAAACCGGGTCTTCATTGGAGAACGATAAAGTCTAAGAGGTTTGTGATAATATGGAAGCTATTTCGAAGAATTAATAGAATACAATTTCGGAAGATAATAATAACTCTAATTTTTTAGATAAGAGAAAACATAAGCTACCAATGATTTTATTACCAAGCGCTAGGACTACTCATCATCGAGGTCACTTTGGTAATGCTATTATGGATAACTCACCTATCAATGAAATCTAAAGTGATAACTCCTCCTACAGGGAGAATTTCACTTAGCCGCAAACAGTTCATGTTACCACTTCCACAAGAAGTGGATATGACAATGTAGAAGCTCTCCAGAACGATGAGTAATGATTTGTTTCGGAGTAGGGAAGAATAAAGGAGAGAGGTCATCTTGGATAACAAAAAATATTAACACAAATTCCTTTTTTTAATTATTATTTGTGTATTGTATTTCTTTACTTTTCACAGGTTTACACTGATGTTCTAATCGAATTGCCCCATAAAATCACCCACACTGCCAAGAATGAAAAAGAAGCATATCGAACATCCTTCACAGTAAAGTTCTTTATCATCGCCAATGAAAGATTCCCTTGATAAATTAAAGGACTCTGCTCCTGCTGCTCAAGGTCTTACAGATTCCTCATAATCTTCTTAGAAAGTTAATAATACTCCGCCGCAGATTCAATCTTTAGCTGGAATAAGTTAAGAGGAAATATTAAAAAACGAAGAAGATCCCATCGAGGAGGAAGTATTAGATCTGAAATCGATTGAAAGAGAATCAATTCCCATCAATAAAGATGCAGTTTAATATGGTCTTACGGACATTCGATCAGTTCGAAATTACAAAGTTAACGCCTTTCGAAATAAGCTGAATCTGCAATCGCAGCAATAACAATTCTTAACCAACCAGGAAGGACACATGAATGTTTCGGGATCTCAAAAGAATATACCTTTGATGAGTCCACCTGTGTCACTAATGGAAATGCAAAAAAATTAAAACTACAATACTGTAGAAACACCTATCGGAGGAGTTGGATAGAGAACAATGCAACGGCCTCGTCTTAGCGTACCTCCACTTATGCATTTAGGGAGGAATGTAAGTGTTTAAGAAACATAAAACGAGTAAAAAGAATATAATCAGCCAATACATGAGGAAGGGCAAAATTGTGCAGAAGTCGATGGGAGCTCCTCGAAAAGGAAGTTTTAAAGATAACTACTTCGGATTAAAGTTGATCCTGAGAATTCGTACAATAAACGAGAAGAAAACACAGAAACTTGGTAAAAAAATAATTAAACAGGGAAAATGTCTAAACATTTATTGAATTATATTTTGTTGGGGTTTTGAATAATTTTTAATAAAGGGATGAGGTTGTATCTTCTGATTAGGGTCCAACGGAGACAATATTAGAGCCTAAAGCTAGATAGGGCAGTAGTAACTTCGAAGATCAGTATACCATAATAAATGAACGCCCTTTAGGTGAAGGGACTAGCGGTTGCGTGTATTAGTGTGTGAAGAAAAGTGAGAAAAGTGATGACGACACTATCTATGCTGTGAAAGTCATGCGGAATGTCGATGAAGAAATGTCTAAGAGTATTTTCTAAACATTCGGTATTCAGTATAGGTTGCAACATGAATCCGTTTCGAGAGTATATGAAGTATATTACAACGAAAACAGCTAAATCGTCCATTTTGTCATGGAATACATCCCTTTCAGATCGCTAGATAGTTTGTTAAGAGACAAAAAGAGAACCCTTAAAGAAACAGATTCTTCATAGATTGTTCTGAAACTGCTCAAAGCAGTCTGCTACATGGAACAAAGAGGTGTATGCCATCGCGATCTGAAGCCAGAAAATATTTTAATCTCGGAAGATTTAACGTAGATTAAGATAATAGACTTTGGAATCAGCAAATCGTTTGTGAAATCGCAGAGAGTTCAGCACATAACGTAATATTTCAAGCACAAGATGTACACACCGACGGGTACACCGAGCTACAAAGCACCTGAGATTCTGCAAGGTGCTGGGTATACATAACTCATTGACATGTGGGATGTGGGAGTTATTACATATTAACTTATCTGCAAGGGAAAACATCCGTTTAAATGTGCAACACAAACTGAATAAGATTAGAGAATATTAAGTTAAAATTATGATTAAACTGATGAATGTTGGATAAATGCTTCATCTAACGCAAAGAACTTCGTGAAGCAATTGCTGAGACTCAATAGATATCCAGCATTTGAGGCGCTCAAGCATCCTTGGATTGAATAGCGCAAAATAGACGTATCTGATGATGACAACAGAAATGCTGCTAAACTTGAAAAAAAACCAACAAATGACACAATGACTATTTCTGTGCCTGTTCATTTTCAGCCTAGATTGTTCAACACTTTCAATATTGCTGCGACTAACAGCGAACAAGGCTTAAGGAGTAGCATCTCTGAGACCAACAATTAAGCTTAAAATTAAGTTAACTCTTCCAATGACTTTGATAGTCCAAGTGGGAATACTAATGCAATTATAACTAGCAAACAAAACCAAGATGAATCTTCTTATTAAACTCGCGAAAGTGGAGCACCTGAACCGATTAGAAAATCAAATTTTGGAAAATAAAATAACGATACTACCTCTCAAGTAAATTTAAAGAAAAAGCATTCGATTTAATCCTTTTCTTCAACTCAAGATGTTGTGCATGTAGTCATGAGGTAGAAACTCAGTGAAAGTAGGGAAAAAATGATGAAATTTTTCCTGAAAGCAAATTCGATAATTAAAAATTTAGAGGAGGAATAACTCAAGCTAGAGTAGAATAGCCTCCCAGGGAAAACGCACAAACGTACTCACTCAGCTGAGAAACAAAGTGAACAGCCTAATAGCAGTAATTCCTAAGGTAATTTAGCAGTTCCTAACCTTGGGATCGAAGATCTTTCCCTGCTTTCATCGGGAGGGTTATTTGGAAGTTCTTCCAAAATCAATACTCCCTTAGTGCATCCTAATTCTTCGATGTCTTAAGAAGACATCCAGCGATGTTCGAATAGTTAAAGTGGCACTCCAGGAGCAGGACCTGGGATGTAGACTTCCTTCCATATGAGTCTTTTTAGCAAGGAAGCCTAAAACAGTTTCCTTTCTAATAAGAACGGGTTTTAAAATTAAATATCTACTAATGCTAATAATAATGGTAATAATGGCAATAATCTACATCAGTTAAATAGCTCCAATACTTAATCTGAAGGTGATAGATGCTATACTTCTCAGTAATAGATTCTGTAAATTCCTGATTTTAATTCTATGAAATTTTCAAGTTTACTCCCACGAAAAAGTAGTTAGCAGCAGTAATCACAGCATGCACATGCGAGTAATAACAGGAAATCGAAACTAATTCAAAGAAGAAATAGTTCTTAGCAGACGAATTCGATGGAAATGAGTATAAATTTCACAAAGGAAGTTATTGGAGAATTATAATAAACCTTTGATAATGATGAGAGTTTGAAAGGAGAGGACACGCCTTCTCGAAAAATGAAGATTGCAGATTATGAGAAATTCTTAAAAAATAATCAAATTAATAATACTAGCTCTGGAAGCATCGAAGAAAGAACTAAAACACGTAGATCTTAGCCTTCTTTGTTTTTTCCTAAGCAACCATTGTAAGGAGAGAAGAATAAAGGGAAAGGGAAAGGGAAAAAAGCTCTTTAAGAACTGATGAAAGCAAATATTCCAGGAGCAGAAGGTTTCAATGAAAATGATGAAGAAAAATGGAAGCTAATAGCTGAAAATATGGAAAGAAGTCATAGCTAAGACGACGATGATGACGATAATTCATCTGATTCGAGTTCATCATCATCTTCGAGTTCCGATTCTTCCGAGGATCGCACATAAAGTTTCGATTTAGATAAATTCCTCATAAAATAGCCCGCTCCAGGAGATTAACGATTCTCAAACGAAGAAGAAGAATTGAATGCATTAAATCCTTAACCTGGTTAAAACTAATAGAATGAGCAAGTATGCTAACATTCTGAAATTCTCGAGAATAATCTCAAAGAGAGTCTCTCAAACTTTCCTTAATGCTTCAATAAAGACCATTAATCTCAAAGCAAGCCATGCTCGATCGTGATTTCAGATGCTAAGAACATGGGTAAGATTAGCTCGGGGATATTTTAGAGTACGCCGTATGTAAATTATATGAATAGCAGCAAAGATAATTTTATTAATAAATCGTTGATCGAATTGCAAGGACAAAAGGATGATAGACATCAATCATCAGCTGTTGTTATGATTACAAGTAGTGCTTCTTCGAAAGAGAACTCCCAGCATCATCATTAGAACCATAGTGCTGAATTGCCAATGTAACAGTAGAATCAACACACTAGCCATATTTAGCACTCTAATTCTTTAGCTTAGATTAAGCCACATCATCATCATCATCCACATCATACGAAGCATAACAAAAAAAATCACAAAAATACAAAAATAAATCCATAAAAAAATACATTGAACCAAATCCTACCAGGAGGTGGATCAATGCAGTGCAACATTCACTGTAAAAGTAACAATTAGACTATGAGTAGTAACTGCAGCAGTTGTGGGCTACCTAATTCCATGCAATTGTAGGAGCAGAAAAGCCAAGATGGAGGAGGAGGAAATGAAGAGAAACTTTTTAGAAATAAACTCGCTCCGATCCCAAAGCGTTGCAGCAATGAGATTAGCTTTAATGACTCCATGGGGGATTAGAATCTTAGTTTTATCGATATGAACTAGTCTAAGCTTGTCTAGAGCTTCTATCCGAACTCAGAAGATCAAATACCAATAAATCATTCTGTGAAAAAAAATAATTTCCTTTTTAGTATGAACGTTAGCTAGACTTCAAGCATCACTGCAGGGAATATTAGCCTTAGCAATAGTGGAAATAATAACACGATTCGCTCGTTTCATGCTCCGAACTCTGGAATTGTTGGTTCAGGTTTGAATAGCAATGGACATGGAGAAAATGCTGGAGCGGCAAAAGAGCGAGGTAACAATAATGCGAATGCTTCCAAGTTCAAATAGCAGTAGTCAGAGCAAAATAGTAGCGGTGGAAGTAACTCGATGCTTAAAAAAGGAGGAAAAATGGAATTTGACATGTCGGTTTCGTAGTAGATTTCTCAAGGTGAAATTCCTCTTTAGATGAGCCAAAAGCCGTTTTTAGATAATTCCGTTCTGAATTCAAGTTACGATGCAACACCTTCGAAGCATGCACAGCAGCAGCAATAAGAACAGCAACAAGCTAGTAATATTGGAAATGCTGATCCAGATTAGAACAACAACAGTCAAAGTGACAATTCAAATAATTCTAAAAACAGCCTGCCTATTGCAGTGGGTGAAAGTAAGCCTGTGTCGTAGGGTTCTTTATCTTCGTTGTCTTCGCCTTAAAAGCGCAAACCTTCTGGAAGTTAGTCTGGAAGCGGTGAAGTATAAAATTAGCAGCCTCCCCAATCCAAGGAGAATTCATTAAATTCCAACGAAGAAGAATCAAATAAATGTTTTGAAAATGCAATCAAAATAATCGAGCCAACACATGAAAACGAGAAAAACAAGCGTTCACGTAGCAGAAGCCCTGGAAATGCATCTCCAGTTGGGTTGAGACAGAGTGGATATCGTGGGACGTTTTACCATCATTTAAACTAATAAACTTCAAATTACTCAACGATCATCGAGGAATCAGGGGAAACAAGAAGTTACTTAAACAGTTCTCTTGCCGCAAGTTCGAAACAAGAATTCGATGGGACCACCTCAATGGGATTACGGTTCAACTAAACTCGTTCCTTAACTTAAATCAGTCAAAGCATCCTTGAGAGATACGAAAGCAACGCGTAGAGTCTCTCCATAAACTACAATCCTTCCATAATTTCTCATTAGAACAGCATGGTTGGACATAATCAGACGATTCGCTCTTGCGAAGATTCTGATTTCCATATCGAAGACAGGCAACTCTCTAATTCAAATGATTTGAATAATTCACCGTTTAGAAGATAATAAATATCATCTTCTGGGAAAAAGCTATCAGCAGCTGGAGGTGTTAATAAAAGCAAACATTCGGGCAATCCTCTTCCGAATTCGATCAAAGGCAGTGATCCCAACAGCAAGACGCATTCCCCTAAAATCGAAAAACCCTAAATTTCATAACATTCTTTCGATGAATTTTTTGGAACAATGCAGAAATCTGCATTCTTCGAAGAAGATCTCCAGCAAGCTAGTACTACAGTGCCTTAAGAATCTCACCATCACAACTTCCAAAATGTTCCTCTCACATCCATTTAAGAGAAAGAACAAGAATTATTCTCTCAAGAACGTCATTACTCTGACACTACAAGCTTAACCGAGTAGCCTCCTCTCTTGAAGCATCGCAAAAGTTCTCTCAAAGGAGCACATTCCAAAGACAATTTTTTCGATTCAATAGCAGAAATTCTAAAAATAACTCCAGAACTTTCTTCTCTTCAACCTTCTTCTACTACTAACAACGAAAAGACCTTTCATGTTGCTAAATGAGTCCCTACTACTAACAATCATTCTTATTGCTTATTGCAGCCTTTAATATTTGATTCTTCTTTTTATTCCCTTTGTTAACACTTACACATTTTCTAAAATTAATATATGCTGATATTTTCTAATTTCTGATTTGTTAATCTGTCTCTTTCTCTTTTTTTGTTCTTAAAAATAACCAAAATAAAGCTGTTAAAAATCATAAATCTTACAAATTTGTCATAGATTAGTTGATTTAGCTCTACACAGCTTATGAAAAGAGACAACTCCTCTGCTGCTCTCAGTAACAGAGCACAAATGAGTTTTAGCAATCTCTAAAATGAAATGTGCACTCTACTGTCATCTCAGTAATCTTTAGAAAGAGATAATATGCAGTTACAGAGGATTAACGCATAGTTGGAGTAAGAGAATGCAGATTTAAAAGATCGATTAGTCAGAAAAAATGAAGAATTATTGCATAAAATTACTAACTCGCTACCTAAAAAAGCAACTGAAATGCTATTGCTAGGGATTTACAATCAGAACTTCCACCTCGATGATGTAGGAGATATTGCTGTCAGCTAGAATATCCATGAATAGTTAGATGTTACCTGCACGAAACAGGCAAGAGATAGTTTGAGAAAGCATCGATCAATAATTGCTATTTTAAAATAAAAATGCAAGTCTTCTGAGCTGAAAATAGCTGAGCTCGATGATTTTGTGAAGCAATAAGACACCTTACTCACTAAAACTAAGGAACTTCTTAAAGCAAAGTGCTCTGAAATAGCAGAATTGGAAAACCATATTAGATTGTTTTTGAATTAGAAAACGCACGAAAAATAAATCACCACTATTCACCATACAATCACGAATAGCAGCAATAACCCAACTGCCGCGGATGAAGCAGAAGATGAAGGACACGGAGAAGAAGAAGAGGATGAGTTTGATTTCGAGCTCTTAGATTCTTGTGCTAGCACTTTGTAAGCATAAAAAGCCCTTTAGTATTCGCTGTCTGAAACAGGATCTTCTTCTCGATTCCTGATGCCTAACATAAATATCGCTAATCAGTTAAATATCAGCAATACTAACAATAACTCATGTTAGCTAGACATTCCATTCGATGCTAAAAAAACCACAGGGAAATTCTGCTTTTAATAGGAGAATCGAATGAATTGTGCAAAGATTGAGGAGATTAAAAGTAGTCCATCAACAAAATCCAATGTAATAGATACTGGAAGAAGAAGAATGCAGGAGTAGATTTCAAATGACTAGCATAAATGCATAGGAACATTAAAAATAAGCTCTGTCAAAAACTCAGAAGATATTGGAATATATCCTTCTAGTAATAGAGCAAGTAATCAAAAATAAATGAATAATTTATAACAACAATAAAAGATGATTTCTACATCATTCTTCGAAAGCTAGGATTCTTACAGAAGTGGCAGAAGTATCAATAATAGTAGCAACATAAATAACTATAATTCGTCTTAGACAAACAGAAGCGAAGCATAACTTAGAAATTCTTAGGTATAAGTGCCTAATCATGTTAGTTGTTTTGTTAAACCACCTAAATTAACCATTCCTGCCAGACATCATTTGTCTTCTCCCTAATATGATAATTCTGGGAGGAATTCTAAGTGTGGATCGTCTAGAGTTTCTCAAGGAAATTAACATTAACAGTAGTAAGAGCAACAGAGACAATATTTTGGTATGCTCGCTTCAAATGAAAAGCTGAAAAATAATGAATAGCAATTAGAATAAGAAACAAACACTTCAAATAACAATTAACTAAATATTAATAATAATATCTAGGAATTAATTCCAAATAAATGTACTCTTTCAAAGGAAATCTAACCATTTTCATGCTTTCCAGATTGGAAATCACGAAGACACATTAAAGATGGAGAAATTCTCTAGATAAAAGGAATTCTAGAATCTCAGGATTCAGGATCTCATAACATTCTAACAAGCAGATATGATGATAGTAATGCATAGATAAATATGCCTCGAGAATACTAGCCAAACAGGTCAAAATGCTTTAAATCTATTGATAATGTCTCCAGCACAAGTTTAAGTACTTACAGAGGGATTTAAATGAGTCTACCTTTGAATTCATATTAGTCTATTTGCAAGACGGAAAGCACTCCAAACAAACGAGATCGATCTTCATCGGTAGCAAGGAGAAGATCCAGAGCAGAGAGACTTCAATAGAGTGGCAATTCCTTCAAAAATATGTATTCTTCTTCGGTTGATTACAGCACTTTCAACCCATTGATTTGAAAAGCATGTGTCAAGTAAAAATGTGTGTGTGTGTCTGCTTATTGATTGCTGTTTTTGGGGAAGAAATAAATCAGTAATTAGGAGGTCTAAGATTTTTAAAAAGATTGCAAGAATAAAATCCAAATTCAGAGTTTCAGCGAGAGGGGGGGGATTGTTGACTTGAGACCAAGACTTTCTTAAATTAGGATATCGGTTGCAAATTCATAAAAAGAAACTTGCGTGCAGAGGAAGAAATTCACATTTAGGCAAGTGAAAAAAAAAAATGAAGAACACCGAAGAAACAGCTGGAATAGATCCTAAAGTTCAAGGGAAAGTGGTGAACAATGGAGCTGGAGCAAAGGCAGAAGGAAATAAGTCTATTAGCAAGACTACAAATATGAAGAATGAATCGATTACATAAGTTACTGTAAATCAAGATTCATAAGATTAATCAGGAATTTAAACTAAAAAATCTAACTAGAGTTAGATAAAATACATATCTAACTCCGATCCTATTGAGGTGAATCCTGGAGAGATACACTTCAAAGACATCCAAGTCAACTAAACCTACGAGATCACACTTTATGTGAGAAATCTAACAAAAACAGCCAGAAGGATTAGAGTATTTTAGCCATAAATTCCAGCATTTCGAGCAGACTATGAGATGCAAGGTGCGATAGCTGCAGGACTGGCTATGAGAATAACAGTGACGTTTGAGACTACATATCTCGATAACTTCAAGGATGTTATGCGAATCGTGAGTGATGACAATTTCGCTAAGGAAATACCTCTCTTTGCATATTAACCGTGCGCTTAGATCATATTCGAACCATTTATCAATTTTGGTAAGAAAATTGAAAATGATTAAAAAGTGAGAGAGATTTGATTTTAATAATTTTTCAATAAAATATTTCAAGAAAAAGAATGGGTTTTTACAAGGGATTTCAAAAATAATTCCCGATGGATTACAGCATATGAAGAATTTTAACTATGTTTTTTTTCAATAGGCTTCGTGAAGGTGCAGCAAGTGAAGAAAGAAAAGATATTCTTCAAAAATGAAGGCACAGTTAGTGCAAAAGTAGATTTGAAATCAAGTGATCCTGCTGATCTAAAAGTCGAGCCTGTGAGCTTCACAATAGGACCGAGATAAGAGCTATCTGTGGATGCTAGCTATGAGAGTCAAGAAGCAGGGCTGTTTAGAGGTTTTATATCTGTTTCCACTGAGGCAGCTTGCTTGTAAAAAACAATTGATATCAATGCTACTTCTGTTGAATTCACTAAATTTCTTATTGACGAAAATGGCAACTAATCAACATAATTTGACTTTGGTACGTTCTACTACGGTGAACATCGACACCTTGAAGGATATCTAGTCAATAACACCCCTAAAAAGTATAAATTCAAAGTTGGATTTCGATTCGGATTGCTGTATTCCTCAGAGGATATTGCAAGTCTACAAACTCCACATGAAGTCGGAAGAGAACAAACGGAGAAGATCATGAGTGTGGAACCATCTGAAGGAGTAATAGAAAGCTACTCGTAAATGCCTATTAAATTTAAATGTCACTCTTAAGTTCATCCGAAGCACTAATTTTGGACTTAATCTTATGCAATTTCCAAAGACGAGATGAATGCGGAAATTGAAGATTTCTCATATTCAGCCATTTTCACTTATGAGGGAATTAAAGAGACCCCTACAATAATTCATGTCACAGGAAGAGGTATCTGTCCTACTGTGAGAATTTCAAAGTCCCTCTTGCAATATGGCGAGTGCAATGTTAATGATTACAAAGATTCCAGGATCACAATTGAGAATAAGAATCAGAATATTCCAATAAATGTGTCCTGCAATAAAATACCATATTTTTCCCTTTCACCTACAGAAACAACGATTGCACCAAAAGGAATTGAAAATCTCATAGCAACTTTCAGACCTAAGGGTAAAATAATAAAATTTCCCTCTCTTTTTTTTTCATTTGAATAACGTCCCTTTTGGTTTGCTTGATTTCATCAATATTCAGCGGTTGGGAGTTTCTAAAAATGTATGCATATCCTGCTGCTTGATGGAGCTTATAAACTTGAACTTAAGATGCTTGGCAAGGCACTTGATATTGGGGAAAAGATTGTGCCCTTTCGTGGTGTAGAGATGCTCCCAGAGAACTTTGAGAATGAGCATAAGTTCGTCGATGATGAGAATCTGTTCCAAGCTCGTCATAAAAAATAAGTAAAGATTTTGGGATTAAGGCTTCTTTTTGATTTAAGAAAGAATTTTGAATTCAAATTGCAAAATGAAACTATTTTCACTACGCACGCAGATATAAAGAAATATCTATCAGAAGAGGGAAGGGAGAGTTTTATTAGATAGTGTTTCAATTAATTTACTTGTAAGAATTATCTTCTTTCCCCACTGATTATCCGGTTAGAGCTGGACAGCTTTGTTAGGTCAATTAAAGAATTGCATTTATATATTTACTCTTTTTTTATCAGTTTGAAGACAGGATAAATGAAGTGCCTGAATGGGTGAGCAGCCACAAGGATCCTAAACTCTTGAGTACGTATCTCAACAGCAAGAAGTACGACGATATTGTCAGAGACCATCGCAAAGATAGGGTTTAAAAAGAAAAAGATACTATTGTGAATAAGAAATACAACGAAATGAGAGACAAATTGAAAGCGCTAGGGAAATTGCCTGAACATGACGAGGACGAAGCACATTAGACGAATTCAGATGAAGAGGAGACCAAAGAAGGCAAAACATAACAGAAATTACTTGATGCGCCTGTTGATGTAGCGTATGAAGTTGGTATGTTGAGCAGTAATGTGGAAATCAGCGAGTTGCCTCTCCCAGATGCGAAAGAAGACCTCTATGTCAACAAACCAATTGGAAAATATCTCCCTTCAAGACTTGTGGACAATCAGAAATCCTTCAAGCCTGATCCGAACACACTGATCAAGAAGAAATGGCACTCTAAACCCAGTGCTCACAAGGAAGTAAGAGAAATAGCTGCTAAGCTCACAGGTGAATAGCTGTTTAATATATTTGCTGGGCCAGTGCTTATCGACTTTGGGCCTGTCTACGTGAAATCCACAATGACGAAGACATTTTCAGTTCGAAATGATCTCAGAACAGCTATTTCCTGCAGATTAATCGTAATTTAATGTGGAAAAAAGGCATATTTTGTTTTAAATAGTTGTTTTGCTTTAGGTTGATTGTGAGGAGCTCAAAAATTCCTACAAGGAGCTGCAGATAATCCCTCCAAGCTAGCTAGGCGGTTTCGATGTAGAACTGATGAGCAAACAGCTTGGGCAATTCCGCAATAACGTGAAGTACTTGATCAATGAAATCCACAGTTTTGAGTTCTAAGTCGTCGCAGATATCCAATTAGTAAAGCTGGAACTATCTCGGAATAATGTCAAGATGCAGTTCTTCGATGACAACCATGAAATGGTCCAGAAAGAAACCTTAAAGCTCAGCAACTCTGGAAACGCTGTAGGCAAATTCGAATGGCTCCATACTAATTTCAAAATCTTCACTGTCAGCCCACAATCAGGAGAAGTTCCTCCAGGCTCGTCTATTAATCTCACACTCACGTATCGCCCTTCTCAATAGATGGGGGCAGTAGCTGCATAACCAGCCAACAAC
>Ga0302285_10001411_pt1 | contig 13302 bp, 14 predicted proteins | sample III_Fen_E2_2_FD_200455 | JGI IMG/M metagenome (GOLD analysis project Ga0302285, IMG submission 200455) | Peat permafrost microbial communities from Stordalen Mire near Abisko, Sweden - III_Fen_E2_2 | ecosystem: Environmental > Terrestrial > Soil > Wetlands > Permafrost | place: Sweden: Abisko...
TATCAATACTCCAAAAAAGAAATGTATACCCAATTCGTAAATGCTTACCCCCGGTTCTTTCAACGTGTGCCTCAATATATGATTGCTTCATACCTGGGACTGACTCCGGAATACCTGAGTGAACTTCGGAAAAAAGGGTGATCTGGTTGTTTCTTAAACAGGCTTAATTTATATTCAGGAATTATAGATCTAACTTTGCCAACATCAAAGAGAGCAATATAGAAAGTTTATATTAACTGATTTTTAAAAACAGAACCGAATAAAATGAATACAGAAAAAAAACTTCCCGAAAAATTTTATGATGTGTTACAACATGAAGGTGTAGTAGCTATTGTCTCCTGGGGTGATAACGAACCGCATGTGGTGAACACCTGGAATACATACCTTGTTGTGAGCGAGGATGAGCATATTTTAATTCCGGCTTATGGAATGCGCAAGACGGAAAAAAATGTAACTATAAATCACCGTGTAAAACTGACTCTGGGCAGTAAAGAAGTATTGGGATACAGGGACTATCAGGGTACCGGATTCCTGATTAATGGGACTGCCAGCTATATTGAGTCTGGTCCTACCTATGACATGATGAAGGAGAAATTCTCATTCCTGACGAGGGTATTGGATATAACGGTTACTGATATCAAACAAACAATCTGATTGCGACACTTATTGCTTCTGATAGTCTAAAAGGTTGTTGCTTGTAAAGTGAACCTATGATGGTTAATCACATTGAGTTTTTTAGTACTTCAATGTGATTAAAAACCAAACAAGTGCCTGGTGTTTTCAGTAATTAAGAAACAATATCCGGAGTAAACTAAATGACTTAATAAAGAATGGTGGGTATTTACTCACCATTTTCTATTTAAAGGCATTACCTTAGCAGCGAAATTGGTTATACCTGATTAAAGAAGAAAAAGGCTTTCCCTTTGAACCAGTACTGTGAAAATACCGTTATATCAGAACAGAACCTATAAACGCTTCATTATGAAAACAAAGCTTGTCTTTTTATTCCTTTCAGTAGCATGTCTGTGCAATGCTCAGTCGTGGCTAAAGCTTAGCACCTTTAATCTGGAGGACGTTCGTCAGATGTCGGACAGTATAGCTATGAATGCCAAAGAAACCTTTAAGCTGAATAGCGAAGGCATACCTCAGGATAACCGGATTTATTACGTAGTTACGTATATCAACACGGCAGACGCAACTGATTCGATTGTGGTGATGTTTAGAATCAATTATATCGGGGGCACAGGCGATGCTGTAAATCCGGGAACACCGCAATACTCATACACTAAAACAACCGGTAAATTTAATAACCTATTCCCATTCTGGTTTAGATTTATGAAGCCAACAGCCAATGAAGCCACTGTATCAGGCAAGACCAAGGACCAGGCGATTGTAAAAGGGGCAACCTTTGACTTTCACGTGGAATCCACACGATGGGCAATAGAGAAGTTTTAAGCACCCCGATGAACAGCAAAAGACAACCTATGAGTTGTCTTTTGCTGTTTTTTGGAGAAAGTAATTGCTATTCCGTTTTTAGTATTACATTTGCGCCTGATTATTCCATCAGATACCAATAAACAGTCTTCATGAAATTGAAATTTACCCTGTCGCTTGCCTTTTTAGTTGTTTCCTTCTCTTCTTACTCTCAAATCAAGATTCTGTTCGATGCCACCAAAGCTGAATCAGCCTCAAATGCCGACTGGGTGATTGATGCCGATCAGTTCAATCTGGGATTTAACGGAGCAGTAGCTTCTGTTGGTTCAGGGAATGAATCAAATCCTCAACAGTTCCCGACACCCGATCAATCCACTGTGACCGGTACTACCCTTGAAACATACTGGAAAGGAGCCATATCGTCCTGGGGTATTGATTGCGTGAAACAAGGATACCAGGTGGAAACGCTTCCGTACAACGGACAAATCACATACGGTGTAAGCAGTAACGCGCAAGACCTGAGCCGGTATAAAGTATTTATCGTGTGTGAACCGAATATCGTGTTTTCAACCACCGAAAAGACAGCGATCCTGAATTTTGTAAAAGGCGGCGGCGGACTGTTCATGGTTTCCGATCATAATGTCTCCGACCGGAATAATGATGGATGGGATTCACCTCATATATGGAATGATTTACTAACCAACAATACGGTAGAAACAAATCCATTCGGAATAGCTTTCGATTATGCTAATATTTCAGGCGTAAGTACGAATATCTCCTTGATGGCAAAAGACTCCATCTTAAATGGGGTTATGGGGAAAGTAAACGAGGCGGAATGGTTTAACGGTACTACCATAACATTAACTCCAACCAAAAATGCCTCTGCAACGGGCAAGATATTTACCACCGGCACTTCTATTACCGGAACAACTAACGTAATGTTTGCCACAGCCCGCTATGGAAAAGGAAAAGTAGTTGCTATCGGAGATAGTTCGCCCTGCGATGATGGAACCGGCGATACCGGTGATACGAGCCTTTATAACGGTTACTGGACAGATGGTGCCGGAAACCATCGACCGCTGTTGATGAATGCTACTATCTGGCTGGCTACATCGAGTGCTGTTACAGCTATAAACGAGCATCAGGCAGATAAAACGGCAGTCCGTGTTTTCCCCAATCCGGTCATAGATGGAAAGCTTCATCTCAGTTGCGCATCAACACCTGCATTTGCCCGTCTGACCGATATTGCAGGAAGAACGATTAAAACAGTATTGGTAAATGAGCAGTCCAGTACCATTGATGTTGCGGGTATTCCTTCCGGAACTTATATTATCAGTCTTACCTCCGAAAATTCAATTCGTTCGGGATTATTCGAGATAGCAAAGTATTAGATTTTAAGTTTCCTGAAAATAATACTCCTGAGAGACAATGCATATAGGTCATGATAGAGATACAATTTCGTATTTCTTAAAAAAAACTTTTAAATCTGTCGCCGCTATGCGGCTTAAGATTCTGTTCTATATCTGTTATTTCTACCAAACTGACGCCGCTATGCGGCTAAAATTTAGTTAGATAGGTGCGTAGCTCCGACAGTTTGGTAGGATAAGTGCAAAATTACCCATCTTAAGCCGCATAGCGGCGACAGAATATATAATCTTTAAATTCGACATTCTATTGTTCCTGGCACTTAGTGTTGTCTCTCTCTTATGTATTTCAAATAAAACATTTATCTTTGTCGCTAAAAAATAAGAAATGAATAAACAGGTTCCGGTTGCTTATATGATTTTTGGGATGCTTTTTACAGTATGCCTTATAATTGCCAACATTGTGGGGCAAAAATTGATTACTGTAGCGGGTCTGGATATCACGGCAGGTTTACTTATTTTCCCCATCACGTATATTATTAATGACCTGATAGCCGAAGTGTGGGGCTACCGGAAGATGCGGCTGATTATCTGGAGCGGGTTCATGATGAATTTCTTTGTTGTATTGGTTTTCCGTATCAGTATCTGGGCACCGGCTTCGCACAATTTCCCGTATCAACAGGCTTTTGAGCTTATCCTGCATAACACGGAACGGATAACGGTGGCCAGCTTTATAGCTTTCCTGTTCGGATCGTTCCTGAATGCGTATGTGATGAGTAAAATGAAAATCATGCAACGCGGACGGCACTTCTCCATACGTGCTGTGGCTTCTACCATAGTAGGCGAAGGAGCTGATTCGCTGGTTTTCTTTACCATTGCATTCACGGGTGTTATTCCACGGCATCAATTGATCCTGCTTATCCTGACGCAAACGGCATTGAAAACCGCCTATGAAATTATAGCCTTGCCACTTACCAATTACATTGTAAAACAGGTAAAGAAACGTGAACAAACAAACGTGTTTGACAATAAGGTATCGTATAATCCATTTAAAATTAAAGATATTTAAATCGATAAACGCAAAAAAGCAATACCCAAAAGCCACTTGTAACTTCATGTTGCAGGTGGCTTTTTGTGTTGCTACAGGCAGGTAGACAGAACTCTTTGCGGAGAATGAACTTGTTGCGAGGATTCAGGAGATAAAAAAATAGAAATTAGCATAGTGTGTAGAGAAGCTGCTTCAATTGAAAACCTGAAGCGGCTTTTTTTAATTTATGTAGGTCATTTATTCAGTACTTTTATGTTTTTTTAAAATAAACGAATAAAATGTTGGAAAGTTAAATAGGAGTTCGTACTTTTGGAGTGAAAAGACTCGCTAAGAAACAAGAAGTTATAAACTGAACTATCCGGTGGCTGCAACTTTAAACTTGAACGAGAAAGGGGTCTCTAGGCTATCATAATTTTGAAGCATTGATATGAAAGAAAATTTTAATGACTATTCGGATGTACTAGATTATCTTAGTAAAAATGATAGAAGTCCTGAAAACAAAGTACTCAATTTAACTCAATGTAATTTTTGCTTTGCGTTGAATTTAGAAATGCTTTTCTTCTCTCTAAAAGAAAGTAAATACACTTTTTCATATTTGCATTTCCAAAACTCAGATTTCCAAAATCCAGTTAATCTCTTTCTTGTTAATCAAGAATCTATTAATTTTGATATAGATTTTCGTGGATGTCATTTCTTTGATATAGTTGAATTTAGTGGAGCAGAATTTTGTAGAGATATAAATTTCATCAATACGATTTTTGAAAAGGAAGTTAAGTTTTCAGAACTGGTTTTTAAAAAATGCTTAAGATTGTTTGGGACATCATTCCATGCGAATGTATATTTTGCTAATCTTGAGTTAAATAATAGATCAATCTTCTTTACGAATAATAATGATAGAACAAAATTTGAAGGAAATTTGTATTTCTTCAATGTTACATTTAATGAGGCTAAGTTTTGGGATTTTGTTTTTCTGAATGATGTTTTTTTTCAAAATACTATTTTTAATTGTCCTGCCTTATTTAATAATTCTAAATTTTTAGGCAAAACTGTTCTTTCCTCTATTGAAACAATTGGTCTGACGGAGTTTAATAACAAGGTATATTTTGACTATGCTGAAATTAACGATCTTAATCTTGAAAATATTGTTTTCGATAAAGTTATTTCTTTTAATTATGCTACGATAAGAAGTATATCTATTGAAAATGTTCATTGTTATGGGTTTCCATTATCTCTTGTTGGAACGAACATTGGCAAAGTGAGAAATGAAGGTACTGCTAGATTTCTAAAATCTGAAGCAATGAAGTCAAATGATCCATTTCTTATTGCCGAGCTGAATACAAAAGAAATGAACATGCATTATAACAAATTAAGCTGGTTCAAAAAAAAGGATTTTTTTGATAAGACTATCCTTTTCTTTAATAAGTATTCGACAAATTTCGGAGATAGGTGGCAACAAGGAGTCGGGTTCATTTTACTTTCATGGGCGTTGTCTTTCAGTTCAATTATTATGCTTCGAGATGGCATCGGAAGTACATTTATATGGTTTGATAAGAGATATCTTAAAGAAGCTCTTGAGTTTCTATGGCAGTTTGGCAGCTTTGAAGTCTTGGGACGCTCTTGTGGTATATTGGAGATATTAATGTTTATTTTTGGAAAGATCCTCATTATATATGGAGTATATCAAACGATTGCTGCATTTAGGAAATATGGGAGAAAATAAAAAATTGTTTAGCGCAAGTCTGAGCGAAGCGGTGACTTGCGCTGATAACTCGAAAAGTTTGTAACTTTGTAATCTAATCTGTTGAAAACAGCATTGGTTTCCAGTCCAGGGTTACACTTGAACTATCCAACTGAGTGCAAACATGGAACAAGAGGGGGTGGTGCAGAATGAAGATGTAAATGTGGAGTAAAAAATATTGCCACCATGAATCGAAAATACATAAAACCATTACCAATAATTGATTACAGTGGTTATTATCCGAAACAGGGGAGTATTCCTTATGTGAAAAAACACCAGTATTATATAGTTACTGGTGTAACAATAACAGGCGATGCACCTAAAGATTTTATTGGTTACTATCATTATGGCATGGGGCGTAAATGTAACCCTAAATCATGGCCTCGTTATATTGCTAAGCACGGTCATAAACATTACCCAGTCGAAGCTATTACTGAGCATTTACTCAACCGTATTGGTACGGTTTTTGGTTTCAATATGGCACATTCAGAGTTGGCATATCTTGGCGGTCAAATTCGCTTTCTGTCAAAATACTTTCTTGATAAACCCAATGAGCAGGAGCTTATACATGGCGCTGAATTATACGCTGGCTATTTGGAGGATAAAGATTTTGTAGAGACTGTTGAGAAAAATCATAAGTCAACCGAGTTTTTTACAGTGCAATTCACACAGACAACATTTAAGCATTTTTTCCCCGATGACCATGAAAGGTTGATGAACGATTTTATTAAGCTTTTGGTACTCGATGCATTAATAGGAAACAATGATCGACATTTTTACAACTGGGGTATCATTCGAAATATTAATTCAAATGTACCTCCAAAATTTTCACCAATCTATGACACCGCAAGAGGGTTATATTGGAACGACCACGAAGATAAAATTAATGCAATTTTAAATAATAAGGTACGCTTAGCCAGTACATTAAATAGATATTGCAAATTAAGTACTCCCAAAACAGGTTGGGAAGGAATGAAAAAAATAAATCATTTTCAATTGGTTGAACATTTATGTACGTTAGACATTACACAAAATTGCGAAACTATTAGGAGTCTATGCTCGAACATAATGCTGGATAGAGTGTTTGATATGATAGATAAAGAGTTTTATTCATTAATTAGTCCTAAAAGACGAGAGCTAATTAAAATCACCCTACAATATAGGTTTGATATTATTCAAAAAATACTTACTTTTGCACCATGATTGGACTTTTAAAGAAAATATGGAAAGTGGAGGGCATGGATTTTAAAGATGATCCTGCTGATTCACAAGGTGTTTTCCGTTTGTTTTATGGTAAGCAGTTAATGGGAGAGCTTACATATTCAAATGGCGTCTGGGATTTTGAGTATTCTTCCGATTTCAAAAGAAATTCATTTGCTCAACCAATTATGGATTTTCCTGACAAAGAAAAGAAATATACAAATGAGCAGTTGTGGCCTTTCTTTGCTACTCGTATTCCGTCATTAAATCAACCTTACCAAATTAAAAAAATTGAAAAGGCAAATATCAGCAAAAATGACTCAGTAGGTTTATTGAAATTGTTTGGTGCTGAAACTATTACTAATCCTTTCCGGTTAGTAGCATTTTAAATACAATAAAAATAAAATAATTAATAAAGCTGTCTTTTTAAGTCAGCTTTTTTTTACCTACCCACCCTTGTCTATCGCAAGTCTGAGCGAAGCGGGAACTTGTGCTGATGACACGAAAAGTTTGTAACTTTGTAATTTAATCTGTTGGAAACTGCATTGGCTTCCAGTCCAGGTTACACTTCGTTAAACCTGGCTATTTACAGTTTTAGTCGGGCTCCCACTTCTATAATTAACAGTTGATTCTGTAAATTATAGAAGTGGGAGTCCGACTATTTTTACACAAAGGTTATTTTTTCCCCGGCTAATGCAACAAAATGAAAATGAATTGCATCTATAAGTTATAGATCAGTCAAAAAACAAAAATCATGAGAAAAATCAAGCTTCTGTTGTTTATTATAGTTGGAATTTTGGCTGTAAGTTGCGATAAGAAAAACGAATCAGATCTGAAAATGGGGAACGGGCTTATACTTAATTATGGAAATCCAGCAGCAGATGGTTGTGGATGGATAGTTGAAATTAATAAAGTGTTTTACTCTCCTGAAAATTTAGATGCTACCTTTCAAAAGGATAGCTTGAAAGTTACTGTAGATTATCAGATTTTGAACTCCTACTTTAGTTGTGGATTTGCAAATCACGGTTACCAACAGATAAGAATAACGAGTATAAAAGAGCAGTAGCGGAAATTTCTTGTTTTTTAGTCGGGCTTCCACTTCTATAATTAACAGATGATTCTGTAAATTATAGAAGTGAGAGCCTGACTACTTTATACAAAGGTTGTTTTTCCCCGGCTAATGCAACAAAATGAAAATGAATTGCATCTATAAGTTATAGACCAGTCAAAAAACAAAAATCAGGAGAAGAATCAAGATTCTGTTATTTATTATAGTTGGAATTCTGGCTGTAAGTTGCGATAAGAAAAACGAATAGGAATCTCAAGTGGGGAACGGGCTTATACTTAATTATGGAAATCCTGAGGTCGATGGTTTTAAGACTATCGAACTATACATTTAACAAATAGATCAACATTGAGTATTGATTAGTTATTACTTTTTACATGTAAAATCATCAATATTATGAAAAAACTATTGCTAGTAAGTTTGGCTATGTTTTTATTCCAGGCTTGTAGCTCTGTATATAACGAAGTTACAGATTCAACAGGCGTATTTCAACTCAACAGGATAGATAATATCTTCTTCACGAATGATAATGGTTTGCTGATTACGGGAGTTTACCATAATAAATTGACTATCATTAAGACCAATTCCAATTTTGATACCGAGTGGACAAAGAATAACTTCGAATGGGGAACCAATGCCTCAGGGTCAGGTTGGGGGTCTTCGTTTTATTCAGTTCATGTGACCAAGATGTTTCAACAGAATGATGGAACATATGTTTGTGTTTGCTCTATTGAGGAGGGAGGAGATGTAGTGGACTACAGAGTGCTGGCAGTAGAACTTAATGCAGCCGGCAAACAAATCCGGAAAGTTGAATTTACAAACATGAATGTAGTCAATGCTTTACAAACCCATGATGGAGGTTACGTGCTCTTCGGAACCCAACTTACCAAATTGAATGCAAATTACAGTCAGCTATGGCAAAAAAACATTTATGATATGATCTATTTCCCTGCCCGATTTATAGTTACCTCCGATGGTGGATTCGCTATAACCGGAGCTTATAATAGCGACCAGGTTTATCTAAAGAAATATGATTCCAATGGGAATGAACTTTTCAGCATGAACTATAAACATAATGAATATCCATTCAATGAAGCCGGATTTGATCTTGTTCAATTGTATGATAATGGTTATCTGATTGTAGGGAGGACAAGAAATGCTAATAGTTTGAATGATATGGATTGCCAGATAATCAGGACAAATTTAAAGGGCGATACAGTCTGGACGAAACGATTCGGAGATTCGACCAACGATTGGCTGGACAGGGTAGTTTCTTATAACCAAAATGAATTTATCATACAAGGAACCAGCGGTTACCCGAATGAGAATCCGAAATCATTATTATTCAAAATCGACTATAACGGAAAGATATTAGATTCGATCAAAACACAACAGTTTCCGGTAATAGTTTATTCCCCACTGAAATATTATATCAAAGCTCAAAATGTGGATACGGCCCATGTGATCCTTTCTAAAATAGTTGAAGATAAGTTATTTTATTAGAATCATAGATTAAACAATTATAGAGCTGCCTCAAATGATAAATTGAAGCAGCTTTTTTATTATCCATTAAGATCGTTTGTGATAGTAAAAATTATTTGTATTTTTGAGGCATGTTAACTGACGATAGACGATTAACCATTCGTGATTGGGCAGAAGATGACCGTCCAAGAGAAAAGATGCTACGGAAAGGCAGTCAAAGTCTTTCGGATGCAGAGCTATTGGCTATCCTGATAGGTTCGGGTAACCGGGACGAGTCGGCGGTAGAACTTACCCGGCGGATATTGCATGACTGCCACGATAACCTGAATGAACTGGCGCAGCTTACCATTGCCGATTTATGCAAACGCTTTAAAGGAATCGGGGAAGCAAAGGCAATTACCATTATGGCGGCAATGGAATTGGGGAAACGAAGGAAAACCAGTGATATACTGGAACGAAAGAAAATAGCATCGAGTAAAGACCTTTTTGATCTGTTTGAGCCACAACTGGTGGACTTGCCTCATGAAGAGTTTTGGATAGGGCTACTCAATGGAGCCAACAAAGTGATAGAGATAAAACGACTGACGCAAGGTGGCAGCAAGCAAACGGTGGTAGATATACCCATGTTGCTTAAGGTAGCACTTGAAAAATCGGCACAGGCTCTGGTGGTTGCACACAATCATCCTTCGGGACAGAACCGTCCGAGTCATGAAGATGAAATGATAACCCGACGGATAAAAACAGGGTGTGAAGCCATAGGCATAACATTGCTCGATCATATCATCATAGCCCGTGGGGAGTATTACAGTTTTAGCGACGAAGGGAAGATGTAAATAATTCACAATTTATAATTCATAATTCATAATTGCCAGAACGCTGAGATGTAAGCTTAGTAACAAATATATACGATTACTTAAGACGCCTTTGGTGATATTATTTCAGGATATGACTAAATTGATATTACCTTCGGTAGATATTACTTTGCGATATTTATCGGTATTAACTGCTTAACCAATCAACATGATATTATTAGAGGTAGAAAATGTAGTGAAACAGTTTGCCGGGCATCTGGCACTGGACAGGGTGAGCCTGACTGTACCGGAAAATACCATCTACGGATTGCTGGGACCCAATGGTGCGGGGAAGACTACGTTGATTCGTATTATCAATTGCATCACAGCTCCCGATAGCGGAGAGGTACGATTGAATGGTAAACGAATGCTGCCTGCTGATGTGGAACATATTGGTTATCTGCCCGAGGAAAGAGGATTATACAAGAAGATGAAAGTGGGCGATCAGGCATTGTATCTGGCCCGGCTAAGAGGAATGACCAAGCAGGATGCCCTGAAGGCTTTGAAGTACTGGTTTGAGAGATTTGAGATTCAGGAATGGTGGAACAAAAAGGTGGAAGAACTATCGAAAGGGATGGCACAAAAAGTGCAGTTTATCACAACCATCCTGCATGATCCCAAGTTACTGATCTTCGATGAGCCTTTCAGTGGATTTGATCCTGTCAATACGGATTTAATGAAACGTGAGATTCTAAATCTACGGGATAAAGGTGCCACCATCATTTTCTCCACCCACAATATGGAAACAGTGGAAGACCTTTGTGAGAACATATCGTTGGTGGATCATGCCAAGATAGTGTTGCAGGGAAATGTTGCGGATATCCGATCTTCGCATGCAACCAATACTTTTATTGTCGGTTCTAAAACCGCTTTACAGGATACTGATTTCAACCTGATTTCACAAAAAGAAAAGAATGGTGTTTTTGAAAGTATAATTCAGAACGATTCGAATGAGACGAACAATGTTCTTTTAAAGAAGCTCTTAGGTTATTCAGAAATACTGTCTTTCGAAGAATTATTGCCGAGTATGAACGACATATTTATAAAAACTGTGAAAGCATGAGCAAAATAAGTCTTATCATAAAAAGGGAATACTCGACTCGTGTGATGAAGAAATCGTTCATCATACTCACATTCCTCACTCCTATCCTTTTTGCGGTAATGATTGCTGTACCTTTGTGGCTGTCGAGCATTAAAGACAGTACTAAAAAACACATTGTGGTGATCGACAAAACGCACAGCTACTCGCAAGTGTTTAAAAATAATGAAACCTATGTTTTTGATTTTGTTGATAAACCGGTAGAGGAGATAAAAAAAGAGAACGCAGATAAAAAAGACGATGAGTTCACCGCGTTGCTGGTGATTACCGATGACCTGTCGAAGAACCCTAAAGCAATAGCACTCTATTCGGAAAAACAGGTAAACATGGAGCTTAAAAGTTATATCTCAGGCAAGCTAAACAAACAGGTGGAGCAGCAGAAGCTTGAAGCATACAATATCCCGAATTTGAAGGATCTGGTTGAAAAATCACATACTGATATTGATATCCCAACCATAAAATGGGGTGACAACGGTCAGGAAAAGGAAGGGTCTGCTGAGTTAGCCCTGGTTATCGGGATGATTTCGGCATTTGTTATTTATATGTTTATCATCATTTACGGAGCACAGGTAATGGCCGGGGTGATACAGGAAAAGACAAGCCGGATTGTAGAAGTCATTATCTCGTCGGTAAAACCCTTTGAGTTGATGATGGGGAAAATCATTGGCATTGCTCTGGTAGGACTTACCCAATTTTTTATGTGGGTTATCCTCACAGGCAGCATTTTATTCATTGGCAGCAGGTTTCTTGGTAGCGGGACAGATCTGGCCAGTATGCAACAGGCAAATCAAATGGGTATTCAATCTATGACCGCAACACAGAGTCCGGGCGAAATGCAACAGCTTTTTGCCATGCTTCATGGGTTTGACTTTATGCAAATCATCGTCCTTTTTGTACTTTACTTCCTCGGTGGATATTTGTTATATGCTTCTCTTTTTGCAGCAGTAGGCTCGGCGGTTGACAGCGAGACCGATACCCAGCAATTTTCATTACCTTTGACCTTACCGATTATTTTTGCCATTTATGCTGCCATTTACAGTGCGCAGAATCCGGATGGACCTTTGGCCTTTTGGTGTTCCATGATACCATTTACTTCGCCTATTGTCATGATGGTAAGGCTTCCGTTTGATGTTCCGGCCTGGCAGATTATCCTTTCCCTATCGATCCTGGTGCTTTCATTTATCGGGACAACCTGGATGGCCGGCAAAATATACAGGACCGGAATTTTGATGTATGGTAAAAAAACGACCTGGAAGGAAATGTGGAAATGGATGAAGTACTGATAACTATATTTTCCTGATTTAGATTTGAATATTTTGAAGATAGAAAAAACAAATGCAGCCAGAATACTGGATAAAGGGAAAATTCATTACGAATTAGTTCCTTATGATGTGGATGAAGACGATCTAAGTGCTGTTCATGTTGCAGGGCAATTAAATGAACCAATAGAAAAAGTTTTCAAGACCCTTGTATTGAAAGGAGATAAAACCGGCTATTTTGTTTGTATCATTCCCGGAGCTGAAGAAGTTGACTTGAAGAGGGCGGCTACAATATCAGCCAATAAGAATTGTGAAATGATCCCCATGAAAGAACTTCTGCCTGTCACAGGCTATATTCGTGGAGCGTGTTCACCTGTTGGGATGAAGAAACATTTTCAGGCCTATATTCATGAAACATGCCTGAATTATGACCAGATATACGTCAGCGCCGGGAAAAGAGGATTGCAATTGATGATTTCGCCGGGTGATCTGATCTCTGTGATAAAAAGCATTGTTGGATTTTTAATAAAAGCTGAGGAGTAAATTGAATGGCAGGGATTAGTTTAAAGATACTCTAACATTATCAGTTAAAAAGGATTACTATGAATGATTCTATTCTCCAACCAGATTATAGAAGCTGGCTTGTTGAGTTTAAGTTGACGATAAAACAAAGCCAGATAAAAGCAGCATTGTCTGTCAATAGTGAACTAATCAGGTTGTACTGGGATATGGGTCGTCAAATAGTCGAAAAGCAACAGAAC
>Ga0302285_10001413_pt1 | contig 13275 bp, 14 predicted proteins | sample III_Fen_E2_2_FD_200455 | JGI IMG/M metagenome (GOLD analysis project Ga0302285, IMG submission 200455) | Peat permafrost microbial communities from Stordalen Mire near Abisko, Sweden - III_Fen_E2_2 | ecosystem: Environmental > Terrestrial > Soil > Wetlands > Permafrost | place: Sweden: Abisko...
ATAATGTTTTTATAAAAATATTTCCTGATGAACCTTTATTTTATGTTTGATTGCTTTAGACACATTCAAATTTTGCTTAATTTGCTAAAAAAGCAAGGGCAACAAGAAAATGAATATTATTACTTTGCTTTTCGGAAGAATAAAGCATATTTTAGTTGAGTGAATAATAATAAAAATATTGAGATGCGTTGGGTTGTGTGTAACTAATTAATTTTCTGAACGATTTATTATTATTATTAATTCACACTCTTTAAACGCTAAATTAAATTGAGTTTTAATTTGTAGAAAATCATGCTTCATTTAGAGCAATTAGTGAATTCAGGTCATAACTGTGATTTCTGAGACTGCTAGATTTTTAACTTCAAAAATAAATCAATATTAACGTCTTATTTTTCCTTTTTAGAAAAATAAAGAAACTCAAAGAATTGGATTAATGGTTTTATTTGGTAAGTGTCTTGGTTTTGAGAAGATATTTGTGAAAATACCATTTAAATAAATACTATTTGTAAATAGTGAGGAAGTAATTTTTAAACTCGCTTTGAATTGTCTTTGAGAATTTTAGATTTTCAAGCTTCTTGCCCTTCGTTTTTGTTTTTGAAAGGGAGAACACTTTTAAATTTTCTTTTTATTCAATTTAAAAGTCTTTTTTTTATGGGAACAAACAAGAAAAAACTTTCGAAGAGATTAAATTATCAAATTATCCAGTTGAATAACAATTAGTACATATAAATCAAAGGAAACCTACTATTAAGCAATCAACAATATTTAACATGTATTTATCTAACACGTTGAAAATAAAGGAGTATATTGTGTGATAAATCAAGACAACTTCGAAATAAAATTCTAGCATATTTTTAAATATTGGAGAATTTCAATTGTATTTTTTAGAAATCTGTAAGAATTAATAACTTGATGTTATACTCAAATCTTAATTGAATTTTCATCTGAAGATAAAATCAAATGACCACATAATAGCGCAATATTAACATCTTCAGCTGAGAGAATGTTAAAATAAAAATATGCAGCAAGACCATTTCAAGAAAGAAATATATTGACAAAAATATTTATAAATATATTTTTAAAAAGAAAATGAATTCTAAAATATTCATTAATCTCTCCATTCTAGTGCATATCTTCTTCTCGCATTTCAATGAAAGATTCAAGATTCAAAGTATGAGATCAACGAACTTCAAGGGAAATGTGCCTCACAATAATGATCAAAGAAAACAAGAACATGGTAAGTGAAAATAATATTTTAAAACAAATAAAAGAATAATAGAAAAACCAACTTTTAAGATTATTTAAATTTTTTATTGTTATTTCAAAAAGAAATGAATAAAAAGATCTAAATTAAGTTCGTTAAGCTATGAAACTAAAATTAGAAATGACTTGTGAGAGAGAGAGGATTTTTCTAAGAGCACACTCCTGCGCAAAAATTATTAAGTAAGATAAATATTTTTCAGCTTATCTGCTTGAGCCTATGATTATGGCTTCCCTTTTTAAATAAATCAGTTCGCAAATCAAGATAATGGATATTTCTCCCCTTGAAGGATAAAAAATCAAACATTTCTTTGGGATTTATATTTTTAAACTAAAATTTTATTTGATAACTGCCAACATAATGAAAGAGATTGACAAAGGGGGGGGATCATTTTTTAGCTTTGTGCTTTCAAATAGCGGAGGATAACAGGATTTGCAGATAATTGAATATAATCAGCGATAAAAAAAGTGTATTTTTTATTGATAGTTTAGAAAAAAAGAGAAACTTAACTTTTTCTTTTGATAGAAGAAGCTATCTAATACAGCTGAAAGACATCAAAATAATAAGGAAAAATGGCTAACCGTTCGAATGTCCAAATTTAGAGGAAGTTCGAAGAGATGCGTCAGTCCATTGAGGTGAGAAACTCAATGAGACTTGACAAAGCGAGACTCTCCTAAAGTACTCAAGGAAGATTGGCTCCAGAAGGAACAGAAGAAGGTGATAAAGTGCCTCATAGAAATAGAGAAGTCACCTTGACCTACCAAGGAGATGAAGAACACCCCATCAACGTCTAGATTGAAGACGACAAAGAGGACTATGATGAGAAAAAGCCCTACGTGAATAATCTGAAAGGTGATTCAGATGAGCACAAAGTTCCTCTGAATGCCTTAGAAAAGAGATTTAAAACTGATCTGCATAAAGGTCTCACACAGTAACAAGCTGACCTCAACTTCCATGCTTATGGAGCAAACAAACTTTCCGAAAAAAAACGTACACCCGCTTGGTTGAAGTTTCTTCACGAAATCACTAATGGTTTCGCTATTATGATGTGGGTTGGTTAGGGTCTTTGCTGGTTTGCATTTGGTATTGATCCTTCTGATCCTTCCAATTACTACCTCGCCATTATCATTATTCTTGTCGTGCTCTTGACGGGTGCGATTACTTTCAAACAAAACTAAAACAGTGAGGCCTTGATGGAGTCATTCAAGAATATTCTACCTCAAAAATGTCGTGTCGTAAGAGGTGGATCAGAGATGGAGATAGAAGCACTTCATGTCACGCTCGGAGACATAGTCAGAATCAAAGCAGGTGAGAAAATTCCCGCTGAAATTCGTATCACAATGAGCGATGAAATGAAGGTAGACAACTCAGCTTTAACAGGCGAAACTGAACCTCAGTTGAGAGTTACTGAATGTACGCATCCTACAAATGTCTTGGAAACGGGCAATGTTGGATTCTTCGGAACACTTTGCAAGGAAGGCGTCGGTGAAGGTGTCGTGATCAAAGTCGGTGACTCCACTACTTTGGGATAGATTGCTGATCAAGTTGGAACAGAGAAAAAAGAAAAAAGTCCACTCAGAGTTGAGCTCGACAGATTTGTCATTATGATTGCTGTCATTGCTATTGGACTTGGTGTTATTTTCTTCTTATTAGCTGCATTAGTTGCCGAATATCCAGTGTTCTTCTGCGTTCTCTTGGGTATTGGTATTCTTGTTGCTAATGTCCCAGAAGGTCTTCTTGGATGTGTCACCATTTCCTTGGCAGTTACTGCATAAGAACTCCATCTTAAGCAGGTCCTCGTGAAGAATCTTGAGTCTGTCGAAACCCTTGGCTCAACTTCTTGCATTTGCTCAGATAAAACAGGAACCCTCACGAAGAACGTCATGACAGTTCACAACATGTGGTATAACGACTCAATTATCCGCACACTTAACATCTTGGAAGTCAAAAACGGAAAGAATCTTGACTACGATCCTTAAGAAATTGGGTTCAGATAACTCCATTAAGGTGCAATGATAGCTTCAGCTGCTAAGTTCGATAAAAGCAAAGTCAAAGATTTAGAAAACGTCGATTATATGACTTGTCCTGTCCTGGGAGATGCTACCGAAACGGGTATGGTCAGATTCTACCAATAAATTGAAGACGTTGAGACAACTCGCAGCAAATACGTTGTTCCAACCAACAAAAAGAACTAAAAGGCGATCATGCCCTTCAACTCTTCATACAAATTCGCCCTCACCATTGTAGAACAAAAAACAGCAGACAGTGACTATTGCATTTATATGAAAGGGGCCCCTGAGAAAATCTGGAACTACTGCACTTCCATTATCATTAAGGGTGACCGCAAAACTAAAAACAAAGAATGGTCCGATAAATTTTTCAAAGTCAACCTTCATTTCGGTAAGCAAGGTGAAAGAGTCCTTGGATTCGCTAGTTTCCATCTTCCTCGCTCTGAATTCCCTCTTGGATTTGAATTTTCTACTTCAAATCCTGAGAAATTCAATTTCCCAATCGATAATTTCTCATTCATTGGTCTAGTTTCCTTGATTGATCCTCCTAAAGATTCTGTGCCATATGCCGTGCTCGAATGCCGTAGTGCTGGTATTAAGGTAGTCATGGTCACTGGTGATTAACCTACAACTGCTGCTGCTATTGCAAAACAAGTGAACATCATCCCAAAAAATATCAAAACTGTTGAAGATCTACTTGATGAAGGTCACACCTGGGAAGACGCTGCAGAGCACACTGAGGCTATTATTGTACATGGTGACAGAATCACAGAAGCTAACAGACTCGACAAAGAAGCTGCTGAGGAGGCCATGCGAAAGAAAGGAGGAGATATTGCAAAAGTCAAAAGAGTCGACTGTAATGCTACTTTGAGAAAATGGGTGAAAAAACCATACTGCGTCTTTGCAAGAACTACACCAGCACAAAAATTACTTATCGTCCAAGCCTGCTAAGATGAAGGGTTCATCTGCGCCTCCACTGGTGATGGTGTTAACGATTCCCCCGCCATTAAACAAGCTGACATTGGTATCTCCATGAACTTATCAGGTAGTGAAGTCACTAAAGATGCCGCCGATATGATTCTTCTCGATGACGATTTCGCTTCGATTGTCAATGGTATTGAAGAAGGCAGAAAAATCTTCGATAATCTCAAGAAAACTATCATCTACGTGCTGACATCCAACATCCCAGAGCTGACACCTTTCTTGGCATTCATTGCATTCAGAATTCCGTTACCCATCACGAACATTTTTATGATCTTCATCGATGTTGGTACTGACATTCTCCCTTCTATTTCTCTTGGTTACGAAAAAGTCGAAATCGATGTCATGACAAGAAGACCTCGAACAAAATCTGATCATCTTGTTTCCTTAAAAGTTATCTGCCATGCGTATGCACAAATGGGTGTTTATGCTTGCGGCGGTGGATTCTGTGCTTACTACACAACGATGAATCACTTTGGTTTCCCTGTTCTTGAACTCTTCAATCTCTCAACTGTCAAAGGATACAAGGTTATTGAAGCATAAATACAACCTCACGTAGAACCTAATATTTCAAAGGAAGTCATGAATGCGAATTCAGTTTTCTACAACTCACTTATCATGGATCTTGCAACTAACCCAGGAAACTGCCAAAAAGACATGGACTTTTTGGAATATATTGAAGCTGGTGCAACTGCTGTCGGCTAATCAACTGATTATTTTGACAAAATCGAATGGATTGTTGTTGATGACGGTAAAGTCGATCTCAGATAATCTCTAGTCTATTGTGATAATACAGCTGCTGCAGGATCACAATACTGGAAGACACTAAACAAATGGAGTTACTGTGATGTTACTCTTGAAATTAATCACTCGCCCTTAACTGACTCTAGAGTTTGCTATACTGCAGAGGCACTTAAGTATGGTCAAACTGCATGGGTTCTTGGTGTAGTTATCTTCTAGATGAGTAATATTATTCTACTCAAATCAAGAAAGACTTCTTTTACGACTACTCCTATCAATAAAGTCATGTTCTGTGGACTATTCTTGGAGTTCGCTCTTTGTATCTTGATTACCTAGTGCCCAGGAATTCAGAACGTTTTCGGAGGAAGACCTGTTCCTTTCTGGTAGTTCTTTATGCCAGCTGCGCCGTGGTCGATCGGAATTATGCTCTGGGAGGAGACACGTAAGCTCTGCATCAGGAATATTTGGTGGTTTGAGAAGCATATTTTCTGGTGAGCACATCAAAGAATAAAGGCCATTTTGAAGACTATTATAATATTTTTTTTAAGATAATATGTTTTCTTGCTTATTTAGTTTCATTTAAACAGTTTTTTTTATTGAGCTTTTACTTAAGCAATTTCAAAGTGTACATTTTGATAGCATTTATTACAATTTTATTGAGACTTGCAAAGCAAAATTTGAGTTTAACTTTAAGTCAAACAGTTCTACAGCCAGAAACTAACACTTTTGTTTATTGGCTCCAAGTTGACCAAGAAAAAAGTTTATTAAAATAAAATAATCCCTCCCAAGAATAATTAATAAATAATATAAACATATTCGAAAGAAAAACGCTAAGTCTGGTGGGGCAAATTCAATAAAAAGAAGCAAAGTAGAATAGAGGAGTGAAACAGAGACTAAAGAGGGAAAGCAGAAAGATCAAAAACATAGATTTCACAAGGGAAAAATATTATGTACATTGGCTTGCAAGAAATCTATTTGCTTGTAGACCCAAAGGGATATCCTTTTGTGCCAGTAATTCATTTTAATCAGCATTTTATGCAATTTCATTCTAAATTAAGGACGAGATCTTCATTTTTGTTTTTCTTTTAACTTTGAAATATGTTTACTTGCCTCATTAAAACCAAAATGAACTTATATTTACTCTAAAGGTAACAGAACCAAGTAAGGAATACCTCACAGCCGAAATAGGAAATTTCAGAAACCTACACGAGCGCAACAGATACACTCTTGACTTAGCCTAAAAGAAATTTCATAGCAAGAGAATTTCCTTTTATTCTCAAGAAAATATAGTAGAACTAAACTATCTCTTGGCACTCATCGACAAAGGAATTAGGTCCAGTATTGCCTTGCTTAGAGAGAATGCCTTGAGATAATCAGCAGGTATTATAAATAGAATTGAAAATAATAGATTTATTCCAAACTATTATCATTTTTGAGGAAAAAAGAAAAAATTTAAACTGCCATTTTTTTGCTAAACATTTTAAAGATAGAGAGAGAAAACCTTCTTATTAAACAATCTCTCTCTCTTCTTATTTTTTAATTTCTAATGCACCTTTTCTAGCTAATTAATCAAACTAACGTGCTCTCTTTGTCACTTTATTTTATTTCTTTTAAAGGTGCTTAATTTATCAATTTTCTTCTAATGATTTTTCATTACAAAATTTAGACAATTTTTCTGACGAAATCAAAGACATAGAAACTGATCTTGTGATCTTCTTTGATATTCTTATGAAGCTCCCTGACATTGCTTAGGATGTGCGCATCAACTACTGTCTCTTCGTCAAAGGATTTGATAATTTCTCTTAAATATTCCTGTATTCAGATAACAACGAATTGCTGCTAAATTCTTGCCTCTTCTACTTGTTTATCTGGATTAATCAGCTCTTTAAAACTCATTTTATTTCAATTTACAATCTCCATAATATCTCTCTACAAATCTAATAAACAATGTTATTTTCAGCAGACCTTAGCTGCGATATTATTAAATGAACTTTCAAAAGAATTAACATTGTTGCGATTAATCCATGAAGCTTAGAATGCTTATCTATTTCCTACAATCAGCACAGTAAGCTTTAGGATAACTCGAATAATCCACACATAACAAACTTGAAGAAATAAATACTGTTTAAAGTGTGTTCTGCAAAGAATAACAGTATCAGCAACAGCAACAACACTAGCAAATCTCTCACCAAAATTCAATGAAGTAGAAATTACTATTTTGGCAGTAAAAAAGCATAATTCAAGATGACTCCTTCCAAGAAAGTTATGTAAAAGCATACAATTAATAATTTACCAATGAGATTACTAAAAATAATAGTATCACTCTCTCACTCTATCATTTTGTTAAAGATCTTCTCATTTGAATAGTTATCTATTAAAAAAGCAAGAAGAATACTAGAAATAATTCTAAATCCTTCCATGTTTTGAGGCTTGCCATACGAATTCCCACTGAGATTCAATTCCTTTGTCAATGTTTTTTGTTGTCCTTTGTAGGAAATTTTTTTTCATTTTTGCATGATAGGATTGTTTGTCTTTTAACGTTTTTTCTCCAAAAATCTTTTGGGATTCCAGTTCTCCCTTAGCTTTATTAAGTACACTCGAAGTAGCTTAAAAAAGCCAAGCCAAGTATTGAAATTGAATTAATCGAAAACAACAAAAATCTAGCACACAAACTTATTTCCTTAACGATATTATCTAGACTAAGAAAAAAATCTTAATTAAGGATGGAGAAACATATTAACATTTAAGAGAATCTATGTTTTGCCCAAAATTAATTTACTTTGAGAAAGTAAGCGTGGACAGCTAGGTTAAGTTTCTCTAATTGAATTTGATTCTCCTGTGAGAAATATTCCTTGTAGAGAGACAGATGGCTACAAGAAGAATTGCTAATGTGATACATAACCTAACGATGATCACACAAGGGGCACTTCCATCGAGATAAAAAAGGTAAAAATATGGAAATCTCTCTATTTGTCTTTACTTGCGACATATTATTAAGCTCATGACTGACTTCTGATTATATTTAAACTAGATTCAGATAACTTGGCATCTTTCTGCAGATGGCGTGTCTATTTTTCTTGTTTCTCCTCCCGTCAAAATCCAGTGGATTGACTCAATTAACATCTTACACAACAGATAGTTTCTCTTAATACACTGACATTGCCATTGAAATCCCATCAGAACACCAAGGCAAGTGGATGTGCATCGAAGCTAGTATGGCATAGATTACAAAATCCCTTGTGTCGATGACTGAATTCTTGTTTCTTGCTGCTGAGCCTACTGTCGTTCTTCCGACAATCGCTCAATTATCCTCCCATCAGAGCTCGTTAGCATCTTATTTAGGGAATACAGGGGTGTATTTTGACAACGAAGGAGCAAACGCTCTACGATGGTATTAATCTACTTTAGTCAGCAATGTAAAACCAGGAACTTGGAAGATTGGCCTTTACGATATGGAAGCATCGATTTTAGATTAGTTCTCCATCACCGTTAGAGTCAGCATCTTAGAACCTTAAGATACTTACTGTCCGGAGAGCTGCAATACTATCTAATCCGGTGGGAGCAACACCTGCAGGAATACAGTCATGTAGGAATTTGCTAAAAGCAGTAATTCTAGATTTTGTGCATGCGGTCAAGGATACATTGGAGCAACTTGCTATTTTGACTCTGCACTGAGTTCTGTGAATGACACAATGCTAATTCAAGTGCAGCCATTGAGTTGGTAGCTTAGATCCTTCAATCTATCATAGTATTCTACGCAAAACTTTACTCTGCGACTCCGGGGAGCTGCACAGTATCTGCGCATGGCTATTGTATACGGTGCTGCTAGTGTAAATGTCATACCATCCTTTTGGAAAAACAGTTTTGATATCCAACAAGAAGACACTACACCGAATTGGTAGGAATATCCTGTCATCAACGATCAGATCTCTATTGTCTTCAATAATTCATTTCTTGCGCAGCAACGAGTATTGTTTCCATACAAAGATCACAACTACGATTAAACCATCGTAATCGGATTCTACAACTACAATCCGATCACACCGATTTCTATCGAAATGTAACTCAAAGTCATCGACCCATCTTCCAGCTCCAATGGTGTTTCCCAGAAGCTGCTCATCATCCTCGTTGTATTAGGTGGTTCGATGGTATTGTGCATTGCGCCAATTTCGTATTATTTCTGTAAAAGCAAATGCAAAATGATACTGAGATCTAAGTAGTATTTCAAGTCCAATGTGTCACTCGAGCACATTCAAAATCATGTGAATCTCAATGATCATATCGAAAGCAGTAGAACTAGACATATTCAAGAGATGTAGCAGCAACAATAACAATTGCAATACGCCGATGGGTATCCATCTTCAACGTAAAGGTAACAAAATTAATAGGATATCAGAGGATATTAGATTTAGAACCCTCCTCTATCGAGTACACGTCCCCTTGGCGCAGGTCCTCAGAGTTCTTCACGATCAGGGGCAATCGGAGAAGACGGTGGATAAATCAACTCAAATACAAGACGAGGATTTTAAACCTGTTCTGCATCTTCCAACCCTAATATAGTGTATGAGAATAACATGAACAACAACAACAATGTAATTCCTTAGAACCCCATCCCCGTTGTTAAAAAGGTTGTCCCTGTGACGCGTGAGACTATCAACAAGTTTATGCCTGCATAACCATATGCGGATATCATAAAACTCTACGCGAACCTCAAACAAGAATGCGCTGAGTGCATGGTATGTCTGGAAGGTTTTGAGCTTGCTGCTGAGTGCAGACTAACTCCTTGCTTTCATCTGTTCCATTCGGAGTGTCTCCTGTCTTGGTTTAACAAGCATTCAACTTGTCCGTATTGTAGAGCTCCTTGTAATCGAAAAGGAATTATCTAATAGTTGCATATTTCTCAGAGAAATACATATGTGAAAAGATTTGAGTCTCCGAGGTTAGACACTGCACCGTATTGCAATAACAAAGAGCAAGACGAGCAAGAACAACCTGGTGATGCAAACTCTACAGCCAAAGGAGGGCTGAAGACAGAAGGAAACAACTGCAGTAACCAAAACATGAGTCACAATTAATCCAACAAAAGTAGGATAATTGTAAATTCGCCCATGAACGGTAATCAAAGTGAGATCTTAGCGAATCGAAAGTCTTTTATTGACATGTTTCACTTGCAATCTACGAGCATCGATGGAGGAGAGCAAGTTGGTTAGAATAAATACATTAATAATATGAACAGGAGTGCTGTTGGGATTCAAGGAAACAAAAGTAATGCTGCTGCTAATTTTTCAAACAATTTATCAAGTAGCTACAACAATAATAAGAATAAATTCAGAAGAGATATCACAAATAGCTAGAATATGTCGGCGAATAGGTTGGATGTTTGGAGCCCAGAGGAAAATAATAATAACAATAACAATAATCAGCAGCAGCAGTTGATAAGATCGTTTGAAGATTGTCTGAGCAGTGATGTGTCTTGTCCTCCTATTGTCAGCTCTTAGCGCTTGAGGACACCATAAGATAACTTGAATTATTTATCTGCAGATGGTAGGTATTTTCCATCTACGCATAATTAGGTAGATACTCAATCTAGGGGAAAAACAATTGATCAGAGAAATGTCGAAGGAGTCGTTGAAAATGATAACAACATTGCTTCCTTGAGCATAAGCAACATTAACAGCAATAATTTAATGTAATAGCAATATTTATTGGGAAATAAAGACATAGGAATGCTTAGTAATTTTAACTCTCCAGACAATTCTTTCTATTCTTTGAAGAAACTGCAACCTGAACAAGGATAGGAATTACAATAATAACTGAATGGAATACCTGTAGTAGATGATTTATTGGTTTTAGATGATGAAGAAGAAGAAGAAGGAGAAGGAGAAGAAGGTGATGGGAGAGAAGATGAAAAAGAATAGGAAAATTGAAGAAAAAAGAAGGAAGGTAATGAATGGGAGTAGTTGTAATAAAGATTAGCTGAAAATTGGAGGTTTAATGGGATAAATCAAAAGACAGCTCGGGTTTTAGGGACCGTTTCTTATGCTGGTAAAGAACAAAAAGAACCTGAAATATTAATGAATACATATTTATGAGTGCAAAATACTAAGATGAGTGGAAAATAACAATACAAGAAAGAAATTGGATTTTAGTGATTGTTTATTTTTGGGACTAATAAGTATGGGAGAATGTTGTAGCGCCTTTGTAGCTTTGGAAGGATACAGGGTTAAGTATCATCTACTGCCATCAGATAGTTGTTTAGTTGTTTATGCTAACTAACTTTGATTTTGTTATTGTATCTTCATCTTCGTATTTTCACAATCTCCAAGCTAAAATGTGAGTCTTTATGTGTTTGTGTTATTTCTTGAAAATATTGTTTAGTTATTACTACTTTAATTTATTATCTTTTCATTCCAAAAAAGAGAATATTCGGTCACCTTGTAGCATATTTCCTCAGCATTTTGGAAGAAGAAAAATTTTTTAATGGTTGAAGTTCTCAGTTTCTTCAAACATAATTGCATTTAAAACTAACTCTAATTCCTCTTGGATTGTAAACTTGAGTCTTCTCAACTTAGTCTTTACAACAACAAAACCAAGAAACAAAGAAGAGTTAATACATCCTAATCAATTTCGCAAGCACATATTTATGGGAAACACAAAACTGTTTGTTTCTTCGAAGTAATTATTAAAAAAGGTTTATTTGAGAAAAATCTAATTCACATAGCAAGCACAGTTTCAAAAACTAAAATTATCACTCCAAAATGGCTAGCAAATACCTTTCAAAGTACTCTGTCCCTGAAGGTTTCGTAGACATTCTTCATGAACTCACCCGCGAAGTCTTGCGTGCTCAACCTGACGACATCTTAGAGTTCGCAGCGAACTTCTTTGAACATAAAGCTCAAGGAAAAGAGTATTATTACGAAAGTAGAGCAAATGTGCAGCGACAAGCAGATGCAGAATCTAAATAATATGGCCCAACTCCAGCATATGATTACGCTCAGTAGGCAATGCGAGTAGTTGAAGTCTCCAATGCTAACGCAATTGAAGAATCCTAGGAAAAATCAGCTCCTAAATCAAGACCGGTAACACAATAATCTATTAAGAGCGATAAGCCAGCAGATGTTTCGTAAAACTCCAAAACAAGCGATCTATCTCATCTCGAAGAAAAAAAGGTTTCCAAGGAATTCATCAGCAATCTTTATGACTCTGCAATACATCAGGCTTCACAAAATGGAAGCCAACCAGATTTGGAAGAAGCAGGGATTGAAAACGTTTAATAATCTGGATAAAATGAAGAAACAGAAAGAAACGAAGAAGAAAGTGAGATTTAACCCATGGAAGAAGAGAAAGTTGTTCTTGAAGGACCTATCGAAGACTATGAGAACTTAGCCCTCAAAATGCAATCCGTTTATAGAGGCAAGAGAGTCAGAGATGAATTGAAAAAGTGAAGAAGAATAAATATTTTTTCATTTAGTATTCCCATTTTCATCTTTTTTTAATAAGCCATCTAAGTATCCTAGTATCCCTTAGGAATTCGAAACTCTTTTTGATTCTTCGATTGATTATTATCGTCGCTTATCCCTTATTGTTTCTTTTTTTCAAATTGAATCCAACCGTGATTCTATCACTCCTTCCTTTTGGAGTTATTAATTTCCAAGCTGAAAAGCAAAAAAAAACACTAATAAATTGTCAGACAAACATGATTCAATACTTCAAAAAAGAACATTTTATCTATGGAAGTCACAAAGTATTTTTCATTTTAAAATCGAAATTAATTATTTTCGTTTAATAATATCAGTAAATTAATCATATTTACCTAGGAGGCATACTTGAAATAACTGAATATGAATCAAAAAAAAGAAGAGAAGATTATTATGTCTTAATATGATTGACTACTTTTTGAAATAGTAATCTGTAATAATTAAATATTTTTAATAAAGTACAAAACCCACAGAGAAAATATTGCCTGTGTGAGAGAGAGAGAAAGACAAAAGGCAATCCGAGTAGGTGTGAACTACCTATATGAAGGAGAGTGACCCTAATTAGTTAGCTTCAAATCGCTCTGTGTATGCTTCCCCTTTTTTTACGCTAGATACTTAATAATAGTTCACTGACGGTAACATTCTCACTGAGTAATAATATGACGAGCAAACGACTTCTAAAATCAATCAACTTTTCTCTCCACATGGCTTGCTAAATAGCAATAAGTTTGCTGCTCGTTTCAATGCGAATTCAAGTTAAACTCATCGAGAGGATTATTAGAATATTTTACTTAGAGGAACGAGC
>Ga0302285_10001417_pt1 | contig 13268 bp, 10 predicted proteins | sample III_Fen_E2_2_FD_200455 | JGI IMG/M metagenome (GOLD analysis project Ga0302285, IMG submission 200455) | Peat permafrost microbial communities from Stordalen Mire near Abisko, Sweden - III_Fen_E2_2 | ecosystem: Environmental > Terrestrial > Soil > Wetlands > Permafrost | place: Sweden: Abisko...
CTATAACAAACTATGTGAAGATACAATTCCAAAAATGTTTAGTTAATGAAGAGAAAAATTAAATTATTAGATTTCCAGAAAATTAAACAACGGATTGAAAAATATCTAAAGAAAAATAATACAAAAATAAAAATATTTTTATCAATTCTTAGTTTCACATTAGCTACATAATATGGAATAAATAAGAACCCACTGATTTTAATAATTCTATGGTGGGAACTGCAGAAAAAGGTTATGTTCATAAAGGATAATACTATGTTGTCAATTTTTTTTGTTTTCTCAAATTTCCATTCTAAATGAGTGGAAAAGAACAAGAAAATATCAATTGGATCCATTTTTTGTCTAAAAAGACAGCATTTAAAATGATAAATTCCCCTAAATTTCATGTCAGTAAAAAAATCAAAGATATTGAACGCATCCAGCATATTTTATTTGGAAAACAATAATATTCGTACTCAAATGTGCTCATTGAATAATACTGCAAGCTCGAAAAGATACAAAAAATAGATTTAGCTTGAGATATGTTATTCTGTTGTAAGTAGAGCACATTTATGATAATTTTGAGTATTCATACGGAAGAAAATAGTATATTTGTCGGCTGAATGAAATTCTTGGAGCTTTGAATAAGTTGTATCCAGGAATAAATACATTTTAAACTTGGTTGCAGCACATCCAAGATTATCCATAAATAACATATCTCTTTCTTTGTTTAACTTTATGAAATATTTGATGAATTTTTAAAAATATAACTCTACTACATACACATGAGTATCTGATACGGACTATCAATCTTATCCATTGCAACAAATGCATCATTTATTTTATTCAATCTCTCCAACTCTTTCCACAAGTATTACATTCCATAAAGCGAGTCATCGGTTCATCTGCTGATCGTGTCTACAATTCCTTAACAAGGAAAGCTGTTTTCTTTTTGCAGGCTCTGCAGATTTCTCCTTCTACCCCTTGCATGCGCTATTTTCTTATGTTATTGTAGAATTAAGGATCGTTCACAGCAAGTAATTCTTCTTAAGCCTTTTTTATTGCTAATTTCTTTTCTTCAGTGAGGAACACACTTGATTTTGTCTCCGCCACATCTTGAAAATGAATCTCTTTGTTAAGGAGCTTTGAGATTACTTCTACAATAATATCGTTGGAACTGAACATGCTTAGCAACTCACGGACATTCGATTTGTAAGATATGACTTGCTGATTTCTGTTAAAAATATGCTTCTCCAGTTACACAATGAGATTCACCCATTCATGATCTTCTACATTCAGCTCGTGTTTCACTTTGAGAAACATGTTCTAAATCGCAATAAGTCCCTTTGTGCGGGTATCTGATTTATATGTTGGCAATGTGCCTTTGTCTTCAAAAATAGGCGATTCGTTTTCTAAGAAAGTCTCTGAAGCTGAGTTGCTCTAGCCAGAATTCATTCTTTTCATCTATGCAGGAGGAGCGGAATTTGAATGGTTCTTAGAAATATGAGTTGAATTCTTTTGTGCTTTTTCTTTATGAAGTTTCTCATCTGCTACAATTTTCTTCCATTTACTGATAAGTTATGTGCAGAGTTGCTTGATTTTGATGTCATCTTCATCTTCAAGATTTGAGAGATTTGAAAGGGACTGGATTGTCTGAGCAATCTTAGAGTTGGACAGCAAAGTTGTTGTCATTTTAGCTGACGAGAGCTGATGGATAATTGCAAGTACTTTTTTCGCACCGATTTCTTTATGCTTTCTTAGTTCATCTCTGAATTCTATCAGCTCATCGTCAGTGAAATTATTGCTTGACATTTTAGTTTTGCAAAAAGCTTGTTATTGTCTTTTCGGGTGCCTTTCCTTTGTTATTTTGTGAGTTATCTTGCCGCAATGTTTTTTAAATTGAATCTTTCCAAAATGCAGAATTGCAGTTTCCCTCACTTGATACTTTTCACCTCCACAAAAAGAAATGCTTTTTCTTGAATTTTCTCTCTCTTTTTCATTTGTCTTGTCTCTTGGAGCATTCCGATCTGAATGGGTGTCTTAATTTCAAAATTTTCATGAAAATATTACATTTATTGGATCCTAATATCATCTTAGATTTACCAAAACAATCGAATTTGTAAAGAAGAATACTTCAAAAACTGCTCTTATTCTCACTAAATTTTCATCATTTTATGATTGAAATACTCCTAATAAATTAATTTACTCTTCTTTCAAATGGCAAGATACATTTGAATGTACTTTATTTTGATTTTATCTCATTTTATTGCCTGCTAATTTGCATCAATGAAATTGCTATCTTTTGATGTTTGAAGCATGAGGCTTTGCATCTTTTAGATTACTCCAAGTCAGAACATTTTCAAGCTAAAACAAGATGAGGAAGATTTCAGTTGAAGGGATGTACTACTTTAGTTTTTTATCTTATCAAATTATGAATGAAATAAACATAATAAATCAAATTTGGGGAGGGGAGAATCAATCCTATTTAATTTACAGCTTAAATATTGAGAGACTTGAGGTACAAGGGGGTTATTATAAATATTATTAATCAGCTGACGGAGATGCTGACGATTTCATAATTTCAAACTGAAACTATTTGCAGAGGAGTAGTACTCATCCAGAATTAACTCAAAAAGCCTTCTAAGAATGAATTAGCTTTCTTTTGAGAGTTATTTTTAAATAAGTTGGTCTATCATGAACGCATGGCTTCAGTGCTAGTTAATTCATTTGAACTGTAACCTATTTCTCTGAAATTTTTGAAGATAATAATACTGCACGCAATAACAAGAAATTCACATTTCCATATCTTTGAAACCTATGAAATAAAGTCCTTCTGCAAAGGAATTACAAAAATCATTGAGGGTTCTTATGTATAAAAGTTATTATAAATGCCCAAGGAAGTCTTAATAAAAAAGTAAAAAGCATACCTGTGACACAAAAACAACGAAATTACTAGTGAAAATCTAATCCAAAGAGAAAAATACTAAAAGCAAATGTGATAATATGCGTAATGGGGGGATAAGTGAAGTGTGAAGGTGATGATTTCCAAAAAATTCAAACGGGGGAGTGACAATAAAATTAAATTTCATCGGCAAGGTGAAAAATATGTTTCTTAATAATATTATTAAAGCTCCCGATCTGCGCCTTTCAAATGCAAGTACTTCAGATCATTCCTATGAAAATCAATTTGAAAAAAACAAAAAAAATATACAAAAATTAATCTCTCCAACAGAAGTAAACACTTCGACTAAGTACTATTTTCTCCCCAAAAAAAGATATGCGTCCTCAAAACATTGGCATTCATGCTATTGAAACATACTTCCCTAAGACATACATATCACAAGAAGAATTAGGTATTCTTGCTTTTGTACTGCTATTTTTTCTTTGAATTTGGATATTTGCGATTAGAACACTTCGATGGTGCTTCAAAAGGCAAGTATACTATTGGCTTAGGCTAAAAAAATATGGCTTTTGTTGAATCGTATGAGGATGTGAATTCTCTTGCATTAACAGGTATGTTGCAAGATTTTTTGGGTTTATTTTTCACTTTTTTACTCATTTTCTTTGCATTTTCAGTTGTGTAAAATACAATTGAAAAATATGGCATCGATCCTCGCAGAATTGGCAGACTAGAAGTAGGAACAGAGACTCTTATTGATAAGTCAAAGTCCACAAAGACAGTCTTGATGTAGCTGTTCAGTAAATATGGAAATCATGACATTGAAGGCATCACTACCTTCAACGCTTGTTACGGAGGTACTGCGGCACTATTCAACACTCTTGCGTGGGTTGAATCTTCTGCGTATGACGGCAAAAGACTAGGCTGCGTTGTGACTGTTGATGTCGCTGTGTACAAGAAAGGATTAGCTAGGCCAACAGGTAAGCGAAAAATATGTGCTTTTTATATTTCTCCTTTTAATGGCCTAATTATTTTAGGTGGTGCTGGAGCAATTTGCATGATAATTGGTCCAAATGCTCCTATCGTAGTAGAACCCCTGAGAAGTAGTTTCTTTGATCATGCTTATGATTTTTATAAGCCCGACCCAAGTAAGGATTTTCATTGTAGAAAAAGGGGTAATTTTATCATTATTTTTCTTTGTTTTAGGATCTGAATTTCCTACAGTGGATGGACATATGTCAATCAAAAAGTATCTTAACTCCATTGACAAGAATTACGCTACAATGAATGAAAAATGCAAAGCTACAGGATAACAACCATTCTCTCTTGAAAACATTCAATATGGCTGTTTCCATGCTCCTTTCGGGAAAATGGTTTAAAAAGCCTTTGTGCGTCTATTTTACAACGATCTCAAGTAAAATCATCACTTATTCTTATTAATTTACGATTCTGACGTCTTCAAAATTAAACTAGGAGCGGTAACAATAAATAACTGGCTGAATCGTCAGCTAAAGACGTCAGCTTCATCAATAACTTAGAATACTCTAGTAAAGAAGCACAAGACAGACTTACAAAATTATCTGCAGCTGACTGGAATAGCAAAGTCAAACCAAGTTTGTCCATGGGGTAGAATCTAGGCAACATTTACACTGGTTCTCTCTATGCTGGTCTTTGCTCTCTCATTTGTGATGAAAATATCGATTTAAAAGTAATTCATTGCCGCAATAGTGTTATCCTCCATTTTATTAAAATCTTTAATCTTTTTATGTTACTTGATTTCTTAGGGCAAAAGAATTGTAATGTTCTCTTACGGATCAGGTCTGTCATCCTCAATGTTTGTCTTGCGCGTTGTCTAAGATTACTCCAGAATCAAAAGGGTGCTTAATCTCAAAGAACGCCTTGCAAATAGAGTGAAAGTGTCCATACCCGAGTATGATGCAATAATGACAGCTCGAGAAAAGTCTTTTGGAACAGTCCCACCTTGCCCTGAAGTAAGCAACTTAAAAAATAATAAACTTCTGGGAGATTTCTAATTCTTAAATGTTTTTTCCTTCTAAGGTGAACTTCGAAAGACTTGGGAGAGGGGCGTTTTATTTGAGCTCAATCGATCATATGTGGAGGAGAGAATATGCGAGATACACAGGAAAGATCATTCAAGAGAGAGTTCCATTTGAAGATTCTTATTCTTAATATGCAGCTAGAAATGACTGCAGTGCACCTGTGAATGAATAATCAGAAATTAAATCAACTGAAGAAACTTCAGAGAACAAAAAGTCAATGAACAACTCTGCTTCTTCTTCTGTTACAGCAAATTTAAATCAAATAAATGGTTCAATTATTCGTCCCAATCTCTGATCTTCTATCTGACTTTTTATCCATTTTCTTTCCATCATTCTTGGAAAAAATAATAAGAAAAAAACTAAGATAAAAACAAATGGCATCTAATTTATATTTTTACTTCAACACTTTTTCCCTATTCTATTCATAGCACTTTATGTCTTTCTTCTTGTTGCTTTCTTTTTCATTAAACAACCATCAATTACAATTCTTTCTTGTTCATTTAAGTTAAATCCTCACAAAACTTAGAATATTTGAAGAAATTAATGTCACACATACACTCCATTAAAATTAAAGTAAGCTTTTCTACTTATGGGATGCTTTGATTTATCTACAATCTTTTGAGCATTAAACTTCGAAAATAACGAATTTGTTGGGAATGAATAAAAGAAGCAGTCTTGATAATAATTTTCAGAGTCTTTTTCACTTCACTTGGCGGGGAAATAAGTAAACATCATAAAATATTAACCAATTCATATATTAAGACACGATATTTTGGAATCATTTATCATTAAGAAATTAAAAGTTTTACTAAAATAAGAAACAAAAAAAGGATTCTTGAACTCTGTCTGATAAATGTCGCAATAAAATAATCAACTAGAGAGATCACAGCTGTAGAATTAGAATTAGCAAAACACTGATGGAGGTAGATTATTGTTATGGCTGAATATATCTATATGATGAGTGTTTTTGTTATTGATGAAAAATGCCAATTTAAGAGTAAAATCGAGAAAATGCAAATGTTTAGATTGGCGAAAGAGACTAACTCACTACAATACAGAGAATGGATATACCTGTATTTCAAAATATCGACTTTAGTTTTTTCTCTGATAAACCACCCAGTGAATACGCTTTCAGTAAGGCTGATAGACAATGCTCATCATTTTGTGATTTTGCAAGCATTAACTTCTTTTATTGTGCATTGTATCACAGTTGATAATGACGACCAGCATAATTTCTAGCAGGCTTACTTCATAGCTGAAAATATCCTTCAAGTATGCCTTAAAAGAGTTGCTGCTATTTATTATTGCTTTAGCATTATCATCTCCTCGTGTGAGCAAATGGTCTGTTTTTGATGAGTGCTTTGATATTTATGAAATCAGGGAAACATCACTGATGAGTAGTCAATTAAGAGATTTATCGAGTAGTATCTCATTCCTATGACAAAAACGATACTCAAGACTGATTTTATGTAGATTTTTCAAGCAATTTTTATTTAAACCAATTGATGGTGTTTTATTCATTTTATTAATGATTTTTCTCTGTTATTGATGTATTTTTAGAATAACTCCTGATGTCAAGAAGCACGCTGGTGGGGCAATGTTTTTATGGAAGATGATTGAGTTCTTTCTTCATCACTTCACTCGATTTGAAGGGCTCTTTATTATGGCAGAATGTATCTTCTCATTTACGTAGAGTTTTTACATCCTCCCTAATTCCTATGCCGCAAACGATATTTTTGTAAATTTTATTATGAATTTAAGCATCTCTAATATCCCAAACACATCTTTTGGTTTCATTTTGTTATCTTTTGCTTATTTGTGTGAACGAATGTGTGTCATGCTAAACAGGCAGCCATGCTGAGTATTTTAAGTACAAAGATCAATCCAAGTGAAGTGGAAAAATACAGCCCCTAATTTCAAGCAATCAACAGTATTGAAGACATCATGCGATACAAGCTTTCAGAAGCAGAAGGTGAGCATCTTCTTTTAAGCTACTTTGACAGTCGAGATTGCAGCATGATAAAACTCTAATTTTGTCTGAGGATGCTATGTATTCTATTCGAATTTCCTTCTTTATAAAATCACTACAAAGCAGAATTCACCTCAAAATTACTACCGCTATTAGAAAAAATCCCAGAAAAGCTAGAAAACGATACAAGAAAATAAATTACACCTGAATCTATCAAACAGCTGATGAAAGATATTGAATATTTTCTTTCCTTGAGTTAGCTAAGTCCTTTTGACTAAGATAAAACTCTTTGCTTGCTCGAAATTCAATTATTTCTGGTTTTTTTCTAAGGATCTCAGCTTCAATAGAAAGTTTATGGTATTGTTGGGATTCCAACGAGATTAGAGGAGTTCTTTAGTAAGTATCAAGGAGTTGACAATGAAGCCGAAGTAAGCTTTTTCTTAGCATGGGTAGTAAGCTAAGGACTGTTTGAAAAAGTGTTTAATGATACTGAACATAATGAATTGATAAAACATGGATTTCCATTGATGCGATTTCTCTACAATAATGGATGTCTTTAATAAAATTAGATAAAGTTTGTTTATGAGTTAAGCCAAGGAGAGTAGGATCGCTCGTTAAAAAAATGTATTCTTAAGGTATTGAAATAATTAGCTGAGATACTGTCGCTCAAAGATCTAAGTGAGTTCTTTAGTCTAATCACTGAAACTCCTCTGATGTGCTTTGACGATGATCTTGTGAAATTGCTACGAGAATGTGCTTTAAATAATAATCTCTCTGTGTTAATAGATTCACAAAGTGAACCAAATAATCAGGAAATACTGGCTCCTTAGTTGCATTAAGAGAAGGATTATGACATAGAAGAAGAAAAGAAAGAAAAGAATTATTCTGATAATAACGAAGATTTCTTTGAAGTGCAGATAAGTGATAGTACATTTTTGTATTTTGATTAGAAAAATGATTTGAGCTGATTCACACATTTTTTAGGAATATTTTAGTCTGTTTGTTGTTTTCTTGAAAATTACAACTATTTTTGAATTTAGGTGATACGAAAATGGACATAGATGGACAAAATAAAATGGAGATATTAGATTATGATGAAATAATCACTGAAAAAAACTAGAAACTTATTAACAGTCAAGGTGGTCATTTTAGAAGATAGGTTGAAAGTAGTGATCTTCCAAGGAACACCCCAAAGACTAGTGGAAGTGAGATAAAAATGGAACCATTAGCTAAAACAATATTTGAAAAAATTTGTTCAATAATTGCCTAAGGATGCTTGCAGGAACGAGAATAACTTATCAATGGATTATCCCAAAACCAAGAAATGTTTGATTTCAGTGGAGTGGTCAATAAAGTCAAGGATATGCTAGTTGAATTATGTGAGTTTCATCATTTCAGCTACTTTAAATATGTAGAATATTTTAGTTTAAAAAAATACCTTTTAAAATGAGCAAAAATATATTGATTATTGCATTTTTCTTTAATTTCTATTATGCCCATTTTATTGATTTTTTTATCTAAAAATAGGATCTGCTGTTATTTTGTATTAGCGGATTAAATACACAGGATCTATTTGACGACTCGATTGACCTTATCAGTAAACTTGCCGACAATCTACCCATCAAAGATAAGCCATCTAAAATAACTCTAAGCACCTCTGATCAACTCTTTGAGTTCATCGAACAAAATATCAATTTATTAGAACTAACATTTCAAAACCTTAATTATCTTAAAAATTCTTTCTCCACAATCACAGCTGCGCTCATAAAGGCAAATAATATCGCAGAGAGAAACCTATCTATCATGTAACTTCTCAAAAGTCACTAATTCAGTAGATAAATGCTCGAAATCTTCAGAGAATTCCATACTATTGATAATATCGAAAATATTAAAATCAAGCTCACTAACGCATATTATCAAACTTATAAACAAAGACTAAGCTATTTAGATCAATATCTACGCAAAAAAACCCTCTGGTAGATAGACTAACTCATAATGTAGCTCTATAACTTATCCTGTAAGATAGACGCCCCTAGTGAAGAAAAAGATATCTTCTACAAGTTTTTCTCAAAAATCATAAATTCACAGCGATTTTTGACACAAAATGTTCCAAGTTTGCTAAAGGGTGAATTGTTTAAACAAATCTAAGAAGATACAGGTGGGAAGAGAATCTTCAAGGATATTTTTATTTCCCAACAAGCAGATTCCTTCACTCCATCGTGTCTCAATTGCTTTGAAGGATTGTTTTACTTTATCAATTAAGAACAACAGTATCTCTATCCTATTAAGAGACCCCATACAGTGCATTCTATTGATGTGTCCTGTAAAGACTAATCTCCCATGAGGTTAGCTTAAAACTAAGCGCAATACTTTGAACTTGAAATAATTAATTCTGACCTTAGTGGAATGGAATTTCTATGGAATATATATCTAACCGCTAAAGATCCAGCTGTTTGTTTTCATGCAGGAGCCATCCTCATGCGGTTGGCATAAGCTCCGATGAAAGAAGCAATGGAATCCCTGTTGAAATAGCAATATTTACAGAAACTTATGCAGTAATTATAATTGTCCTTAATTGATTTATCCAAAAATGAAACATCCTTCAATTACATTTCGATTCTGAGCAAAATTGAACGAACTAACAATATCTTTAAATATCTCATCTTCGAAGCTAACTTGCCCTCTGATATCATTCCACCATTAAGAAGGGTCATTCATATCAATTGCAAAATTGAAATTAAAGGTAACACAGGAGTAAAATAATTTATGATGGAAGTGCTGACTACTCAAAGGATTGAGGAGATTTTCACTTCGATTGGAGATAAACTAATTCCACCATTGAATCCAAAAGATTTAATAGGATATTCCTTAGGAAAAATAATCAACAACTCAACAAAAACTCTAAATGATTTCAGAATCGATTCTGATGTAACATTGAGTATATAAAAAGCTGATGATTAGAGTGCATAAATGGGCTAAGAATCAAGTGATTTTGAGATCGAAACGAACCAAGAGACGAGTTTGGAGAATATTGAGATAGTTAAATCGATTACTGGTGATCACTACCCCAATGAATTCATCAGCTTTGTGCTGAAGATAAAACGAGGTAGCATTGAGGAGACCGTTAATGTATTGACTGATGACGCAGAAACACAAGAATATTAAGAGACATATTAAAAATAGATTGATATCATTAAAAAAGAAACGAAATAAGCTGAGAAAACAAGAAATCAAAATAATTATTTTAAATCATTATGTGAGGAGCAACAAGATCTACTTAATTTATTCTTTGACCTACTCGAAACCATCAGATTAATAAATCAAAGAGAGCCAAATGATCAAGCTAAAAATGTTAAGGATTCAGTTTATTGCACACTTAAGGCTATTTCAAACTCAGGTACTGCCAGCGTCTAAATGTCACTCTTACGAACTTCCTAAGAATGGGAGACATATTTAAATCAAAATAATCTCTTTTTATAACTGTATCGCTTGGAACAACTGCAGAATTCTCTTTCTCTTGCTAACATCTAAGTTTATGCTACCTTATCATAAAATAAGTAGTTCTTAGATGCAAAAGATTAAGAAACTCTCTAAATGCGGATGAATTAGAAAATATAATTCATTTTATCAAATGGTTTGGAGACGATTCTGAAGGCGTTCTTGAATATTCCACCGGATATCTTCTTTTCGATTCCAAATGGCTAAATCGTTGCCAATCTGATTTAAGAATAAGCATATGCTTTCTTAGATATATTTGTAATCGTTTAAATGTATTTCGATTGCTTCTCCTATCTTAGCTTATCGAACGACAAAACACTGTTGAAGAATCTACTTATTGCTAAGTAAAATACATTGTAAACAACATTTGGAGGCACTTTTTTCTGGATGAGTGAACCAAAGGATAGCCCAAACTAACTTGAATTTGAAAATCTAGTTCAGTTACTCTAAGACAATATTCCAGCGTATGAAAGATTAAGGTAAACAATCTCTGCAATAGATATTGGAAAGAAGTGCATTGCTATCATTTCATTTTGTACTGAGAAATTGCCTGCGAATTAGTGTTTGAGCTTAGAGCTAATAATATTGTATTCCTTGCAATTGTTGTTCTCGACGATACTGCATGATAGGCATAATTTCAGAATCCTTGAAAACTTTTAAGATCTCAGAAACAATTAAAACTCAATAGATTTCATTTGGATTTTGAATCATCTGCTGTTGACTTCTCCAAGCTAACAAATAAGAATTCAAAGTTATGAATTTACGAAGAATTTATTGAGTTTCTTTGCAGCTCCATAAGCATCTCAAAATCCAGCAGGATAACTTGAAAGTAACAGAAGTTTCTTCTTGCAATTTTTTTTTCTTTTTTCTTACTATTTTTTCTTCTAAACAATAGATGAATAAGCTGAGAGAACTGAATAAATCTCAATGTCATTCTAAGTAAAAAAGTACATTTTACTTGGATTACTAAAGGATTATGAGAACTTTATCGGAAACTCAAATAATTGTGGGTACATTGAATACTTACGAGCAGTGTAACTACTCTTTGAAAATGATATTTTCAATAAAGAATAAGCCATCCTTTAGGAGCAAGATATTAGGAAATTATTTAATCTAACTGTGGAGGCTGTCAACAATCGATCAACCTTTTAAGCTCTGCAATCCATCTATCAGGAATTGATCATCACAATGTTGCTTTAAATCTGCGAAAAATGTATCCTAAAACTCAACTACTTAGCCGAAGAAAAAGAGAATTTCTTAGGATAATTACTGAGTTACTTATTTGAACTTCAAGATAATGAACTCTTTTAGAGATATAAGCAACTAATTGTTAGATAAGCAGCTGTTAGTCTAATCTAAACCATGTGTTCTTGTTCCTCCTTGAATACAATGATGTTCTTTTCTAAAATAAAGGATTACATTCCAAGAGCATTAACAAATCGTGATTATTCTCAATCAACTTGCAATTTAAAGCCTAGGCATGGTTTTGTGGGATTGAACAACTACGGAGCTACTTGTTATATTAATAGTCTACTCTAATAACTGTTTATGACCTCCGATTTAAGAAATGCAATTCTCAACACGCAAGTGATCCCAGAAGAGAATGAAGATCTGCAAAATAACACGCTTTATCAACTTTAACTTCTTTTCTCATAGATGAAGTCATCAGTCAGATAATATGTCTTGCCGTTACCATTCATTCAATCTATTAAAGGTTAGTTTTTAGTGAAAATCGATTGATTTGCTTAAAATTATTGTTTATTGTTCTCTCAAAGTCGATAACGAACCGATCAATGTTTGTCGGCAAGAGGACGTCAATGAGTTTTTCAATCATCTTACTGCCAAACTCGAGTAGGATTTGAATAAAAGTAGGTAGCCACAATTAATGTAGAAATTAATAGGAGGAATGCTATCAAATGAAGTTATCTCATTGAACAAGAATCTTCCGTTCATCAGCGAAACACTTGAAGAGTTCTTATCAATAACGATTGGGATCAAGAACTGCAAAAATCTCACTGAAGCACTTAACGAATAGATCAAAGATGACATACTCGATGGTGAGAACAAGTATTGGTGTGATTAACACAAACAAAAAATAAAAGCAAAAAAGAGAAGTATTATAAATAGCCTTCCAAATACCCTCATTTTAACATTAAAGCGATTTGAATACGATTTATCACTTATGCAAAGATAGAAAATCAATGATTCATTTGAGTTTCCGATGAATCTTGACATTAGTCCTTGGACAAAGTAGAGTCTCTACTAAAAAGAAGGAAGGGGCTTGAATGGAGCTGATATGCATCCGTTGGAATATTTTTAGTATAATTTAGCAGGCGTACTAGTGCATAATGGGACAGCTGAGTCAGGACATTATTATTCGTTCATCAAAAGTCGAGAAACGAAATAGTAAGAAAAGAAAAAAAATAAGAACGAGATATAAGAGTGAAATTATTGTTTTGACAAATTTAGATGGTTTAAATTTGATGACTCATTTGTGCAAGAATGGGATCCTTAGAATCTAAGAGAAGAATGCTTTGGAGTAAACTAGTAAGAATCTAAGACACAGAGTATGTACTAGGAAACAGATGGTTATGTCTATTCGGTAAGTTTACTCATACAATACTCTAAGAATTACTTGAAATGTGAATAATATCTCTAAAAATAGTTGGATTTTCATTTTTTTATTATTGAAATTATCAGTACAAAAACGCATACATCTTGTTTTATGAGCGAGTCCACAAAGAAGAAAGCAATCCATCACTTTAACTGAACTAATAAACTAGTGTAGAATTGGAAAACATCGTGAAAAACCAGAATACATAGTTCATCGAGCATAACTCCTTGTTTGATTAAGAATTCTTCA
>Ga0302285_10001418_pt1 | contig 13264 bp, 11 predicted proteins | sample III_Fen_E2_2_FD_200455 | JGI IMG/M metagenome (GOLD analysis project Ga0302285, IMG submission 200455) | Peat permafrost microbial communities from Stordalen Mire near Abisko, Sweden - III_Fen_E2_2 | ecosystem: Environmental > Terrestrial > Soil > Wetlands > Permafrost | place: Sweden: Abisko...
TTCCCACTCTTCAATCGTGTAGTCAGGTGGAATGTAGCCTATTTTTAAGGAATGAAAAAAGTTAAAATTGTATTTCTTTCAATAATATTTTTCCTTACCTAAGTATCCTTTGCACTTAACTGTCCCACATAGACACTTTGTAAGTGGTGTCTTGAATGAATCGAATTAGTAATCAAAGGTAAGTTCTTCATCTTCTTGAATGTCTTTGATAGCGAATATTCCAATGCATATCTCTCCAAGCACATGCCATTTTTAAGTGATACAGTTCGGATCACATGAATGATTTATGAATCTCGCTAGATTCCCCTTGTACGTTGGATCTATCACTTCACTCTTGTCTATCTTCATCAAATATGTGCATGTCGAGCGCTAAAGTTAATCAATTTCAAAATACCACGATTATACCACTGTCAAGTTAAGATTTTGAAACAATATTTATCCTTACGCTGTACTCCTTGCAACGTCTAACACCTTCTGGACTGTTGATATCGAATACCTCGCCGATATATTAGATTATGAAAGTACCTTTAGGGATAAACAATCCTGCGCAAAGTCCCCAACCCTTTGTGAAGAAAATCACACAAAAAATTAAGAAAATACTCTTTTTTAAATAGTTTTTGCAATACGTGCATACAATCAATGATTTGTTAAGGCTTTTTATCTTACCTTCCCCTTGGTCCCAAAAGGATACACACAGGTATCTTAATGCTTTTAAAACCTTCGATTCTAGCATAATTCTCCGCATCTACAAGAAAGATCACAACATTCCGTGCAAACTGCTCTATTCCAGCAATTTTCACCACAGTTTATCTGTCCAGCTAACTTCTTCGAAAGAGGAATCCTAGACCTAATGAGAGAGATAAAATGAATCCAATTACATGATAAAGATTTTGAGTTATTTTCCAGAAAAAGGATTATTGATTTTTACATAAGTTCAGGTGCAATTTTCCGACAGTCGCATCCAATAATATCTTTTTGCGCAATACTTTTTCGCTTCCTAAAAAGATAAATGTTCTTCTTGATAAGACAGAAATCTTTAAGTGATTCCTTGAGTTGCTTAAGTCGCAGTGGGTTTTGCTTTATGAGGTCAATGATCTAAACGTAAACAAAATCAAAAAGATTAGTTTTTTCGATTGTTTTTGCTAAATATTTGCAATTTTGTGAATGAATCATCAATAATAAAAGTTGCTTTTTCTGACATTAGGATCTTTCTGTTTTTTAGGTGCTTCTTCACTTGAGTGACTCTCACTCTCCACTGTGAAAGGTGTTTCTCTCACTCTGATAATAGAAGAAGGTGCATGAGGTTCTTCACTCATGAAAAAATTCTACTTTTTGTTGGTTTTGTTGTTATTGTTGTCTGCTACGATTCTTACCACAGCAAACGTTGACTTTTAATTGATTTCGTTTTCGTTCTAGATAGCTTCTCTCTAGTTTCTCTTGTCTGCTCCCGCAATCTTAGATCTCTCTCTCTCTCTTGTTTTCACGAACTGCTTGTATTATATTACTACTTTCTTCTTTCCACCTTCGATTCTTTTAACCTTTTAACTTGCTTGTTTAAGAGACAGAATTTATTTATTCTAAATTCTCTCTCTATTTTTCTTATTTATTTTTTTTAGAAACTTAGATCTAAATTGGCATATTGTTTATGCATTTTACACATATTATCTGTTATTTTATTGTAGAATAATTAATCATTTCTTCATTCTTTACAAAAAATGCAAAGACAAACACATTACAACACCAAAAACTTCATTTGTCCTTAGCATAGAATTCAACAAAACTAGAGAGGGTCTTTCTAATCTCTATTCTATTTCTGTTAAAACTTAGTAGGTTTTAGGATTTAAACTCCTTGAGTTGCACTGTCAAGTAATTATCTGACATTTAAAAATAATTAGATTTATGTGCTATTTAAAGACTAAATTAGAATGCTTCAAATAATCTTTGATCCTGATTATTGTTTAATATATGCTTGGGAAAGTGTCTTGCGTTGATGTTTCATTTCGAGGCGGGGAAAAAATTCAAATTTAATGCATGAAAAAAAATCAATATAAAGGAAGAAAAAAAGAATAATTAAAAGACCCCATCCTCTCGAAAAGCAAGCTCGTTAGGCAACTCCTTTAGTCCTGAAAAAAAGGAGATCCCCCCATATTATCGATGCTTATCCTTCATCATATTCGATACTTAGAGCGCTCTGTGTTACTCCGTCTTATCAAAGAAGTGTCTTTATTAGTCCAAAATAAGGCTGCTTTCTATAGAATAGTTAAGTGTTCGGAGATATATTTCAAAGGACTTAGGAGAATCGTTTCAATATTATTAGGCCGTCCAACCGAAATAATGAAAAAAGAATTCCTCCCAAAAAAGTTTCATTGAAATTGCAAGTGCTGCTAACAGGAAGGAAATATCTAAAAATAGAGAGAGATAGAGAGAGATAAAACGAGACAAAGAGAGTTATCCCTAAGGTTAATGGTGCACCCAGTCCCAGAAACATTCACACATTCTCCCACTTTCTTATTAACTAATTAGGTTGACTATTAATATTTTTTACCATAACAATCCAACCTCCCATACATCCTATTGCATTTAATGTGGTGTTAAAATGCAAATATGGATAAAGTATCGAATGGGCTTAGAGATATTCTCTTCTCTAAGCTCAGTTTTTGAATACTACCCTCCTCCTTTTTTCCAAGAAGAAGAAGATAACGTATGAAGACCAATGAAGAAAGAATCTACTAATAAGAATTAAGAACCCTTTAAGAAGATAAATAGTTACTCTTAAACACTAAATAATCGATAATAATAATGGCTTTCCTCCCCTTGACGCTTCAAATTATGTGGATGTGCTCTCTCTTGAATGGCAAGCAAAAATAATCTTAAGGCACTCGCGCTTTCTAGAAGACAAATAATCAGCTCACTTCTTTAATATCTCCGCCCTTCAAAAGAGGTGTGAATACAATTAATGGAGATAGAAGAGATGCTGCATTTGTCTTCTGCTGACCAACATCCCCCTCATCGTGCTGCATTTTTAAGAGGAGACATCACACAATAGTCAAAAAGATCGCCAATTCTCTTCATCTTTCTTTCTTTATCTCTTTCCCAACGACTTTCAAAACTATCGCCATTATCAATAAATCAATACAATTAATGAAGAATTTTCCAACTGCTTTTGTTAAATTAAAAATGAAATAAATTTTAGAAAGAATTTAAAAAAAACACACAAATTGAATTGAGCTTCATAGCATGCTCTTCAATAAAAAAAATATCAAATCCTAAAATTAAATACAACATAAATAAAATTCAAATCAAATAAAACAAATTCCATCAAATTCAAACTTAAGAAGAGATGAGAATGGTCATATTCATTTTTTTTAAAAGTTTTTTGTGATTAATTATCTTGATTGAATAAAGAACTAGTTTTGAGGGGGGAAGAGTGGGGGGGATTTAGATGTTTTCTTAGAAATCAAGAGAAAAGAAGAAAAGACTGAGTCTTGGGTGAAACCAAAAGTATTGTCGTTGAAGATTTCTAAAAATTTTGTTATTTTAGATTTTAATCAAGTTTCTAATAACAAGCACATAGCTCAAACACTACTTTTTTCTTTTTCTCACTTTAATTAATTTTTCAAATGGTGAAAGAGTGCAGAACTATTTTACAATAGAATTGAGTTTAGGATTCATTCAAATCATCTTCATTATCTACTATTTTTGTTTTTTGTTAACTCTTTTTGCTTAAAAAGATATTTTTCTTTTAAGTTTTGAAGAATCATGTAATGTAAGCCTTAAAGGAAGACAGATAAAGAACATGTTATTATTTAAAAAAATGTAATATGATTATTCAAACATCTGTTTGGGTGAAGATTTTCCTAATTTTCAAGAGAAAAAAGGGAGTTTTAGAATATCAATATCGCTTGAAGGTAAGGTGCTTGAAAACAAACAAAAGAAAAAAACTGGAATGGTAAAAAGAAAAAACAAAGTTGCTTTTTGTTTTCGGTTTGAAAGAAGAGAAAGAAGAATAATGCCAAAGGAAGAGAAGAAGAAAACAGGGATGAAATGAGAAGAAAAAAGAGAAGAAGAAAACAATAATTATAAAAATTAAAAAGAAAAAGAAAATTTGATTGAGTTTTAAAAAGTGAAAAAAAAGCACAGGCGATGCAACCAGGCAATAATAGAGGGCGGATTCAAAAAGAATTAAGCGAATTTAGTAAAAATGTGACTCGATCTTCCCTTCTTAGCAGTGAGCCATTAGAGCTCCTAGAAACCGCGAGTGTCTTATATGTTTTGATTTGAAAATCTGCAGGCTGAAACTAGCAATATCAAGGTGATCACAGTTGGTGACAACATCAATCACTGGAAAGGATACATAAATGGACCTGTAAAAACAATTTTTAGAAAAAACGTTTTTTATGTATGAGCTCATATGAATTGGTGGTTCTGAATAGGATGATACTCCTTACGTTGGGGGACTCTTCTAGATCGATATTCAACTGCCTTAGGATTATCCATACAAGCCTCCTAAGGTAACTTTCATGTTTATTGTTTCTCAAGATTACTTTTAGTTTTGAAAGGTTTGTTTTAAAATTATTTTTTGCTTTTTAGATGAAATTCGACACAAGAATTTGGCATCCTAACATTTCATCTTAGACTGGAGCAATTTGCCTTGACATTCTCAAGAATGAGTGGTCACCAGCTCTTTCAATCAGAACTGCACTGCTCTCTCTTCAGGCTCTGCTATGTGCTCCAGAGCCTGGTAAAGAGAATAATCTCAAAATTTATATGATCTTTTGCTTCATTCGAAATAAATACTCATCCAATATTTTGTTAAACATAGATGATCCACAAGATGCCGTTGTAGCAGGACAGTATAAAAACTAAAAGGACTAGTATATCAAGTAAGCAAAAGAATGGACTCATAATTATGCAAACACTAAATCTCAAGACGAAAAAATCAAGAGATTAGTCGAAATGGGATTCGAAGAGGCGAAGAGCAGAGTAAAAAAATAATATAAAATATATTTTTATTCTAATTTATTCTCTATTCTATTCCCTTCAGGAAGTGCTCATGAAGTTTGGATGGGAAGAAGAGGAAGCTTTGAATCATTTACTTGGTGGCAATTGATTTTAGAAATATCAATTAAACATAATAAAATAGCATAAAATGTAGAGCCTTCAGTTCTTATCTCTTGTTTTTATTCATTTCGCCAAGCTATTCTAATGATTGTATCTGACAAAAACAATATTCTACATCGCTTGTATCGTTTCAAATCTCAAAAAAACACACACCTCTACCTTTTCTTATTCTTTAATACAGATAATCTGGTGAATTTTCACTTTTATTTCTTCATTTCACTTTCTTACTTGTCTAGGATATTTATTTTCCCCCCTTTAATCAGGCCTGCATCGGATCTTTAATTTTATATCTGATCTTCAAAAGATACAGAATCTATGCTGTCTTGTTAGCAACTAGGATAGATCAACAAATAATAATTCATACTAGTTTATTGTAGTTTTTGTTAAACTCCATCAAAAAGAAGAAATTGCTTCCAAGCCAAAGAACTCACCATGATAAAACTCTACATTGTATCTTAGACTAATAAGTAATTTATCTAAGAAGATTCAAATGCACTTTCAGCTGTTTCAATAAATAACTCAGCTTAAAAATCATTTATGCAATTTAGAAATTTGAAGGGTTGCTTATTGCTTAAAAAGTCCGCTCAAATAAAAATTAATTTCGTGTGGGACCATGGAAATAACTAATCATTCTGAACATCTTAAAAGACGTCAGAATAAGTTGGATGATAAATGAGTGGGGGAGAGGGGAGGGTTTGGGGAGGCAAAGAATAATTAGGATTGGAGAAGAAAGAACAAGTATGCTTTTATCTTCGAGGTTTATTAAAACTGATAAAATTTTAAGAAATTAACAAATTATTGGCAAATTAGAATCTGCATAAAAATGAGTGAAGAACAGAGTTATTAGTGGCAAGATGATGTCAGTAAGCTGATAGATTTAGATATCAGTTTACTCTAGAAACTTAAAGAACAAGTGCATCCAACAATTCGAGAAGAAACACTGTAGAACTAGTAAATTTCAATTTGCAAATAGCATCAGCATAACTAGAAGAGATAAGCATTGGAAGGTCGTTTGAAGCTTCTCTAAAAGTTCAAGGAAGTTAAAGAGCAAAATACTATTTCTTCTGAAGAACTCAAAGAGTCAGGAAAAAAGATAAATGTCACTGAAGTCGACCCAAATATTTATTGGCAGGTTATTTCAAATATCGAGAGACTCGCAAAAAGCAAATTGACATTTTTAAGCGATGAGAATGTCTTTTTAAAAGGATTAGAGGTGTTTAACCTATTGAGATTCGCCTTTAAATTGTTCAATAACGAAGAACTTGTTCCTCTTTTGGAAGCGACAAAGGATGGAGAAGATAAGATAATTAGTGAATAAAAAATAAAGCCTCTAACAAAGCACGACGAGGCAATAGACACTTTATTAAAAGGAGGAGCTAATTAACTGTTCTTTCTAGATCTTGAAAACTTAACACCTGAGAAGTTACTCTTTGTTGCGAGACTTTAGCAGGAACAAAATGTACTTGCAAATAAGAGACTCATAATATATTCAGATGATGTGTTCGCTGAGTAAATGAAAGAGTAGCTTTCACCTGATGTTGAGATTGTGTTCTAAGTATTCTCGATGCCAAAGAGAATTGTCTACGCAGAGAATGAAGTGCTGGAGAGTTAAAAAACAAAAGAAATTGTGAGAGTATGCAAAGAGTCGATTGCGTAATATAAATAGTCCTTGATGAGATTCGATCTTGTGATATTCGTGAAGAACTCGGAGGAAGCTGAAAGACTTAGAAAAGAGCATCTCAATTTGTAAACTGAAAAGCTTAATTTTATTGATGTCACTGAAAAAGCAGAAACAGAAAAGGAATTAGCAAAGACAGAAGAGAAAAAAAAGAGTGAGGAAGAGGAAAATGCAGTGCCAAAACAGGAAGGAGAGATTAAAGAAGAATAAAAGGAAGAAGTTCCTGAAGTTGAAGTTATTAAAGCCGTTCATGAAGTTGTCGCTCAGGAAATAGCTCCTTAATTAGCTGAATAAATTATTGTTGAAGTTGCTCATTAAGAACCTGAAATCGCATAAATTGCTGTTCCAGAAAATGTAATTGCACAGGTAATTCCAAATGAAGCTCTAGATGTTTAATAAGCAGTAGTTCTTCCAGAAGTAATTGAAGAAGCTGTAATCTAACCAGCAGTTGCTCCAGAATTAGTTGAAATCGTTGAAGAAGCCGCAATCAATCCAGTAGTTCTCGAACTTGCTGTTGAAGCTGTAGTTGCTCCAGAAGTAGTTGAATAAGCTGTAGTTGCACCTGAAGTTGCTGTTGATGCTGTAGCTGCTCCAGAAGTTGCTGTGGAAGCTGTAGCTGCTCCAGAAGTTGCTGTGGAAGCTGTAGTTGCTCCAGAAGTAGTTGAATAAGCTGTAATTGCTCCTGAAGTTGCTGGGGAAGCTTTGATTTAACCAGAAGTAGCTCCAGAACTGGCTGTGGAAGCCCCAGCTGTCCCTGAAGTGGCTCCTGTAAATTAAGAAGAACTTCATGCTCAAGCAGAATAAGCCAGATTAGCTAGATAAGCTCTTCCTTTTGCTGGTATAGTTGAAGAAAATCCTGAAGAAGTCGATGCAGACAATATTGAACCTAAAGAAGTGCCTGCATAAACATCTGGAGAATACAAGAAAAACGAATTCAACGTTTTCCTTGCCACCTCTTACAAACAGCTCTAAGGATAGCAATTGCAAAACGTTCTCGTTTAGATTGACTCAGGAGAAGCAGAAAAAGTGTATTTCATCGACAGCCTGTTAGAATCTGTCCCGACTGTGAGCTTAAAAATCACTCACGAAGAAGCACTCAAGCGTGAAAGACTTATGGGATAACACCTATCCTGCAATATCCACAGACTTTTCACGAAGAAGGAGTTCCTTCGCCTCCAAAAGAGAGACAGCCTGAATCTCTTAAACATCGAAGCGTAAAAAGAATTCAAGGAAATCACCAGCGAAACTTCCCCTGATAAATAAGCCCTTCGTATGCTCTTGCATATTGTAGTTAACTTTAGCGAAAACTGGTTTAGTTGTTCATCTGAAACGAGCGCACATGTTTCACTTCTCTGGAGTCGAATGGGCGATATTCACTCTATTTATAACTGCCTCTTAAAGATCCCCTAAGATAATGCTAGCCCCTTTGCGAAGGATAACTCGAATTTCCAGCAGACATTAGAAAAAAATTAAATCTCCGCAGCTAGGTTTAACTCTTTAGTCTATCAGCTTAAAGAGTTTCCGAAGCAATTAGGCTTAACTATCAACCCCATCGCTGTTATTAGGGAAATAGAAGCAAGTGTGTTCTCAGAGCTCATTTAGCAGATTGTCATCGAAAAGCATTACAAAAATCTATGCGTTTACTCTGGACACAGGCGACATGGGTTTAAGCATTTTGAATCAGGGAAAAAGCTGAATTATGCTGATCTCTGCAGCATGCGCCTTATTTAAGAGCGTCCTTTCCTCTTGATCCCACTTTAATTGTCAATCAACTCCAAAAACTAAATAGAAATAAAATAATGCATGACGATTGAGCATGCTTTCCTGCTAGAAAATGCACCTACTGAATTTGTTGAAAAGCACAAGTTACGCCTTCTTAAGAGATAAAGTCTGAATCTACAAGAGTTAGAGTATTTCGGGATATCCAACTCGCTTTTCTCATACTTTGAAGCACATTCAAATTTAATAACCGCTATGGAATAAGAACTCGATTGTTATTATGAGCCCAATTTCCATATGGATACCATCACCCTCCACTGCGATGCTATGCATAAGGTAAAACACGCAACAAAAAGGTTAAAAAATTAATTAAGAAATGATATTTATTGATTAGGATCGAGTTGAGAAACGATTCAAGGATATTATGGAAACAGCTTAGAAAGAGCTACTTGAAGAAACATTTGAGTTTCCAAACGGCAATAACAGCATTGTTAAAATATAAAAAGGAGGAATCGTCAAAGAAATGGTCATCTTAGAGAATCAGCATGTTTTCATTGTTGAAGGACTCCCTCTCGATGTGAAAGAGCAAGAACTTATTGACTATTTCGGTGAATACGGTGATATTTTAAATGTCTAACTTTCGTCCAAGGGACAAGACGGAATCGATGCGGAGATATTAGTCGCCGAAACAGAAGATGCTGCATTTTTCGTCGAAGTATTTGATAAAACTGAGTACAGGGGATAGTAGATTCAAGTGAGACAAAAAGGACATTCCTTTAAGATTCATAATATGAAGGATACCACAAAGTACTACAATACCTTTCGCTGGCAGACATGGAAATCCAAGCTGCAAGGAAAAATGGAATTTGCTGATGAAAATGCAGCTCAAGAATTCTTAAAATTAGTTGAAGCTAAGCTCACCATTGATGGCAAGGATATCTAAGCAAGTATCGATAAGGATGCCCCAAGATTAGTTATTGTTAAGAACCTCTGCAAATACACTGATGAAACTACTTTGAAAGATAGTCTCCCAGTAGGGCTTAAAATCAGCCTCACTAAAACACTTGTAATACTATCATTTACTTTTAATAAAGTGGTGTTATTAATCTGAATGGGTGTTGATTGATTTGTAGGTGGAAAGGCTTGCTGATGTTGATAGAGGAGTCAGTAAAGCAGCTTTACTCTTTGCAATTAAAAAAGTCCACAACGAAAAAACATTAAAAATTGAGTGGATTCGAAAATAGGAAGATGGTTTCGTGGAGGCAAAAGTACTTCTACCAAATAATCTCGATAACTAATTGGCAGCTTAAAGTCTTCATGGAAAACCAAATTTGCTTGGGTAAGGAAAGCTCTATGTGAAACATAGCTACACACAGCTATTTACATATGACATGAAAATGAAGGATATTCTCCATGTGATATTAGCTGGAAATGCATATTTAGTTGAAAAGCAGTAATCGAAAGAGATTATCTTAAGCTTCAAAGTAGTTCGTCCAGTTCCATCGAAATAAGAATACCTGATGAAGCTCAAATGCTTTGATAATGATATATTCGAGCACTCCAAAGAAATCATCAATGCCCTTCTCACTGCATAAAAGCTCGATTTGAGAAATGTAATTCAGTTTTTCTTTATTACAAAACTGATGCCATATATTTTTAAAATTCAACGTATTTGATATTCAGATTAAGGTAGATCTTGCGACTCTCTTTGATGAAACTGATTAAGTAGATTACTCTCAAATATTCACTGAGATTGGCTAGAAAATGCTTAAAGAATTGGAGCAAAAGTACCCTGCATATTTCAAAGTTAATCTCTACAAATAGGATGTCAGAGTCTATTGCACCAATGCCACATATGATCTTATCAACAAAGGTAAAATACCATATTTATTTAGATTTTCCATTTTTTTTTTTATTAAAAATGATTAATTTCATATCCATAGAGGTGGAGTATTTCCTTAGACAAAGCATTCGAATTAAAATACCAGTAAGTGGAAAGAATATTAGGAATGTCCTCGGCATGGATGGAAAAGGCTTAGAAGAGCTGAAACAGAAGTTCGAAGTCTGTAAAATCTAACTCGATTGTATCTCTAAGGACGTCTACATGGAAGGAAATTCAAAGCAAATAGACAAAGCCAAGAATGCTTTGTTAGCACTTCTAGAAGAAAAAAACAGCTCGGCTTTTGCTAACAATACGCCTTACTCGACGGAAGACTGCATGGTCTGCTCAGATACTATTACAACAGGCTACAGATTGCAGGTAACAAAAATAAAAAGCTAAAGTTTAATTATTAGTAAAAGTACATTTCTAATGTATTTTGTTGATTGTTTGTATTCATAGGGATGCAGCCACAAATTCTGCTTGAGCTGTGTTATGTTTATCGTTGAGAATTCTCTCGGTGATGTCAACTCTCTACCCATTAAATGCCCTTTTTGCTCTTAGGCCTTTGTAATCAAGGACTTACTAGCACTGCTGAACGAAGAGCAATTCGATAAAATGTAGCGCATGTCACTGAATAATTATGTCTAGAAACATTTTGAAGAAGTAAACTTTTGTGTCAACGAAAATTGCCGATCTGTGCATTCTTCTAAACTCTCGAAATATACCTGCTACGAGTGCAAGAAGACTTATTGTTCGAAATGTGCAGTTGAATATCACTTTGGGCTAACATGCTCGTCCTACCAAGAAACTGAAGCGAAGAATGTTGCTTTCCTTCTTAAAGAAGGAGCACGTAAATGTCCTAAATGCGGTGTTTATATTATCCGTTTCGACGGATGTTACAGGGTAGAGTGTCAACGCTGCAATTCTCATATTTGCTGGAAGGATAACTGCATGATATACTTTGACAATTCTTCTGATTGCTACAATCATCTTGATGAGAAGCACGGGGGATATTGGTGATAGACAAAGAACAGCAATTTGAGAAATTCTTTTTCTCTGAAAATATTATTTTTTAATTTTTGATCGTGCAGAAAAACAACATAAATACTAATTTGCTTTGAATTTCTTGCTATTCTTCATTTTTTTGTTGAACATGATGATGAAGTCTATTTTTTCTCTGGCTCGATAAAAGCAGGGATTCTGTCTGAAAACAATTAATCATAGGGATAGATTGAAGATCTATGACCATCACTCCAAATAAGGGCAACAGCGTAGTTTCCCTTAGGTTCAATTTTGTAAGGATATACATCTGGGTCAATTGTTTCTTCTTTGACGAGGACTTTTCCAGTGAATTCGTCAATGCATAATGCACATCTGCAATGCTTTCTCAAGACATCAGCCTTGATTTTCTTAATTTCTCCTCCCTTTTGTTTTTCGATGATCACAAGTCCGCTGCCTGTTTCATACCTAACGATGGGGGGAGTATTATTTTGATTTTGAAGTTTGAGTATCTCAGAATGTACACTCTCAGCAAGTGAGCTATAGATCTTAGTGATAGTGTGCTCTTCAGGAAGGGTTAGAACTACAGGTCTGCCGTAATCAGAGTATTTAGCAATAAGCTCGTAAATTGGTATTTAAGTTGAACTCTAGATTCCAAACTAATTCTTCAGCATATTCATGTATCCTGGACCGAAAGGGTGGTGCTCTTTACCACATCCATCGCACACAAATAGGCACTTTTTCAACAAATAAAATGAAAATATTAGTCCAAGAAAGCATGATGTTTCTTTCAACAAACTTACCATATTTTCAACAACAGCAATTGTTGGAACTTTCAAGTCATCGAACATTTCAATGCCTTTTATGACATCCACGAAGGACAGTTTCTGTGGAGTAGTAACAATTACAGCTCCATCGAATTGCATTTCTTGGCAGAGAGTGATTTAAATATCTCCTGTACCTGGAGGGAGATCAACAACTAGATAATCTAGATCTCCCCATTGCGTGTTCATTGCGAGTTGTGTAACAATAGATGATACCATAGGCCCACGTATGATAGCCTTCTTTTTACTTGCAAAACCATAACTCATTGCTTTCAATCCTTCAAACTCGATTGCTATGATTTCCTTAGGCTTGGAGAAATTCAAAAAAATATCTTGATTTATTCAATTTTTCCATAGCAATCCAAATTGCAAATATTTATCTTCATTCTACCTTATCTTCAGGAGCATGCAAGACAGCACTCTCTCGATCTATGAGTGTTGGTAGAGAAGGGCCATAGATATCAGCATCGAAAATACCAACTTTATGTCCTTGCTTCAAAAGTGAAAATGCAAGATTTACTGCTACTGTTGATTTTCCTACTCCTCCTTTGCAGCTACTGACCGCAATGATCTTCTTTACATTTTCAAGTTATCCTCGCTTCTTAAAGCTCACTTCTTGGTCCTGAAGAAATAATTTTTTATGTTAAAAACCATTTCAAGTAAGTTATTGAGATTCATTGATCACTTACCTTTGGAGCCATCTTAATTTCAAATTCTTTGATCCAATGAATCTCTGAGAGCTTTCCACTGCATAATCCTTTTAGTTTACGATAATTCTGATCGAGTCTAAGCATCACAATGACCTTTCCATTTTCGTCGATGTTTAAAGATAGAATTGCTCCACTGTCGATGATATTCTTTCCATCCTCGAATACGATTTCCTTAAGTTTCTTTGTTATTTCTTCCTTTCCTTCAGCTAAATGGATTCTTATCAGTTTATGATATTATTATTTTCATAAAATATTGTTTACTTTCTGCTGAGGCTGAAGAAAACCTAAACTAAGATGAGCTCTAAAGAGAAATTAAACCTTTTGCTGAGTA
>Ga0302285_10001419_pt1 | contig 13260 bp, 15 predicted proteins | sample III_Fen_E2_2_FD_200455 | JGI IMG/M metagenome (GOLD analysis project Ga0302285, IMG submission 200455) | Peat permafrost microbial communities from Stordalen Mire near Abisko, Sweden - III_Fen_E2_2 | ecosystem: Environmental > Terrestrial > Soil > Wetlands > Permafrost | place: Sweden: Abisko...
TCTTGCTCTTCCTATACCCCAACCCCAACCCCAACCCCAACCCCAACCCCAACCCCAACCCCAACTGAAACTTCTTCGAGAGTGTTAAAAGGTGCCCCTTGCAAATTAAGAAATCATCCAAACTGATCTAATACCAAATACTTTCTCCAATTAAATATAGATATTCAATACACAGCTATTCTGCATAATCAAGATACTTGGATTATCTTCTTTAAAATTGTTTTCCTGTATGTGAATATCCATTCTTTGTTTATTTTGATTTGCTTATCCATTCATACACTCATTCTATTTCTGTCACCATCCAATCCAAACAGAAGAATCTTAAAGAAACTTTACAGAAAAGATTAGAAAAATTAATATCAAAATCTATCAATCAGAAACAATCTTTTTCCAAGATCTTCAAAACAAAAAAGTAATATGTTTGGTAACTTCAGAAAGAGAATAGTCCACCTGAAAATCTACGGACCAATCACTACTACTACGTACTTACTTGCTTTGGCTACTTGAAAATGCGAATTGCAAGATACTAATTTCTTTAACTGATTAGAGCTGTAAAGGTGCACACTGCGCTGAAGGGAAAAGGTCTTTATGACATTAAACTGATTGCTGTATCCATAAACTCAAATGGAGGTATTAATAAATGGCTTTATATTTTTACTAAACTGATTCCTAACAATCCTGTTCTTACTCTCCCTCCTTAGGCTCTCTGATTTAAGCCAAAAACATTGTCACATCGCTCAAGCACTTCTCCTAAAAAACGAGGTCAAAATAACTTTCATTCTTTGAAATTTCATCATAAAAGATTCTATTTCCCTTTTATTTGCAGCGCTCCAATTATGACATTTGCAGAGGACGTTGTTTTCAACAGTGCCAATGCTATTCTAGCTGCAGGAAGCAAAGCATTTGCAGGTTAGAATGTTACCTTTATTGTTAAATTTTAAAAAAATATTGAGTATCCTAGCTTGTTGCTAATTATTAGTAATATATTTATCAAGGACACTATTCGCTTCTAGGAGATTTCGGTTATTCATACCAAGGATTTGGCTACAAAGGTCTGCTTGATAATCTCAACATAAAAGCAGAGTTTATCCATGCTGGAGAAAAGAAGGTGAAGTTCAATCCATTCAAAGAGTTTTCACCAGAAGACGAACTATGGTAGGGTTAATGATTACTTCCCATTGAAAGATTACCAAATTGTGTAATATTTATGTGGACAAAGGATGAAAGATTATCTCACTGAGAGGGAGACTGAACTGAAGGAGAGAGTCATCAAGCAAAGAGAACATAAATTCAAGGAATTATAACTATCCAATGAATAAATTGAAGAGAAACTCCTCAAGAAAGGAATGGTAGATTCTCATGAAGCACTGGCATGCGGGTATGATTAAATAAAGCTATTATGAAGGGATCTTAATAATGTACTTGTATGTGCGTTTTGACTGCTGACTTAGGCTGATTGATGGGATTAAGAATTTCGAAGAATACGCCCATACTGAGTTTAAGGGAATCAAAATTATAGATGCGATTCCTACAGGGTCACTGATGAACTAGCTTCTCAAAACGCGTTCAGTGATTTGAGAAGAAGACAAGAAGGCAAGAAGTAGGTCTCAGAAAGAAGAGAATAAGTATGAGATCAAATCTCTTGGATTTTTATTTTGAATATTTATGAAAAAGTGTGTAGTGTAGAAATGAGCGAGACATTTTTTATAAAATAAAAAAGAAATACAAAGCAAAAAGAGAATGAGAGAGAGAGATATTTATATACTATTCATCTATTGTTCCGAATTATTATTCATTTTAATGCACTCTCTCTCAGCCTTGGAGTATCTCTTTTGATTCTTCTTATTTGACATATGGTGTGCTCTCTCAATTCCTGAAGAAGAAGAAAATATAATTTTATGACAAAAATAGTTAAGAAATAATAAATTAAGTTGATTACTCTGATATGTTGCCGTAGCTCTTGACTCTCTCCCTAGCATTCTGGGAAGGGTTAGGAATTTCGAATGGCTTAACTCCCCTGAAATTGAAGAAAAGCAAAAAAAATGATTAGATTAGTTAATAATAGTCTTGTTTTGTGACAATGATGTTTTGAATTATCTTATTTACCAGATTTCTTCTGCGTATTGCTTGATAGTTCTGTCGGAGGAGAATTTAGCAGATCTCACGGCATTGAGAATCGAGCGCTTAGTCCATTCTTTCTTATTTCTGTAAACTTCATCGACTAGCTTCTATTGTTCAAGATAGCTCTTGAAGTCAGCTCCAAGGAGATAGAAATCGTTGCGGTTTCTGATGGTATAAGTTAGATCAACAAGTTCGTCTCTAGCACCGAAAGCGCCTGAGTCGATGGTTGCAAAGACTTCGTTGAGTTCAGGAGGGAAGTATTGAGAAGGTTCAGTGCTTCTCATTTGGTTGCGAAGACCATCGATTTCATCAACAAGTGCACCGAAAACGAACATATTTTCTGGTCCAACTTCTTCAGCGATTTCAACGTTAGCTCCGTCCATGGTACCGATGATGAGAGAACCGTTGAGAACGAATTTCATGTTAGAAGTGCCACTTGCTTCGAGACCAGCAGTGGAGATGTGCTGACTGAGTTCGGTAGCGGGAATGATGATCTAAGCGTTAGAAACATTGTAGTTTGCGAGGTAAACAATCTTCAGAAGATCACCAATGTCACTGTCGTTGTTGACCTTTTTGAATAAAAGAGTTAAAATTGGTATTGCTAAGTTCGATTTGAAAATTGAATGTTTATCCATACTTTTTCAGCGACAGCGTTGATGAGCTTGATGATTCTTTTAGCGCTGACATAACCAGGCGCAGCCTTACCTCCGAACATAATAGTTCTGGATTGAAATTTAGCTGCTCTGTCTTTGATGGGTGTTCTCTTGATTTCCAAATAACGATGGATGACATAGAGAATGTTCATGAGTTGTCTCTTGTATTCGTGGATACGCTTGACCTGTTTAAAGGGGGAAAGATTATTAAAAATTTCGCTGTAATGGTATGAATGTGTTACTTGAACATCGAAGAGAGAGTTAATATTGACATCAATGCCGCTATTCTCCTTAATCCACCACATGAGTTTTTCCTTGTTTTGACGCTTGATACGTTGCCATTCGTTTTGGAAAGCTTCGTCTTCAGCTAATGTCTCGAGACTTCTAATGAGAGTCAAATCAGTGATCCATTCGTCATCACCTAATTTAGCAGAGTAGAGCTTGGATAATTGAGGATTGCAGCATCTAATCCATCTTCTGGGTGTGACACCGTTGGTTTTGTTTTAGAATTTCTTGGGTCTTAGTTCATAAAAGTCCTTGAAAAGGTTGGTAGTCAGGAGCTTAGAGTGGATAGCAGCAACACCATTCACAGCGTGAGAACCAATGATACTCTGTGAAGTTATAAAAATTATTAGAAATGTTATCAAAAATATATTAAAAATGTAATTTCTTACGAGATTAGCCATGCGACATCTCTTGGGGTTAGATTCTTCAATAATCGATAGAGAGTTCAGTCTATTCATGTCATTAGGGAATTTCTTGGAGACTTTTTCAAGGAAAATGAAGTTAATAATGTAGATGATCTCAAGATGACGAGGAAGGAGGCTTCCAAGTAAATCGATTCCCCACTTCTCAAGAGCTTCAGGCAGAATAGTATGGTTGGTGTAGGAGAAACTCTTGTAGACTAACTCCCAAGCGAACTCCAATTCCATACCTTCTTGGTCAACGAGCACTCTAAGTAACTCGACAATAGCCATAGCAGGATGGGTATCGTTTAATTAAATAGCGACTTTTTCTGGCCATTCTTTCCAGTCTCTCTTTCTCTTCTTGAATCTGCGGATGACGTCTTGCACAGTTGCACAAACTAGCAAATATTGCTATTTCAAACGGAGTTCTTTGCCTGATTGATTGGAATCATTGGGATAAAGCACTGAAGTCAAATATTCAGCCTTTTCTCTTTCCTCAAGAGCTTTGAAGTAGTCACCTTAGTTGAAGGAATTGAAATCGAATTCCCTAGCTGGAAGAGATCTCCAAAGACGAAGATTAATTGTGTTGTATGTGTCATAACCAGGGATAGGATTGTCGTATGCTCTAGCAAGAACAGTCTAAAACACAAAAAAAGATTATTTAAAAAAATGTCAATTTATTAATTGATGAAAAATGACTTTTCAAAAAAAACAAGGTAAAAAATCTTAGAAAATCAAAGATTTATTTGTGAGAAGTTCTTAAAATTTCATAATTATTTTTATAATAAGAATCTGTCCCCCGCTCCACTATCCTTTTTTTTGATTGATTCTGCTTAATTAAATAATTTATTGCACTTAAATAAACTTTATATTGCAATAATACTTAACTCAATTATTTTTATTCGTTTTTTCTAAAAATCTTTTAAATATTCCTATTTACCTCACCACCTTCCCAGACAGATTTTTCCTTGCCGTTCTCTTGAATCTTGCGGACATTTCCGTAGAATTTAACTGGGCAGTTGACATCGAGTCTTTCGATTTCCCAAGGATTTCCATTGTCCAACCAGTAGTCGGGGACTTCAATTTGGTAGCCATCTTTGATCAGTTATCTGAAAATACCATAGTTATATCTAATACCATAACCCCAAGCAGGTAAGTTTAGAGTTGCCATTGAATCCAAGAAACAAGCTGCAAGACGTCTAGAAAAAGAAAAAAATGACATTAGTTTGAGATTCTAAGTGAATAAATATATGTTTAAGCTTACCCGAGACCTCCATTTCCGAGTGCTGGATCGATTTCTTGTTCATAGACACTCTCTAAGTTGTATCCGAGCTCGAGGACAGCTTCTCTGTAATTTTCTTCGACTTCTAAGTTAATAAGTGCATTTTGGAGATATCTTCCAATCAAGAACTCGATGGAGAGATAGTACACTCTCTTCACGTCGTGGTGAGTGAAGATCTAAGCGGTATCATTGAAGGCTTCAATAAGTCTATCTGTAAAGGAAATGAGATTAGATTTCAGCAATTAATCACAAAGAAATACGAAAGGGATAACGGAATTATTCTTATTTTTTTTACCTCTGACTGAGTGGGAGATTGCTTGATATGCGTGTAGAATGGAGAAGTCAAATCTTGTCTTAGCTAGAGTGTACTCTACGTGATTGACTATCGACTGTTAAATGGTATCTTTGTCATTCTTCATGTAAGACGACATAAGTTTCCACATTTTCTCATTTTGCACTAGACTTTGTCCGGATCCAAACTCTGGACGATACAGCTAGGAGAATGAGTCATTCTTACTGTAGGAATTTCTACGAGACATTCTCCTTTAAACGGAGCGCTAAACCTCAGTTGACATTTTTCACTGACAATACTTGAGAGAGTGTGTGCGTGTTTGAAAATTAAATAAATATTAATTTATTATCTCGTTGTGATTTAATTAATTTATTTATTGAGGAATATCTTTGCAGATTATTCGTTTTTATTTGGGAAATCCCATCCCCTTCGTATCATTCTTGTCAGTTGATTAAATGAGTTCTCGTGTTTTGTGTTATCGCGCATTTTTTGAAATATTTCATGAAATAGTTGAACAACAAAATATCTAGCTATTGTTATCTCCCATATCTCAACGATCTTGTTCAGTGCATAAATCCTTGCAACAAAAACCATCTCTCGTGTGTAAAATGATTTAACTTGTTTCTGTAGATTTATTCGAATACAAAAAGAAACCTTTTAGTTCAACTCAAATACGGATCATAAGAACCTCAAAAATAGCTAGGATAATATCCTTAAACTTTGCAGAAACCTCTTGACTCCTATCAATCTTCGTGTTGTCCGGGTGTTCATCAGTGTCCTTGATTGGTAGGTTTGTTCGATTATATGCAAAAACTAATTTGTACATCCATGTATTACTATGAAAAACTACAACTTTTTGTCTGCAGAATTTCAAAAATTAAATCTCTCCCTAAGGGACTTATTCTTTTCAAAAATACAGCTTTCTTGAATCCCAGCCAATAATTTCTGCAGATAAAGTACTAGGATAAACTACTACATTAAGAGAGTAGAATATTTGTAAAAAATGATTCACATTTTCGTTAATCCCTCTTTACTACTGAAAACGAATGAAGATCATTAATCATTGGCCTCGATTCTTTCTTTTTCATCGATCAGTTTTTCTTTCTTTCTCAGAATATCTGTATCTTTTTGATTCCTTTTAGTAGTGCATTTTAATCAAATTATGTGGTTAAAATGTCTAATTTATTATTTGTGACAGTATTTCCTCCTCCCACAAAAAAGGACTGTAATGTCCAATAATAAGCGTTCATTTATTCATAGAAATCATAACTTAATAAGATATTCTAAGGGAAAAACAGCCAACAGCTGTTGCTTTGTCAAATTTGTTAAACTCATTATTTACAAAATTTAAAGAACTTAGCTTGAAAGATGATGATAAAAGTTATTTCAAGTTAATAATATTAGTAGAAAGTATGCGTGACAAAAATATAATATGAAAATAAATAGGAAAAGCATAATATTATTTAAAAGAAAAGTATTATTGGAAAAATCATTCGATAATGATCAAAGGAAGCAGTGATCCTAAGATATTGGTCAGTTATGATGGTAATAATACCAGCTAATCATGATAAGGATGTAGTTATTATCCGAAGATATTTCAAAGAAAAAAGTTAAATTCTCTTGAATTAAAAGAATAGTTTATTGAAAGTATTTCATTTTTATCGCTAATTAGTCAAAATTAAGCTTTTACAAAGAGCCATAGAAACCACCTCAAGATTCATAGTGGCTCTATTTTGAAAATGACTTAGAGACTTCTGCTGGGGTGGAGTGGAGTCTAGGGAGAACTTTTTTCTCCAAGATTTTAGTTTTCAATCAATTTCTTTTTTGTTTCTCTAATCCTCCAGTTTCGAGAGTTGATTTTTGTTGGGTTGTATTGCCTTAGCTGGGTAGTCAAAGAGCTACTTCTCTTCAGCACCACCTTTAATAGAAAAACAAGAAAAGAAATTAGAATAAATATTTTGTTTAATCTTTTCTTTAAATCCCTCCTTCATTCTCTCCTTTTTTTCTACCTGCTTCAGATTCCTCTGAGAAGTTTAAGGTAAAAAGGACAGTATTTCCTTCGTGATGCAAAGAAGGATATGTTTTTTTAGGACTTCTTATTGGGAGCATTGTCACTGGAGTTGAACATCCCGCTTAAGATAGCCCATCACCTCGATTTTCAGGGATATCCGAATCACTTGTATCTTTTGGATCTTTAATTTCAGCATCATTATTCGATGTGTTGAGATTGCACTGAGAACCATGGTTGGCTTGAGTCATTATCTCTACGAATTCTTTCCAGCCAATATGCTAGTTCTGCTGGTGATCAACTTCATTCATAATTTCATGCAGTTCTTCGTTGTCAACTTTTCTTCCAGCTCTTGCTAGGACATCTCGGAGGTTAGCTACAGTGATGTAATTCGTGTCATCAACATCGAAATGCTTGAACACATTCCAGAGACGTTCTTTATTGCAGAGTTTCTTTTCATCTAGCGTTGCAGCTATGAAAGAGCTGTAGTTGATTTATCTGCTTTGTTCATTGACATAAACAGTTTTCATAATATTTTTGATTTCTTCTTCGGTATTGCTAACACCGATTTGAATCAATGCACTTCGTAGCTCCTCAATGGTGATCATCCCAGTATGTTTTACATCGATTTTTCTAAAGATGAAAAAAATAAATTAAAGAAGGCATCTAAATAAAAAGGTTGTGTATGAATATTAAAATCTTGAAATATTATCTTCAAATAAATTCTAATCTTACCTGAAGATTTATCTGAGTTCTTTGATTTCATCTTCTTCTAAGAAGTTAACAAGAACTTTGAGTGCTTCCTTTTTGAATTTAGCAGTGCCTGAGCAGTGTCGTAAAATATTTAGAAGTCTCTAATCAGTTTCATTTGCACCAAGAGGCATTTTTTACTGGATGTTCATTTTCAGCCAAGGATGTTTCAATGCCTAATCTAAGGTAATCCTGTTGTTAGGATCAATCACGAGTAATTTTCTGACAAGATCTTTAGCTTCTTTAGATATTTTCTTCCAAGATTCTGATGAAAAATCTAATTTTCGATGGTTTAGAACTTTCTCAAAGATTTCACTATTTGTAGAACCTAAAATATTTTTTAAAATAAATCATTTAAAACAAGAAATTAATGTAATTTTATCATTACCTACAAATGGAAACTCCCCCGATAACAGTGTGAACAGCATGATTCCAATGCTCCAAATATCACATCTTTAATCATAACTACCCTTGATGACTTCTGGAGCTAAATACAGTGCAGTTCCACACATGGTCTAGAGTTCATTATCAAACTGGAATTCTTTCTAGAATTTTTCTTAAGATTCCCTAAGTATTTCCCCATCATTTAATATATAAGTTGATAGTCCAAAATCAATGATCTTGATCTCACTGTCTTCAGCAGGCGAAGAGAACATAAAATTTTCCAGTTTAATATCCCTGTGACAGATTCCTTTTTGATGAAGATATTTCACGCCAATAAGGATTTTCTTGAGAATTCTACTTGTCTACGCTTCAGATATCATTTTGTCTCTGGCGATTCTCTCAAGTAGCTCCCCACCCGAGCAATACTATTAGAGTTAAAAGGTAATTTTTTTTATTAAGGCACATAATTATAATTGAATTCTTTTATAAAATTTGAATCGGATGGGAAATATTTAAATTATTATTGGAAATTTATTGTATTTAATGAATGTAGCACTCTTCCCGCATATTTAGATCAGAAATGTTTATTAAGAAGCATTTAACACTCTTCCCAGATATTGGATGGTCAGAAATTATTATTAAGAAGCATTCACTCCCTCAACTTTAATATTTGGTTTTTTTCCAAAAAATATTAAAAAATAATTTGGCTTGTGGTGTTTGCAGTGTTCCCTCGCTTAAATGTAATAATTATTGATTATTTTGAGCTGTGGAGGGAGCAGTGCAATTTTGGGATGGAGGAAAGAGGAAAAGTGACGTATTTCATTTGAAAAAACAGCTGGACGATTTCGAATCATTTCGTTAAAGAAAATTTGGGAAAAACAATTCGATCAATTTGGTGAACCATTTCAAAATGAAATGATGCTCCCTCTTCTTAAATCATAACAATAAATTCTTTTTTGTCTTTTTAGTATTATTTTACCTCCATGACGAGATGAAAATGTTTGTTGTCTTAATAAGTCTCGTAGAACTTAATAACATTTGGATGGTCCAAACTCTTGAGAATTTCAAGTTCCCTTTTGAAAAGATGCAAGTCCTTTTTAATTTTCTACTTTGAGATCGATTTTACTGCGAATTTCTTGGTTTTGTTCTTCACAAGACTAGCAAGTCGGACAGTGCCGTAGTGTCCATGACCTAAAGATGGAAAATAACAAAAAAGAAATAAGATCATGATGTGTTTGGAGGTTTGAAAAATTAAGATTGTTTTAGATTATTATTCTCAGTGTTTCAATAAAGAAAAGGAAAGGAATTATTGGAAAGAAGGTGGGACTGTACAGATACATAGTTATCAAGTCAGTTTACCTAGGATGTTTGGTTCGAATTCATAGATCTTGCGGATGTCTTCAAAAGATGTAACAATTTCATCTGGCTTGGATCTAGCCTTTTTGACGAAGAAAATAGGCGAAGTAGGTAATCTATCATTTTAAGATAGCCTTTCTTGGATGCCTACTCCAAGGATCTAAGGTTCATTTGCGGGCAAGCCTTTTCTTGAAGGTTTTTCCTTGGCACAACTGACACCCATATTAATAAAACTACTGATATTAACAAATCGTTTTTTTCGTTTATGGCAGATTAAACACAATTTGTTTGTTTTCACAATCCTTTATATTATCTCAATCTCTAACCCGACGCTTCTTGCATTTCTTTCAAGTGTGCTTTCTTGCTAAGCAGAATTCTTCAGATCAAAAGGAGCATCTCCTCAAGATTCTTCCCGGAAGTTTTCCCATTCATTCTTCGAAGAATTTTAGAAAAAGATAAGATTATTAAATCTTAATTGAGTCTATTCTATTATAATAATATAAATAGCATATAATCTCCCCCTCTAATCTATTGAATCTGCGGATATTATGAAATCCATTCAAAGCGGAAATTACTAATTTCGCTTAGATCAGCATTTACAAATAAACTCTAATCTTACAAATACACAGAGATTATTTCTTTTTTCTGTCTGTCTCTCTTCTCAGAATCTTCTATTCTTTCTTATTTTACTTTTCCAAAATCAAAGCAATTTTCAGATTATTGTCAGCAGAATCACTAGAGAGAAACTAACAACTAAATGCTAAGAATACTAAGTAGAATTTATAGCAGGAGTGCTTTCTAATCTCCAAAGCTCAATTTTACTACTTCTACTATTTTAACATAAGATAATCAATGGCATCATACAACAATTCTTACAGTTAAATTTTTTTAATGAAGCCTACATCATTAGAGATGGTTAAGTTATGTTAGGATCAATGGTTGTGAAAACAGATGGTAGAAAAATACGCAAACTTGCTAAAGGGTCTATCTGTGGGTTTGCAGGTAACACGCAAGAGAAAGTTCAATAAAAAAAAAGAAGAGATATTTTTAAGTCTGTTCAAGCAAAAAAAACAACAGAAAACATGTCTCAGGGCTGATATTTTTATCTCGATGCTCTTCTAGAAAATCTAGCAGATGCATTCACTCCCATGGAAGATCTCGAGAATGTCATGACGAAATAATAAACCTTGAAGGCATGCATAACTTATGCGAAATAATGGAGAACTAGTAAAAAATGACAAATACTACTGTTAAACAACATTCCTAAGAGGATAACTCTTTCTTGAATACAGCCAGGAAAGATGCTAAGACATCTCGAGGCAACCATGCTGATTGTGGATAAAGATATTTTCATTGAAATAGACAGACAGCACAGGGAATTAACAACAAATTTACAAACACTATTTAACACCTTTCATCGCAAGCAAAAATAGTAATAAGCGTCATTTATCTGGTGCAAGAAATTCCAAGAGTCATTTGGCATAGGAAATGGTGGTGTTTTTGCAGAGTGTAAGGCATTTTGCTAGACAAAAATTAATTCTAAATTTATGAATTTTTGATTTTAAATACAATCCATAAAGGCGCTGCTCTTGCATTTATTGATTTTGGTGACCTTACTGCTAAAGATATTGCATTGAAGAGCATGCAAATAGCTGCTGATAAATGTGTCTATACTAATCATTCTTGGACACTTAATTGGCTACCTTCAGAGATTCAAAGTGATTCAGTGGATTCTATCAAAGACATAAAACTTGCAGTTCCTAAGAAGGAAGAAATATTAAAGTGAAGAGTGAGAGAAAGAGAGAGAAGATTTAAACAAAATGAGATTTTAAAAAAAATCCAAAGGGTGGAAACTAAGCTTTAAAAGTAACTAATATGGCACTGAAGATAAGTGCATATTTTTTGAGAAAGCAGTTTGATATTCCAAATAAGAGCCAACTGCAAGGAGAATAATTTAGAGCAGAGAAATAGATAAATATTAATATTTTTAAATTTTAAACAGTAAATATTCCGTTAAAGCTTCTATTGAGCGGCTATTCAACTGCCAAACAGTCAATTGGAGGGGCAGTGACAAAATATTGAAATTATCAAATCGATTTTAGACTATTTTAATCTCCTTTGAAGTAGAATATTTTTTAAAAAGAAAAGTGAGGTTATTCGTGGAATCTAATAAGAAGTGAATGGTGAAAAATATATGAAAATGATTATTCTTTTTGTTTTAAGCTATGGTGAGTTTAGGTTAAAATATTAAAATGAAATCCTGTGAAATACTACGTAATTCATTCATTATTATTTTGATGAGTGTTTAAAAATTGTTGTTAACTCCAAAGCCTACTCTATTTCTTCTTCAAAATGAATGTAGAGGTCTAAGGTGGCAAACTCTGCCTGTTTAATGGATAATTAAAGAAGGTAAATTATTAGTGGGAAAAAAGAAATGAATTTTTAAGGATTGATTATCAAAAAAAGCAAAAGAAACATCAGAATTAGAGAGACAAAATACAGAAAGCTAAACCAAAAAGTTTGCAGCCAAACACAAAAGCTCCTAGAAATAAAGAGAGACAAAAGATAGCTGAAAGAAAGAGAGACAAACAAAAAAGACTAAAAACAAACAGACACACACTGATAGACAGATATGAGCCAAGTTAAATAGGAACAAGTAGACCAACATGCAACAACTGCAGGACAATAAGAGATAAAGGAATCAGCAGCTAAAGTAGTTGTCGTTGCTGATAAGAACGTAAGGGCTGAAGCTTCTTCAGCCCAAGAGAATTCAGATATCCCTAACCCTAAGTTTAAGACTGCACTTTGTCGCAATTTCATTAGTAAGAATAAGATAAATAGTGTTCTAAAAAGACAATTGTTTGACGATACTCTCAACATGTGTTTATTTGATTTTCATTGTAGATGCCACATGCAACAGAAATTCAGGCTGCCATTTTGCACATGTAAACATACAATTGAATCTAGTTGTTTAGCATATATTGTCATGAAAGTTAAAGCACAAATTCTAATAATCTTTTGTTATTGAATGGATTAATAGGGATCTGAAGAACTCCGTGCTGTATCTGAGGTGAATAGAATTACGAAATGAATATGAAATTTATTAGATGATTTGTATGAAATGTACCAATAACCATTATGCAATTTGGGGAATTAGAACTCTGGATTCTTCGAAGAAGTTGAGAAAGCAGACACTGAATACCTTAACAAATGGCCTTCAAATATCCCTACTAACTGTAAAATTTCACATTTTTGTTCACAAAGGGACTGTTTTAGCATTATTCTGGGTTAAAATGATTTTGTGTGTAATTTGTTGTTATTAGATAAGACAAGCCTCTGCAAATTCTATGAACAAGGTAACCACATATCAAATTTAGTGATTAAATTAGTCTTGTTTTTTCAATAATAATTTCAAATAATGCATATCCTCATCTTGCTCTCTTTGGATAATAGTTGGAACATGCAAATACGATTAGAACTGCAATTTCGCTCATGGAGAATAAGAAATACGATAAGTAAATACTATTATTTAAGTATTCTCTTGGTTTAAATGAATTCTAGTTAATTTTAGTTGCGGGAAGAATCAATTTTATCTCCTTTTTTGTTCACTCTTCTGGTTTGGATTATGAATTGATATAATTTCAATTTGGCAAAAAAACAACATTTCTAATTTAAATATTCGTTGAGTTTTTGATCAAGATCTTCAAGCTGTATTTCTCTCTCTCTCT
>Ga0302285_10001426_pt1 | contig 13250 bp, 12 predicted proteins | sample III_Fen_E2_2_FD_200455 | JGI IMG/M metagenome (GOLD analysis project Ga0302285, IMG submission 200455) | Peat permafrost microbial communities from Stordalen Mire near Abisko, Sweden - III_Fen_E2_2 | ecosystem: Environmental > Terrestrial > Soil > Wetlands > Permafrost | place: Sweden: Abisko...
CAATTGCCTGAATGGAACCTTTGGGCATGCCACCCACATAAGCCCTGACCTGATTGGTTGCCCGATATATATTATAAGCTCCAAGATTAACTCCAAGAATAAAATTCAGTCCTTGTCCCTGTTTTTCAAAATCCTGATATAACTGAGCAAACGAGCGAACAACTCCATATGCAGGCTCCAAAGTTTTATCAGTAGTTTTACCGCCAATTCTTATAGATAAAGGACCACCACCATAAGCCATCAAGTTGGAAAGCAATTGACGGTAAATATCATTTACACCAATCAAAGGATTACCCATCAATAACTGCGCCTGTCCCCATTCATGCGAAAAACCCAGAAAACCGGGAGGAACCGCATTGCCTGGTTTTGAAGGATCAATGCTTGCAAGAGCCATAACCGTATCAGCTAAAACTGTAACCTTCAGTTTCTGAATAAAAGACCTCCCTGAAGAAGTGATGGCTTTAAGAATATAGGTAGTAGTATGTGCAGGCGCAACAACGACAGAGGTATCAATAACTGATGAAACACTGCTCAGAATAACTTTTGAAGCACCGTTTACTTTCCAGGAAATTGTAGTAGTCTGACCTGCTGTAATGGTATCAGGATTTGCAGTTAATCGTTCGATCGGATTTTTCCCCTGACTACAACTAATAATAATCAACGAGCAAAAGCTCACAACCACAATAGATAATCTAAAAAATATTTTTTCTAATTCTGATTTCATCAAACAAAAGACTTAGAATTAAAGATTTACATAACTCATCTTCAATCTTTTACAGGTGTTAAATATCTAATATTTAGCATTCAAATATATGAAAAACAATTTAATTTATATTTATATTTTTTTACTTTAATTACTTTTGCAGCGACAAAAAACACTTTTGTAATGGAAGAACTGATTATTGGTTTCCCTCCAATTAAAGGCAACCAACCCAAAGTACTTATTCTTGGCACAATGCCGAGTGTTATTTCCCTTCGTAACAATGAATATTATGCCAATCCCATGAATGCTTTTTGGAAAATCATTTTTGCGATTAAAGGCACAACCACCTCATCAATATATGAAGAAAGGACACGCTTAATAAAAGAAATGGATCTGGCACTTTGGGATATCTGTCATACATGTATCCGTCCCGGAAGTGCCGACAGTGATATTCATAATGAAGTTGCAAATCCAATCATTGCATTACTTGCTGAAAACCCGTCTATCCGAACAATTCTTTTTAATGGACAAGCAGCCCAAAAGCTGTTTTTTCGGCATTTTAAGACAATCAAGAATATAAATTTGATCACGTTGCCCTCAACCAGCCCGGCTTACACTTTGCCGTTTCAAAAGAAACTGGAAATTTGGAAATCAGCATTCAATCAGCTAACTCTGTAAGTGAGCCTATCGTCATGCCAACCTCATTAATCAGATCCTGAGGAGCAAGATGCAACTGCAATCCTCTTTTCCCCGCACTCACATAAATACGATCGAAATTTCTGCAACTTTCATGGATGTAAGTTGGAAAATGTTTTTTCATGCCAATCGGGGAACAAGCGCCACGAATATATCCTGTGACCGGCAACAAATCCTTCATAGGTATCATTTCAGAGTTTTTATTTCCTGAAATTTTGGCGGCCTTTTTCAGATCAAGTTCCTCGGCTCCCGGTATAACACAAACAAAATAGCCGGTTTTGTCTCCCTTAAGAACCAACGTTTTAAAAACCTTTTCAACAGGTTCTTTGAGGTCTGTGGCTACATGAACAGCACTCAAATCATCTTCATTGACTTCGTAAGGAATCAGTTCATATTTTATCTTGGCTTTATCGAAAATACGGGCAGCGTTTGTTTTTTCAATTTTCATAGAATCTACTGTGATATAGTCATCTCAACATTTCTAGCCAATGGTATTACGATTCCATTGGGATACTGAGCCGTTTCTTTTAATTGGGATGACCCTTCTACGTCTTGCAGAATCTTTGCCTCAGAGACCCACCCTGTTTTCTTGTTGAGCTTTATTATGGCATTCATTTTCCCATTCAGGTCATATTTCATAGAAGCCCCATTTACTTCCACATAGGCCTTTTTATCGACTGATTCAAGCTTGGAAGTTCCAACAATCGTGCAAATGGAATCATTTACATCCTTTAGCACATACGAGGCTTTTTGATTCACAGCCGATACACTTTGCAACTGGGATTTCACAACCCACTTATCACCTTCTGAAACCGAAGATTCAGGGAATATTTCTGTTACATTCTGCAAATTATCTTTAATAATATTTCCGCCAAATGCCTGCATAAGCATACTCTTCAGTCTAGTCTTTTGATTATCTGCTAATTGCGATAACACGCCAAAAGCATCTGTAATTATATTATCCACACCATCTACACCCACGACATTACCTGTTTTAGCAATCTTTACGGTAAAAGGCTTGTTTTTCATGGCACTCATAACAGCAGAAAAAGGATCGGCGTTTCCTGTTTTTTCAGAACTAAATACGGGGCTGCCACCATTAGCAACAATCATGCTCATTGATAAAAGGGCAAACCGACCTTCCAGATTATATACGCCATTGTTTTGAGCAATCACTTTATAGGATATCTTTTTAGTGATTACCATTTTAATTTCACTTTTTTGACCATTGATAGTTTGGACATTTGAAATGTCCGAAGTGTTTTTTTGAGTATAAGTTTCTCCAATAGAAAGATCCAATCCCAATTTCAGTTTTTGAGCCTGACAGGGAACCAACAAAATGGATGCAACGAAAAGAACCAGAATTTTTTTCATAGTATATTGAATTAAGGTAAAACGCTATTTCTTTCGATATAAGAAACGTTTTTTCAAAAGTAATAAAAAATCTTCTTTTTAAAATATTTTATGAGAATTGTTTTTATCAAAATAAAAACAATACTAAAATAAATAGCAAAACCTATTTGAATCGCCATACTTTTCCGCAATCCTGACACTTATAGTTCTTTTTGAACAAAGGGGAAATGGCACTCAAAATAGTATATACGATATTAAACACAAGTGGACGACTGATTTTTAAAATATGCTCAGACTGGCAGAATGGACATTTATTTCTATCGGCCGTTTTTTTAAGTTTTATTGTTTCTATTGGTACATCCTGACTAATACTATCTACGATATATCCGGCTTCCTCTAATATTTTGCAAGCTCTGATATAATCCTGCGGCATAATCTGAAGCTTTACACCACTGGTGATAGAATAAACGTTCAGAACCTGATTTGTCAATTCATCTTTTAGAAAAGTCCGAACGCCTTCAGATTCTAATTTGGCTTTTGCAAAATAAGCATCCTGAGTAACATTGAATGTCATGATTGTAATCCAGTCGTTCATTGCCGCCATTCCTATTGAATCAATAACTTCCGTTTTCATTTTGAGAGTTGTTTTATTTTATTCTCAGCCTCTTCATTAAGGGCTGCAGCTTTCTTTTGAGCTTCAGACTTTAACTTATTTGCAGCTATTTGGGCTCCAGCTTTAACTATTGGATTATTTGCCTTATTTACCAACGCATTGCTTTGCGTCTCGGCTTCCAAAATTAAATTATCTCCTGCTGCCTTTGCCTGAGCACGTATTACTTCTGCTTTTGCCGTTACCGTTTCTTTAGTGTTTGTAACCGTTTGTTGAATATTTTTACCTGTCACTTTTTGCAATAACTGATTGGCTGCCCCAGTTGCAGCCTGTTTTGCAATAGAAGTCAGTTGTATATTAATTTTAGGATTGGAAAAAGTACCTGTTATTGTTCCCTGGAAATTGTTAATTCCACCCATAACCAGGTTTTGAGGCAAGGTCACTTTTACAACATAATCAATGGTTTTGTCAAGTCCGGTACTTCCCGAAAGATTTAGTTTAAGGTTTCCGGCATTTACATCAAAAGGTGAAGTATTTATTTTTCCGTCGTTTATCTTAAACGATATTTTCAGGTCTTTTGGATAAATAGTTTTAAGTGAATTGTCTTTAAGAGCCGATGCCAAAACATCAAGGATTTTTACATTAGATATTCTTACGTTATTGGACTGTAGCAAACCACTTCCAGACAAAGCCTTCAAATTGGGATCCAGATTTTTGTTCATTGTTGTACTGAAATTGAAGCTCATAGAGCCATTGCCCTCGACATTCTCAAAAATAGGTGCAAGAGATTTGGCCATACTGAAAGTGGTAAATGTCTGTGAAAAAGAGACCTGCTTTAAATTCAAACCAAACGCCACCTGAGGTTTATCTGGATTTATCGCCTCATAATATCCGTTGGCTCCTATTGAACCGCCCAAAGCATTGGCTGAAAGATTTTTAAAAGTTGCACGTCCGTCTTTAAGCAACAGGTTTGCCCTAACATTATCCATAACCAATTTGTTAAACAATACTTTTTTACCCGATACATTCAAGGATAAATTCAAATTTTTTGGAATAGAAAATGCAGTCATAGGTATTGAATCCTTTTTCGTTGCTGTTTCAGAACCAGATCCTTTCATCAAATCATTAATATTAAGGTAGTTTGAAGTCACATTCAGAGAACCAGATAAAGCATCGTTTTTCATATACCATGCTAAAATATTATTTAAATCTCCGGTTGCCTGAATATCATTTTTGCCGACCATCATCGAAAAAGCGGTTAACTTAATACATTTCGGAGTAAAGTTCATTCTAGCCTCTTTAATAGTCACATCAGGCAAATTGGCAGACTTATATTTTATTCCTGTGACTGTCAAATTTCCATCGGCTTTAAACTTACCGTATTGTTTTTTGCTCAGGTAAGAAAGCCGGCCTGCAGCCGATACATCAGCATAAATCTGACCTTTTAGATTTGTACTTTTGTCCAAAGGATAAATTTGACTGATAGTATTCAGATTAAGAAGGCCTTTCATGGATCCGTTTATATCAGGATCGCTAATAAGTTTTTTTACACAGACAGTCAGATCAAATGGGTTTCCTGACATATTAAAATGGAATAGGGGAACATCGACTACCATATTATCCAAAGTTCCACCTTTACTGAAAATATGGGCATTAATATTGATGTCATTAACTGATTTAGGTAAAGAGGGATATTGGAACTCTCCTTTATTTACTTCTACTGTAACATCAAAAGCCGGATAACCAACGGCTGTCATATTCCCTTTAACAGAGGCAGCCAACTTTAAAGTTCCTGATGTCTCCAGACTTTTAAAATCTTTCATGTAAATGGCGGGAATCAAAGAAAGAAACTGCTTAAAAGTTACCTTATCTGTATTAACAGCCAAATTCATCCTTGTCGTCGATTTATCTGGCAACTGAACATACCCGTTAAAAGAAAGATCCATTGCATTCAACTGTAAACGATTGGAACGGAAGGTATAGGTGTTGCTCTTCATATCTGCATCCATTTCCATATTCACTTTAATTACAGCATTATTGAGGAAAGGAATGCCCCCTTTTGCAAAAGAGACAGCTGAAATATCAAATTTCGTCGACAATACAGTTTTATCAGAACTCAGGTCACCAGAAAGATTGCCACTACAATCTTTAATTTCAGCCTTCATCTTCCCTTGCTGATCATCATAAACAATATTTGCATGACTTAAAATAAGTTTTTCCAGTTTAAAGTGCATCACAGAGGTGTCTCCTTCCGTATGTTTTACCGTATCAGGTTTCACAATATCCCAGTTGGCTTTTCCACTTGGTAAAACCTTAGCCAAAACCCTTGGTCCTATAAATTCAATCTTCTTTACGGAAACACCTTTACTTAATATTAGTTTGTTGAAATCTATGGCTAATTTGATATTATCAGCATAAATTAAGGTATCCATCGCGAAGGAATCAATTCCTACCACCGTCAGATTAGATAAAGAAGCTGTAATGTTGGGGAAATTGCTAAACAAGTTAAGACTCAAATCGGTAAAAGTCACTTTTGCCAGCAACCGTTTTTCTGCCTGCTTCTGTACAATTTGACTTATTTTTCCCTTAAAGGCAAATGGCAAGACAATCATAACAATCAAAATAATTGCCACTACGATTCCTGTAATTTTGAGAGCCTTCTTTTTATTCATGTTTTAAAGTTTTAGAATTACATCGTATAAAGATATATAGATTTCGGAATATTATGAAAGAATTCATTAACAGTTATTATCTTTGAACTGAATTTTGATGTCTCAAAGCATTGAAAACATTTATACATATAGAGTTCGTGCTTTTGTTTTTTTCAAAATATATAACTAATATATGACTAAAAACTTTAAATATTGCGATTTATGGAAGCCTTCATTATTCTCGGTCTGATACTCTTGAACGGCTTTTTTGCTCTTTCAGAAATGGCTTTGGTATCTTCCAAGAAATCCAGACTTGAAGGGGATGCCAAACATGGGGACAAAAAAGCGCAAAAAGCCTATCGTCTAATTGGCAATCCAGATACTTTTTTTTCAACCATACAAATAGGAATTACTCTTATAGGGATTTTGACAGGATTATTTTCAGGGAAAAACATGAGTCAGTGGCTTTCCGCACAAATCGCAAGGATGATACCTTCTCTTGCAAATACATCCGACAGCATTTCCTTTTTTGTAATTGTTATCCTGGTTACTTATCTAAGCCTTATTTTCGGAGAATTACTTCCGAAAAGAATTGCCATGAGCAACCCTGAAAAATATGCTAAAATGGTGTCTGGATTCATGATTTTTCTCTCAAAAATAGGGATCCCTTTTGTTTGGTTGATTTCTGTAAGCACGAATAGTTTGATGAAACTTTTCGGGATCTCACACACTTCTATGAGCAAAGTCACAGAAGACGAAATAAAGGATATTCTGCAAGAGGGTGCCAATGAAGGGCAGATACAGGAAGTTGAACATGACATCGTTGAAAGAGCTTTTAATTTGCGAGACAGAGATGTTAACACATTAATGACCCATAGAAACGACCTTGTTTGGCTGGATCTTGAAGATTCAATTGATGAGAACAAGAGTTTGATCGTGTCAAAAGTGCACAATGCTTACCCTGTTTCCAGCGGAGAGTTGGATGAAATTGTCGGAGTCGTTTTTTTGAAAGATTTCTTTTCTGACTTTAATAATCCTGATTTCAATCTTAGAAAATATATCAAACCAGCCCAGTTTGTTCCAGAAACGATGAATGGTTATAATGTGCTGGAACTTTTCAGGAAAAGCCAGCTGTTTTATGCCATAATAACTGATGAATATGGAAATGTGGAAGGTATAGTGACCATGAATGATCTATTGGAAGCTTTGATTGGAAATATCATTGAACCCGATGAACATGAGGAGCAAATTATCAAACGGGAAGATGGCACCTGGCTGGTGGACGGGCAATATTCATTTTATGATTTTCTCGCTTATTTTGACCTGGAAGATCTTTATCAGGAGCATGACTATAATACATTAAGCGGTTTGATTTTAGATATACTGGAACATATTCCATACACTTCGGAAAAACTACGGTGGAAAGATTTTGAAATGGAGATTGTTGATATGGATGCAGCCCGTATAGATAAAGTCCTTGTCAAAAAAATCAAAAAAGCTGAGGCGCCTTCAAAATAAAATAGAACAAGAATATGAAACCTTCGCACTAAATTGATTAAACAGTATTCCTGTTAAAAAAAGCATTATTTTATCTCTGCTTGAGAAGGCATAGGTTCCATAATTTAATATAGAACTAAAAAAGAGAATATAAAATTTGTATTCCGAAAAACTAAAGCGTATTTTTGTCTACAGATTGGTGTAAAATGACAGACGAACAGCAAAAACTACTGATCAATTTTGAGACTAGGGTAAGGCAACTAATGTTGCTTTGCGAATCGCTTCGGAATGACAAGGCTGAATTGAAAAAAGCTTTGGAAGCCAAAGACAATGATCTCAAAATTGCGAAAGCAGACATTCGTGATTTGACCATCAGTTATGACAATCTTAAGTTGGCCAAAATGGTCTCCTACGGGGAAAAAGACGTAAAAAGTGCTCGACAGAGATTGTCTAAATTAGTGCGGGAAATAGATAAATGCATTGCACTTGTTAATGAATAATGGCAATGGATGATACGTTTACTATCAACTTGTATATTGCTGACAAGCACTATCCGCTGAGGATAAAACGAAGCGAAGAAGAACTTGTTCGTAAGGCAGCAAGATTGATAAACGATAAAATAGCTCTTTACAGAAACAATTTCAGAATGGAAGATTCTGAATTAGAACTTAAAGATCTCTTGGCTATGGCAGCATGCCAGATTGCGATTCAGGCCATCAAGGCAGAGGAGCGCTCGGACAGCAGTCCGATTGCTGAGAGTATTATACAGTTAAACAAAGAGTTGGAGGATCTCCTCCGATAAAAATATCGTTTTATAATTTCACATACATTCCGCACTACATGCCATCAGGAATAATCCTGAGTGTTGTGGTGCGTTTTTTTATATATAAATTTTAAATTATAAATTAATTATGTCGACCATCTTAATCATAATTGCATTCTTTATCGGTGCTGTGCTGACTGGATTAGGGATGCGTTTCGTGACTAATGCCAAATATAAGAACATTATTCAGGAAGCGAAATCAGAAGCAGAAGTCATCAAGAAAAACAAAATGCTGGAGGTCAAAGAAAAATTCTTGTCCCTTAAATCAGACCTTGAAAAGCAAGTTACCCAGCGCAATGCGAAAATACAGGCAACTGAAGCCAGACTCAAGCAACGAGAGTTACAGATTAACCAACGTCTGGAAGATCTGCAACGCAAGAAAAACGAAACAACGATTGCGAAAGACAATCTTGATGCGCAACTGGAATTAATTGAAAAGAAAAAGATTGAAATGGATAAGATCCATAAACAGGAAGTCGAAAGATTGGAGGCTATTTCCGGACTTTCTGCCGATCAAGCTAAAGAACGATTGACGGAATCTCTGAAAGACGAAGCCAAAACACAGGCAGCATCCTTTATCAACGAAATCATGGATGATGCTAAAATGACTGCCAACAAAGAAGCCAAACGTATTGTCGTTCAAACCATACAACGTGTGGCTACAGAAACTGCAATCGAGAACGCAGTGACCGTCTTTCATATTGATTCAGATGAAATAAAAGGACGCATTATTGGACGTGAAGGCCGAAATATTAGAGCACTTGAAGCTGCTACTGGCATTGAGATCATAGTAGATGATACACCTGAAGCCATCGTCCTTTCTGGATTTGATCCTGTCCGTCGTGAAATAGCCCGTTTGGCTTTACACCAATTGGTAACGGATGGTCGAATTCATCCTGCACGTATTGAAGAGGTTGTAGCCAAAGTCCGCAAACAAGTTGAAGAAGAAATTCTTGAAACAGGTAAACGTACAACCATCGACCTCGGCGTCCATGGGTTACATCCGGAACTCATTCGCATGGTCGGTCGAATGAAATACCGTTCTTCCTATGGCCAGAACCTGTTGCAACATGCCCGTGAGACAGCTAACCTTTGTGCGACTATGGCTTCAGAATTAGGCTTGAATCCAAAAAAAGCACGTCGTGCAGGATTATTACACGACATAGGTAAAGTTCCTGATGATGAACCGGAAATTCCACACGCACTGCTTGGAATGAAACTTGCAGAAAAATTTAAAGAGAAACCTGAAATTTGTAATGCTATCGGAGCCCATCACGATGAATGCGAAATGCAAACACTTTTGGCCCCTATCGTACAGATATGTGATGCTATTTCCGGTGCCCGTCCGGGTGCTCGTCGTGAAATCGTAGAATCCTACATCAAACGCCTGAATGATCTGGAACAGTTGGCACTCTCCTATCCAGGTGTTCTTAAGACCTACGCCATCCAGGCTGGCCGTGAACTTCGCGTTATTGTGGGAGCCGACAAGATTGACGATAAAGAAACAGAGACTTTGTCAAATGATATTGCCAAAAAGATTCAAGATGAAATGACTTATCCTGGACAAGTCAAGATTACGGTTATTCGCGAAACCCGGGCAGTTAGTTACGCAAAATAATTATAGCTTTCCCGCAAAGTTCACGTCTATAATAAGTACCTTTGCAACGACAGAATTGGGGATGTTTGGCTTTGACAGCGGTCAGGACAGGTATGTAAGCATGCAGTGCATTGGTCATACGCACTTAAATCTCAAGACTAAAACCATAACTGGCGAAAACAATAGTTACGCTCTCGCTGCTTAATCGAAGTATAGTAGATTCAAGCTCAATCCTTGCCATAGTGGCAGGGACGTCACATCACCCCAGGCTTTTTTCCCGAAGCTAACAGGAATATGGTGGTGCAGCAATATCGGGGATAGAAAATGATTGGTCCGGGGTCATTTTTAAAAATATACGGACTAAGGTTTGAATAGGTGGCTTCGGTCCGGTTCAGACACTAAAATTTAGGCGAAGATAAGCATGTAGAAGGCATATTGGTTCACTGTTTGGACGAGGGTTCGACTCCCTCCATCTCCACAAATGGCACTATTTCAAGGGTTCGTAAACCAAATACGGGCCCTTTTCTGTTATTTAGAATGTTCTGTTTTTTATCAATACTTATGTTTATGAAGTATATGAGCCTTGGATGATTAAAAAGCGAACATGGATTCTTTAATTATTTCGCTTACAGTAGGATGTGGGAAAACGATTTTCTGCATTTTTTCGATTGTCATTTCTTGTTCGATAGCCATGCATGCAACGCAAACAATCTCACTACAAGGATTACCAAGCATGTGAACACCAAGTACTTTTCCATTTTTTTCACCAACAATCACTTTGCACATGCCGTTTACACCTTCATTCTCAACAACAAAACGTCCGGCAAAAGCCATCGGAAGTTTAGCTACTTTGTAGGCAATACCTTTTTCCTTGACAGCTTCTTCTGTTAGACCGACCCCAGCCACTTCGGGATTCGTATAAACTACACCGGGAATGGCATCATAACGCATTCTATCTTCACGACCGGTAAGGTTGTTTACAACAACCTCACTTTCACGACTAGCTGTATGTGCCAATAAAGAAAAGCCAGTCACATCTCCTGCAGCAAAAATGCCGGGAACATTGGTTTGCATTTTATCATCTATCCTAATACCTGTGTGATTCATCTCTACATTTAGGTTTTCAAGGCCATAACCTTTAATGACAGCATGGCGACCGAGGCTGGCCAGTATTTTTTCTCCTTCTACAAATTCCGTTTTACCATCGTTCTCAAAGAAAACCTTATTTTCTTCCACTTTGGTCACTTTTGCCTGCAGGTGAAATTCAATGCCTTTTTTGGTATAAATGCCACGAAGCATGGCACTTATTTCGAGATCAAGTCCACCAAGTATCTCAGGGAGCATTTCAACAACTGTGACTTTTACACCCAGACTATTGTAAAAACTGGCAAATTCCATTCCAATGACACCACCACCTATAATAACCAAAGATGCCGGCAACTCGGTTAAGGCAAGGATTTCACGATTCGTCATAATTCTTTCATCTGCCATATTCAAACCAGGAATTGGGGGTACAAATGCTTCTGATCCTGTACATATTAGCAAGTTTTCTCCAAGGTATAATTCACCATTACAATTTACTTCCACGCCTTTCGGACTATGTCCCAGAATCATTGCCTCTCCTTTGATAACAGTAACATGATTCATTTTCATTGCGCTTTCCACACCTGCTACTAATCGCCTCACAACTTTGTCTTTACGAGCAAAAATCTTCGAATAGTCATAATAAATATTGTCACTGAATATACCGTATCGATCCCCGTGCATTGCGTTTTCATACATTTTTGCACTGTAAAGAAGCGTCTTTGTTGGTATGCATCCTTCGTTCAGGCAAACGCCTCCCATACTTTTTTTTTCAAACAAAAGGACTGATAGTCCTTTATGACCAGCACGTTCAGCAGCTACATATCCGGCAGGTCCACCGCCTATAATCATTAAATTGTACATCTTTCAAAGTTTAAAGAAACGGGTTTCCATAATTATTTTAAATCAAAAGTATGAAATTTTTATTTAGAAATGATGGTCAAAGGCTAATATGAAGCTACAATCTGTTTTCCATAAAAGTTATTCATCGGTAAAAAACAAATGTTTATGTCCATAAGCTTAGCTATAATAATATGTTTTGTATATTTGAAGAACAGAAAATTCTCTTTCATGAAATAGCATTAATCTAATCTAATCTATATGAAACGTATTGACTTGTAGAAAACAAGCTATAGGTCTATTTTAAATATATGAAAAACAAATCGCTCTACTTTTCCATTTTTTTCTCATTTCTGGCTGCTCTTCAAATTGTAGCCCAACAAGAAACCGGCTCCCAAAAGCTAATTTCCTTTGTCAAAAACATCAGCACATTCGATTACCGCTATCCCCACGAAAAGGTTTATCTCCATTTCGACAATACAGGTTACTATCTTGGCGAGACTATGTGGTTCAAATGTCACGTTGTTACCTCTAAGCTTAATGCGCCGACAACACTCAGCAAAGTACTTTATGTGGAATTACTCACCCCAAAAGGGGATATCCTTGAGACAAAGAAGCTAAAGATCGAAGATGGTCAATGCAATGGCGAGTTCCTGTTAAAGGACAGCCTTTATGCAGGATTTTATGAGGTCAGGGCATATACACGCTGCATGCTGAATTTTGGTGAAGACTGTATTTTTTCCCGTGTTTTCCCCGTTTATAACAAACCAGGGAAAAAAGGCCAGTATACGCCCAAAGTTATGAAAGAGCGACCAAGCAGTCAAAGTGTCCCGGACTACAGAGCCAAAGTACAAGATCTTAAAAAGATAAACCTCTCCTTTTACCCTGAAGGAGGTCAATTGATAAAAGGACTTTCCTCCCAGGTGGCCTTCAAGGCAACAGATAAAGAAGGGAAAAGTATAGATGTAAACTGTTCTCTGAATAACGAACAGGGGGATATATTGACATCTTTCGGAACAATACACAAAGGTATGGGGCTCTTCAACCTGACTCCTGACGGTGGAAAGTACTCCATCCATGCAACCTTCGAAGGCAAGGAACAACAATTTGAGCTGCCCGCTTGTCTATCCTCCGGCTATGTAATGGAGATAAACAATATGGACTCGGAAACAATGGCTATCCAATTGCAGAAAAGTCCAGACATATCTCCGGATACTTTAGGTCTCTCATTTACCTGTCGTGGAGGAATTTATGTCTTTCAGACAGTCTGCATAACTGACTCGGACGGATTCCAGTTAAAAGTGCCGAAAAAATACCTTCCTTCAGGCGTTATCCAGATTACCCTATTCAGCCAGAAAGGCGAAGTCTTTGCTGAAAGACTGGCTTTCGTGAACCAT
>Ga0302285_10001427_pt1 | contig 13238 bp, 8 predicted proteins | sample III_Fen_E2_2_FD_200455 | JGI IMG/M metagenome (GOLD analysis project Ga0302285, IMG submission 200455) | Peat permafrost microbial communities from Stordalen Mire near Abisko, Sweden - III_Fen_E2_2 | ecosystem: Environmental > Terrestrial > Soil > Wetlands > Permafrost | place: Sweden: Abisko...
ATGATTTTTAAGATTGGAAGTGAAGGCAACGCAGCAAACTAATCATGAATGGAAATCTGAGATGATCTTGAATTGCTCCAAATATTCTTTAAATTTTTGGAGAATCTTGTTTCAAAAAATTATTTTCAATGCCTCTTTTTTTCCCTTTTTTTGCACCTTAAAAGGAGGGAAAGGAATGTTTTTTTGAAAAATTATTTGTTTTAAATACAAAAAATTTATCAAGTTTAAAGTTATGTTTACATAAATTTGCTAATAAGTGATGAAAATGTTCACAAACATTTTCAAGCTCAAACGATTCTTTTAGAGAATCAAATGTGATAGACGAGAGATCAAACAAATGTCTCTAAATAACATAGAAACTTCTACAAGACTTTCATCAGAAGAATCCTTAATTCATTCTACCAAATAATCAAAAGAAGTCAATTTGCCCTAAGAATCCAATGAATCCTTAACTAATCACTACAAAACACTAAATCAATGTATTTCTGACATAATTATAATCTCAAATAATCAGGATAGTACAAAAAATAACCCAAAATCCTTAGATAATATGGAATCCTTTTCTATGTGTTCCCTTAGACTCAGCAACATATTCCATAGAAGTATCCGAGTCAACAGTAAAAATCCCTAAATAATCCATAAAATAGATCATATTAATTCCAAAGAATATCTCCCTCCACTCTTGAATTTAACTAAATTATGTGTAACCGCCAAAGAAAAGAAAAGGACAACTTCATCAATGTACCCGATGTATAAAGCCATTTCAAAATAGCCAAATCTTAAATCACTAAAAATCAATTTCGAAAACATCTGCCTTTAGAATTACACTGCCGTTAATTACCTCGCATAGGCACTGTAAAAACTCAATAATCTTCAAAAACTAACTATCATCATATCAAATGGGTAACTTACCAGAAATGGAAAAGCCTTAATAGTATAATCTGTTGAAACACTTGAGCATCTCAAAGTAATCTAGATGTGTTTTAAAGAAAATGATTTCTCGGAAAATTTCACTATTTCCTTAATCAAAAAACATCCTTTTCAGGAACATGCATCACTTAGTGTACGTTACAAGACTGTAAAAATCGACGATAAAGAAGTTTTAGAAGATATTTTTGAATTTTTACCTTAACTTGTAGGCTCGGAGGATCTCAAGGAAGCTTCATTTTTCCTAGCTAATAATGTGAATTTAAAAGATAAAGGAATAGCGAATCTTAGCAAAGTTTTGAAACAATGAAAAAATCTTGAGAGTCTATCGATAAACGTACGGTATTGCGACATTAGTTGTTTTGGAGTCATGCACCTTTGCTCAGCTTTAACAATCTTTGAAGGGCTTAGAGACTGCAAGGTAGATTTGGAGAATAATGCAATAGGAAGTGTTGGTGAAAGATATATTTTCTAAACAGTATCATAACTCAAGAATCTGGAGAAATTGAATGTAAATATTCAGTTTAATAATATATCAAAAAGTGCATAAAAATAAAAATAAAAAAATAAGATAAATGTCTAAAATAATCTAATCTAAAATATAGAAGATAAATGCTTAATTGGACCACACAACTATGATAGATATAATAATAATTATCAGCAAAATTACAACTTAATCGAGGAGTATTCTCACTACAACTTTGGTATTAACTTAACTTATCTTTCTTCTCTGACACTTGATTTAAGTCGAAACCAATTAGCTGAAATTGCTGTCTTCTAAGTTATGGATTCCTTAAAAGATCAAAATAATCTTTCATAATTGACCTTATGCGTTTCTCTTGAAAATGTTTCAAACAATGAATTTAATCAATTCACAGTTGGATTGGTAAGACTCAAGGGTTTATTTGCGTTAAATCTAAAACTTATTAGCATTGAAGAATCTGTAATATTATCTTTATTTACAAGAGTATCTTCTATGAAGAAGTTATCGATTTTCTCCTTGAATATGTTTACAAATATGCAAAGAGTTCTTGACAATCAGACTATGCAGAGAATATAAAAAGAGCTGTTTAAAATGAAGGCTATGAACTACCTGTAGATTGCTTAAAATGGAATCAAATTCAAGAGAACTAATTTCCTTCTGAAGTCACTGAAAAAGCTTGTTATTTTTTGAAGATGCAAAAATAATCAAAAAAGTGAAAAAAAGTAGATTTTATTCTTATTTATTATTATCAAAAAGTTACAACAAGTTAATTAAGTAACTTAATCTATTTTGATAACTTGCTTGTTTTGAGATTATTTCTATGTATGAATTCTGTATATATTTTTTCTTATTTATCATATGAAAAGTTGATTTGTTTCGAAGGCTAAGAAATCATCATGAAAACCATGAAGAATTGCTATTATTACTCGATTCGCTCAATGGCAAAAGGAAAATGAAACAAATAAAAACAAATATTCATTTTATTTTATTTCTTTATTCTCATGAACCTTTCGTTCTATTCTTTCTTCACTAAACACGATTATTTTTAAAAAAATTCCTTTTCTTAAAACTCAAGAAACAAGCTGCCTTAAATATGGCATACTTTTTTAATATAATTTCTTTCGATAAGGCATTCAGGAAATGTCAGATTAATTTCGATATTTTCACAAAGACAACACTCGTTTGTTAATAAACATCGAGATTAAATAAAAAATTTCTTTTTTTCAACAAGGAGCGCAGACACAAAAGCAAAGGATAGCGAGAGGAAACAGGATTATTGAGAAAAATAAACTAAAATGAGCAATACACAGCCAGCTTAGATGCCTGAAAAGAAGGCGCAGATAAATCCAGTTGTTGAAGAACTGCAGAAGAGTTTAGTAGATTTAAAAGGATATCAAGTGCAAAAGTACTCCACTATTGGAAGCTATCTTGATGTGATGGATAGTAGGGATACATGGTGCGTTGGAAAAGTGCTTTCAATTGACTAGAAAGGAATGATGTCTATTCGATTTGATGGATGGGGCGATAAGTACAAAGAAGTAAGAAAAACATGGATTTTTATTGAATTTCATAAAGGAAAGTGATAAACAGATACAAAATGGGTGAAGGGAAAGTAAATCCATATGGAGATGAATACTTAAGATTTAAGAGATACGCCAACAAAAAGGGAAATAAACCAAATCGAAGAATCTTTAGATTTGAAGCAATTCTTTTTATCTCTAACACAGCAAAATGTGAAAATGAATCAATATGGAGCATTATTCCTAAATCTTTATTTTCTAGAATAAGTTTAAAAAAACACCTTAACACATCAATCTATTTCTCATTTGACTTTCTTTCTTTTCATAGACTCATTACATCGGATCCAGAAAAGTAGACGCTTTCAAGAAATGGACACCTCCCTACACTGGAGGAGTAAAAACCACAATCAGGGATGATTTTTCTGCTGAAACATTAAGAACTGAAGTGAGTTAGGTAATTTTTATCTTTTTTTCTAGATCGATTCCTCTATCTCACTCTAAATAGGGTATGTTTGACTGTGTTTTATCAGCAATTAGAAGAAATAAGTCTACTCCAAAATGAAGATTTTGCTTTCAACGACTCTTACAAATTCACACAATTTTTCAGAGGCACTTTATTTGTCTTTGCTGACACCCTCTTAAGCTACTCAAAGCCAATCCCTGAAAAAGATATTCCTCTTTGTATTGAATTTTTCTAAGCATACCTGCGACTTTTCCTTAAATTCCTCAAAGTCTTGCCTTCAGTTCTTCCTGCGTACATCGAAGCGATGAGCATTAATAAATTGCTTTTTCTAGTCAATCCCAAAGTCGCTTTAGCTGCAGGATACGCTGAGATATTCTATGCAATTCACAATCTCTTCGCAGGCGATTAACTCAGATGTTTTAAGTTTTACAAGGTAAAATAGATAAATTCATTTGATTCTTTAATAAGTTTTGCTTTTGATATTTTTAGAATAATAGATTTGAAACACCATAGATCTCTGAAATGTTTGCATAAAAAAGTTCTAATGAAGGAATACTTTCTCATGATTAAGTCTTGAGTTTTCTAAGCTACTTTGGAACTCTAGATGGATTTGATGTTCTTTTAGATTTGCTCGCTTATGAATAGAAGATTTCAGCTGAGTTAACTTACTTACTTCCTATCCCGATTGTGAAGAAAGTTCTTGAGATTTTCGAGAGGAGTTTACCTTACATGAACAAGAAAAAGTCATTGCCGATGATAAATGAGCTCAAGAAGGTAAGAAAAATAACAGGAAAAGATTAAAATTAACTTTTGTATTATTTGACAAAATCACATTGTTTTGTTTGTTTGTTTTTGAACATTTAATGATACAACAGAGAGTGTTTGAGAGATTAGGAAAAATATCAGATAAAGAACTTAAAGATCTCGATACTAAAACTGTTCGATCGATCTCATTCTCAATCACTGAATTATTTAAAAGAATTGCAGAAAATCAAATTATCCAAGAGGAATCGGATAGATTCGATATTCGATTCACAATTAAACTCATAAAATGTCCTTTTCTAGAAAAAAAAATTGCTGGAATAAGTTACCTCAAAGCACTTACAGTTAGAACTGGAGCTTCTCTGACTAAGTAAGACTTTTCATATTCTGACATTGATTATGATAGTTGTTATTGGCCAAAAACAGGCAATATTATGTTGCTGCTGATTCAAACAATTCTGGGCTATCATTAAGAAGAACCAAACTGTGTGAATATCTAGAACTTGAGAATTTCCTTCAAGCATTACTCAGTCCTGAAACTTTCCATCCAGAAATCCTCAAGAGATCAATGGATGTGCTAGCATTTCTCAATGAAGAGAACGCATTGCTACCGAAACACTTAGACATGCTTTGGCGTCTTTGCGAAAACAAACATGAAGCTGATTTAGTTGCAATCTACTTGACAATTGTAGAACTTGCGAAGATCCTATCAGAGAAGAATCTTGATCTTATTTTTACTTGGATATAAGCTCTACCGTTTGATAACTACTCAGAACTAACAATCAATTTATTAAGAGACTTCTCTCTCAATGCAACTGCATCTTTAAATTCCAGTAAGATTAGGAAAGTGTTGCTTTTATGGCCTTTTTTATCATTTTTCATCTATTTTTCTTTAATTTGATTTTTTTAATTATGAAAATTAAAGAAATGTGGAAGTTAAAGACATAAAGTTCCTAGCAGTATCCAAATTATGGAGTCTTTAAACTTTGGAGTGCTATGCAAGACAACACGAAGGCATCTGGAACAATCATCAATGCCTGTGTGGATGCGCTAAGTGAAGTGCTATAAAATTCCCTTTTTTCTTCTCTTAAAGAATAATTCTTATCTTTGCTGATGGATAACTTAAAAAATGGCAATAGTGTCCCTTAAAGTCTAAAATTAGCAATAATTCTACTCAAGAGTTTTAGCTAAAACAGTTCCTATCTATCCATGGGAGATTCCTCTGCGGAAAGTTAAGCAATAAAATTAAATAAAGAAGTGCCAATTTTCGATGCTATCGCAAAGGATTTTGAAGTTTACTTAAAATAAATCCAGCCTAAAGTTAAAAATGTAGATGAACGCATTGGGGAAGAATGTCTCACAGGCAAGTGCTTGCATTCTGTTAATATAGACGTGAGACTTGAGTTCATGTCGCTTGTGAGCAAATTGCTTCGTCCAAAGGGGAAGGATATTGGAATTGAGTAGCTTAAAAGACTTTGGAAAACGTTAGTTCTTGGTGCATAGACTCCACTAGAGAAAACTAGATTCCTAAGCTGGCTCACAGTAAAATAATCTGGATTTATGACTTCAAATCATTTTTTGAATAAAATGGATTAATTTTAAAGGTTTTTTTAATTTGAAAAATCATATTTTATTTGATTTTGATATCAACAGAGAAAGAACGAGGTACCCAATAATTCCAATGGTGGAAGTCAATAAACTCCAGCGTTAGAAGAAAGCTTAATTGCTTAGGTATTGGAGCAGATATTAGGATCCAGTGAATTGACTCGTAATTTCACAATGGATCGAGAAGTTTTTGATTGTTTCAAGACACTGTTTGTCTCTGTCAATGTTCGAAACAAGGCGTTTGAGTTGAATAATTAAGAAATAATATTAGTTAATAAATATGATTAGATTGTAGGCAAAGATATTCTATGGAAACTAAGCATGAATTCCACTGATCAATATGTTCTTGAGGAAACTAGAGGATTAATTGTCAATATACATCTTAGAAAATCATCTAAATCAAATGAATCAAGATACAAAATATGGTAAAAATTGCAGGATCAATGCTAGGAGATACTTTCTTAAACTAACTCGCCTCTTGTGCAAGCTCATATTGTCTTGACCATCAAAACATTCCTCCAGGAGTAATGAACATATTCATTCAAAAACAGAAGATTATTAACACAGTAATTCCTTGAAAAACTTTCATTTTATTGACACCCAAAGCATCGAAGGTCGCATGATTTTTGGAGGACGAAAACAAGAAGTTGTGATTAATGTAATGATGCAAGCTACTACAAGCACTAGCAACGCTACTGCTGGAGGAGGGAATTTGAAAAAAATAATTAAACTTCCTGGATAGGCTAGTTTATTGAGACTTAGAAAGGAAATATCAAGAGAGTTTAAGATTTAAACCAAAGATTTTGATATGTTTTTCTTCACGCGGAATTTCATGATTACCAGAAATCAAGAGGAAGAATACTGTGTGGATTCACTCAATGGAAGTGATGGCAAGGCACCTGTTATCTAAATTCAAAACCTCAAAGAAGGAGTAAAATAATTCAACAAGAATACATGATGTTTACTCTCATCTTCACATATTTTAATAGAAATAATTGATTTAATCTCAGTTTATTTTAAGATATTTCATTAAAAAATGTATTCTTCTTTTCTTAGAATTAGAATCTCTAGGAGATCACCCAATTCAAGGAAGGACTAGCTAATTCTACCTTTTCTGAGACTCTCTTTGGATTCCTATCCAACAGCAGTAGTGAAGATGTCGTGAACAACGCTTGGGAAGTGTTGAATATACTTCCAAAGAATCTCAAAATCGTTAAGAAGCTTCAGAACTTAGACAACATTTCAACTTCTTCTTGGAATGACCTTCTACCTTAAAATTGCTTCAGAAAACTGCTCTACTGCCTTTAAATTGTACCCAAAAAAACTTTATACAGTTACCATTTTCGCAAACATAATTTTATTAATTATTCTAATTTTTTCTTTAATTGTCTCCTAAAGATATGCGACTAATTCTTGTAAGATGAAGGAAAATTAAAGAAAGAATAAGAAACTTGGTGCTAGTCATTTTTAAGAAAAGGAGGCATGCGATAAGTACTTGGGATCTACTTAAGCATGAGTGAGACTGAGAGTCTATTTGAGAAACCATTTAATCTTTTTTGTATGTCATCTTTAATCCAAGTCATCGGATTCTTCGTGAAATACTTCTTTTAGTCATCTCCTAAGGACTTCCTTGCCTAGAATACTGCATCGCCCACTCAAACACCCAGTGAATTCTTAAAACTCCTCGTCTAACAAACAAATGACTACATTGGACTTTCCATAAAAAAGTGCGAGTTCTTCTTTTCATCCCAATCATCATCGTTATCCGCTTTCTCTTCATTGAACCAATCATCTTTCCTAAACACTTCAATCATTGTGAGTAGCAAAAGAGTCTAAAATGACAGCAACTTAAGCACAAATAAATTTTTAGTCTAAACATATTTGGTGTGCTTTATCCGTTAATCTTTCTAACTTCTTGCGAGTTGCTTTGCATAATATCCGCAGCTTTTATCTCTCCATCTTCACAGCAATACGCCATCATTGATTTTTATCTCAAGAGGCTTGTTTCTTCTGGATAACACACCATTGAGATAATAACTAAAATCATCCTTTGCATAATTGATCGATTTAGATAATTCCAAGCAAGCTCATCTGAATTTCTAAGGTATTCTTGGGAATATTCTAGCTGAAGAAGAACAAACATTTCAGACAAACTGCAGAGGATCATGTTTTGAATTTTTCCAGCTGTATTTAGGAATTCTAGAGTCACTCAGCAATCTAAAAGCAATATCCCCTGCTCTTCTTGGATCTCTTTAAACCACTCTTAATACACTTATTAGAATGATCAAAACATCGTCTGTATTCGAACATTCCAAAAAAGACAGTAAAATAAATGAAAAGAACACACAAAAAACCTTTAAATAATATATTCTTCACTAATTATTGATTTTTTAAAATTTTCAACAAAAAATAGTCGATGGGATGCTTCGAGGGGCCTTCCAATGTGCCAAATAGATTATCTCCATGGATGATTCCTTAGCAATGAGCGCAGTAAATGATTAGGATTTAGCTTCGAGCATAATGAAAGAGTGTCTATTTGGAATGCAAAATAGCAGTTCAACTGAAGATCTGCCGAAATGCAAAAGTTTCGAGAGCAGATAATGTGCTTTTTAGTTCTTAGTAGCTATTGAAGGGATTGTCTTAGAATAATAGACCAAAACAAGTTAATTTGGAAAGGACATGCAAGACCCAAATGCTCTAATTAATGAATATTTTGATTTTGGTCATTGGCGGACATCCTCCAAATCAGATTGGAATATCAGAGAGGAACTACAAAGAGATTGCAGTTGTCCAGTAGGATTGAAGAATCTAGGGTGTACTTGTTACATGAATTCTTTGATATAGCAGCTGTTCACAATAAAAGAATTCTCTGAGAGTGTGCTGAAAGTCAAAGCTGAGAACAGTGAGAAAGATTTTAACCCTTACGAGAACGTGCTTCATTAGTTACAGTAAATCTTCGCTGCTTTAAAGGGCTCATAACGATAGTACTACGATCCACGAGATTTCTGCAGAGCCTTTAAAGACTTAGAAGGAGAAATAATGAATGTAACTCAGTAAATGGACGTGGATGAATTCTTCAGCACACTCATGGATAGATTAGAAGCTCTCTTGAAACCATCGAAAAATGAATGTATCATTAAAAATGTCTTTGAGGGTGAGTTATCAAATGAGTTAATCGGTCGAGGAGGTGGTTGCAGTCATACATCCGAACGAGCTGAGTCGTTTTTAGCATTATCACTACCAGCTAAAGGTAAAAAGAACCTAAGTGAGTGTCTATCTAGTTTTGTCTGTGGTGAAATGCTTGAAGGTGAGAATGCGTTTTTCTGTGAGAAATGTGATAAAAAAGTTCCAACGCTGAAACGGCAGTCAATTAAGAAACTACCGAACTAGTTAATGATCGTTCTAAAACGGTTTCATTTCGATTTAGATACAATGTAGAAAATCAAAATTAATTCGTATTGCGAATTCCCTTAGAAACTCAATCTTAAATCGTTCACTCATTAGTATTTAGTAGATTAAGACAAAGAGAAAGATCAACAAACGAAGAAGAACGATCTTGAAAGCGTAGAAGATGATGGAGTATCTAGTTCACAATAAGAAGAAGGCAATTCTGATGATCCAAATAAGAATTTACCCGAGGAATATTATTCCTATAAACTTCGCGGTGTTGTGATTCATTAGGGTACTTCTGATAGTGGTCATTATTACAGTTTAATCAAAGATTTTGATGATGATAAATGGCAGGAATTCAATGATACATAAGTCAGCTAATTTGACATATCTGAGCTATCAAATGAAGCTTTTGGAGGAGCTGAAGCAGAGATTCAATCTGCAAATGCAAATAATTTTGGATCGAAATAATCGATGCAAAATGCGCTCATGAATAAAAATGCATATCTGCTATTCTATGAGAAAGACGCATTCTTCAATGAGAATGGAAAGAAGTCTAAGTCTATGATCGATGAGTCTCTCATAAACGATCCAAATGTCTCCTAGAGCATAAATTTCGATAATGTAGCTAAGGAAAATCTCAAGTTACATTTGAATAAGTACCTTTTCTCAAGTGATTTTTTGGAATACACGCAAAGTCTCCTTAATGCGTTAGATCCAGATAAACTCACACCAGCTTCATTTAGAATATCCAAATTTCTTTTAAAATACTACTTTTTCTGTAGGCAAAGACAATCTGACAAATCTAACTTACCGTTGTTTAGGAAAAAAATGGGATAAATTCTGAAAAAGAATCTTTAATTGAGCACATGGCTGATTTAGAATGCTGCACATGAGAATTTCCTTAAAGAAATATTCTTGGATTGCTAGATTGATGATATGAAATATCTCTCAGCAGGGTTGATAATTGAAGCCTTGGAGAATGTCTCCGAGTAAGATAATTCATTGTCGTATGAGTTGTTCTCATAGAAAGTAAGGAATTCACTTTTTTGGTTTTATTAAAAATATTCTGGGATTAAAAGGCAGAAATATTAACCTTTTCTTACTATTAACAGAGCGTATTAGTGCAATTTGTGAGCGTCTGTATGTATGTTATCATGAATGGCACTGGAAATGATTATAAATAGCTCGATTAACTAAATAGAGTTTTATGTAAAGCTGCTGAGTTCAGTGCCTACACAAGACGGTATTTGATCTCCCAAAAACTAATTGGTCGATTGCAAATGCTATTCTGCGATAGTAAAGCACTCGGTCCTACATACCCTGACTTTAACAACTACAGAGCAGCATAATCGACAGAGCTATCTGAATAATCGGCGATATCGTCTTCTTCAGCTTAATTACAGAAAATATCCTCCTACGATGAGTTTTTAGAAAATAAAGAAAAAAACAAGAAATTATTAATTTTAAAGAAAAATTTCACGAATCTGATTAGATTACATTCGATTCTCCTCCGAAGTGTGTAGCCCTTTGCAAACTGCCCATTCTAAGAACGAATGCTACTTGGGATAATGCCAAGAATAGCAATTTAAATTGACAAAGATGAAATAGAAACTTTCAAATTATCTGCTTATATCAAAAGGATCTTGCCATTGTGTTTCAGAAAATCAGCAAGGAATTCGATAACTGATTCGTAAGCATATTTGACTACGCAAAACTTCTAGTTTTTAGAGGAAATTCTCAATAATTGGACATCAATCCTTTAAGACCCTAAAATTGATGAATTAGATATCAAAATTTATTTCCTTTTCCTTAAAAAATCTCTGCTCATCCCTGATTCATTCCAACAAAAAAGAGTAAAAATTATTGATTTCTTTAAATTAGCTTTTTTTGCTTGATGTGATTGCTTACATCACTGAACAAAAAACAAAAACAACTTAATCTTTTCACAGGCTCGTCTTGTGATGAATCGTGCTTCGGACTTCATTAGAAACAACTACAAGTATTTCTATGCTGCATAAATTGCAATCGATGAGATCATCAAATTTAGTTCCTTATCGAGATTATTCGCTGGAGAGATGCAACGAGAAATGCAAGAAAACAAAGACTTCTTGAAAGCACTTGATATATTCTTACAAGGATCTTCAAATCTTTATCAATCACTGAATGGAAGGGTATTTTAAGAACTTTGAAGAAAAATAGAGATAAAACGAATTATCAAATTATATTTTTCTTTTTTGATCAACTACATACATCATTTTCTTTTTTTATTCTAAAATTGAACAAAAGATGTGTTTATTCCGTGACGAAAATCGCTAGCATTCTTTGAACTTCCAGTATTTCCAGAAAATGAACGATACCATCAAAGCTTAAACTACTTAGAGACGATAGAAAATAGTGCTGATCTAAAATGATAAGCAAACTGCTTTAGAGTATGATTCCGATGAAGACGACTATTCTCTGAAAACTATTTCAATAGGGGATAAAATTGACATCAGGTTAGTTATTTTTTTTTAATTATTTTCAGTGAAATCATTCATTCATAGGCTTTATTTCGTTTAAAGCCAAAGTTTTTGAGTAGAACCTCTTTTATCTTTGATTTATTTTTTGCATAGATCCAATCGAGAATTCTCTAGTTTTGTTGTGATTGAAACAATCGGTGACATGTTTAACGCCTAAAGTGAAGACGATACAACTTACTCCCGATGGATGAAGTATGATGATGAGGATATATGCGAGCCGATAAAGGCTGCAATTCATTTTCAATATGCTGTGAATCAGTTACACAGTTGAGCAGAATTGAAGAAATTGTTGATTTAGTTAGTTGATTGTAAAAACACAGTAGATAATAAATGTGATGTTCTGCTAATAAAATATATTTTGCATATTCAAAACAACAACAAAGGAAATATATTTTATGCACTTGATTTGCTATTTATGAGTTAGAACAGTTTAATGAGAGAACCTAATTGAAGATTATTAAGGAGTTGTTGTCTTTTAGAAAAAGACACTAAAAAAAGAAGATTTCGTTGATTCTGAGAGTATTTTTAAATTTCATTTGAGTCTAATTTCAGCGCATAAAGAGACACGAAAATCCCATCATTAAGCACATAACAGAAACATAAGGACTAAGACGATCACCAATCACTGCTGCTCTTCTGAAGAAACCGCGGAATCTACAAATAAAAATAAGCTAATTATTCAAGAGAATCCATAGGGAATCAGATACTATTATAGTTAAAAAAATATCATTATTTCTACCCTTGTGTGTATGGGTTGATGAACTCAGGTTTGATTCTACGAATGTATGCGCAAGTGCATATGATAAACAGCAAGGAAATGAGTAAGCTTGAGAAGTTGAAAAATGCTGACTAAAAGAAATGAAAAAAGCGTTATGAAAAGTTAAGATGGAAGGATAATCAAACAAAAAATGATTTAATTACCATTTGCTATTTGCTGCTATTTTAGTTGCGCTCTATTGGGGATCTTTTTTTGGAATTTTAATTTTTGAAGAAGACTTTTAAGGGATAATGCAAAATGAAATAATTACTTAGGAAATTAGATTCTCTGTACTTTTTTGAGCCCCGAAAAATAATTAAATAGAATCTCCTCCTGATTTTTAATAATCCCAAGAGGGAGAGAAATGGATGCAATTACAGTCAATCTACAAGAGAAAATGGTTAATAATAGTCTTATTTATTTTTAAAAGCCAAGATATTCAAATCAAAAATAGATACAAATCTTTGGAGTTGCTTATTAAATTTTTTTTGATATTTAGTTAAACATGAATAATCAATGATTTATTAGGGATTCCATGAGTAGAAAGCAAAAAAGATTCTTTTTTTCAAATTGAGAAAGAGAAACGGTTGAAAAAAACATAAATTGATTAAGTGATTATGATAAATCAACTTGATGCTTGGGGAGGAGGGAAGGACAAAGTGGATATATGATAAGAATAAGAAACAATAAAAGGCAGCAGATAGTCGAGTATCAGCAACAGATCAGCGCAAAAAGGTTACCAAAACATAAATATAAACAATATATTTAAAAACAAGATTCACAGGAAAAGTTGAACATCGCAATCAGT
>Ga0302285_10001429_pt1 | contig 13233 bp, 12 predicted proteins | sample III_Fen_E2_2_FD_200455 | JGI IMG/M metagenome (GOLD analysis project Ga0302285, IMG submission 200455) | Peat permafrost microbial communities from Stordalen Mire near Abisko, Sweden - III_Fen_E2_2 | ecosystem: Environmental > Terrestrial > Soil > Wetlands > Permafrost | place: Sweden: Abisko...
CAAAAAGTAAAAAGGAGAGAAAAGATAAGCAGAGAAATAAGGTAATGAGAAATATGGTAAATGTGATTTATCTTTAATTTTTGTTACCTTAGTATCCTATTGACGACAGCGAAAAACAAAGGTGTCTATAAATGGTTAATGATCGTCGTTCTGTGAATCGTGCTAGTTGACTCGATTCTTGCTTGAAAAAGTGTATTAATTATTGAAAGACACGAGTATATTCGTAGCATAAACGTCGATCTCGTGAGTGGTCGTTGAATCAGTGTATAATTAGATATCTAATAGAACACTCTATCTAAAATATTAAACATATTATCGAGTAAAAAATTCTTATTTTCCGTCTCCGCTTTTTGCATCAGATTATTATGGTAATATCCGACTCGCTTAAACAACTAACTAGTCTAGTACACTATCAGCGGTTCAGGGTTAGAGAGCAACTGCAAGATACAGCGGAATTCCTTGGATTTCTCGATTTTCATTGCTTTATCTTCGAAGAATCGCTTGCAATTCTAGAAAATCGTGAGACACTTTAGCATTTCTTCTACTTTGACTAAATGGCTTTCTACACTGTCAGGTTCTAATCGAAGCTCCCAGGAAGGATCTGAAGGGTTCTTTAATGCGCGTTTTGGTAATTTCTTTAGCATCCTGAGTGATTTTAGTCTCATCTAAGCCATGAGTTCTTCTTCCTGCCAAGAATATTCTTATTTTGCACATAATTAGAAAAGTTTCCTGGGATCCTTTGGGCAACGATGGGAAGGATAAGATGACTATTGCTGTAACTAAATGCCACCTAGCTGGTTGGTGTTTGCGTTATCATGAAATCTATTGTCATTCTAAGAAAATTACTGTTGCTAAGATGGTTATTATAACTATTTAGTTTATTTCTAATCTTCATGGAAAATGAACGGACTAACAGCTTAAAAAGGGTTTTGTTTAGGTGTTTTCCCTGCTGATTACGGAATTCCAGCACTTATGGGAGTAATATTGGAGTGCTTTCTCTATGGTTTTCTCTAAACTGGTGAGAATGCGCATTCAAAAACGTCATCTAAATCTTCGAATGATTCGTCCTCGTAAGGGTCGTTGTCGTCATGTTAGTGGTTACTATCTTGACATTTAGCTTCACTTTACTGTAAGGATGAGCTATTATAGTCCTCATCTATAAATCTCTTTGTTGCATCCCGTTACAAGGAGTAAATCTTCCAGTTATGATCTTCATGCCGGTTGTAATACAAAATTGAACTATTGCTGTCATTAATATTTCCCCCTTGGTTGTTCCTATTAACCGCTGGTTACTCTGGATTCCCATTTGTAGTATTCCCCTTCGCAGCAGCAATAGCAGATGAAAAATCACTATTTAAAATCGATTCTCCTTCGATTTATTGCTGCTCATTTTTAATTCCATTTTGATCTTATTTCGAATCTACTCTCTAACCATCTTTCTATTTGATCCCTATCACCTACTAATGACTACTTACAGGTATCGTTTGGATTATCCTCAGATGCTTAATGAAATACAGCAAATCATGCTCTTCAAAATATGTTAGATGCTTATGCACCATACTAAGAATATATTTATACAGATTTACATCTGCATCTACAGTTTTTTTGAGATTACAATTTACATTGAATTCCCTTAACGCTGAGAAAAACGCTTCTTCTCCTTTTGCAGCTAGAATATTCTTCATTAGCTCCGCATCTACATCGATATCTCGATCAGTCGATCCGTTTTCAATTCTCCATCCTCGAATTTCAAGTGCATAATTTGGAGTCCTCGAATGAATCAAATCCATGACTCTTCGAGAGGGTGATTGAATATCATAATACATATTGATATTTGTCAGCACCTCAACGATAAATAGATCTCTTTAGTATGGTTCGAATACATACTCTACTTCGACACCGTTCATAAAAACTAACTTTAAAGAATTCCTGACACCTCCATATGATTATTCTCGGATAATATCTTTCATGTATTTGATGTCAAACTACTCGTACACGTCCATTTCGACTCTGTCAACTTCGAAAATACCGCCTTTTCCGATTGCTAGAATGCACAAACGCTTGTGACATCGTGAAGGTAACACTCTTCTAGCGAGAATCGCAAAATCAACTTCCATATCTTTTTCACTGAATTTGATGGGATTGTGGATTTCTTCTTGAAGAGTTGAAGTCACACTGACGTCACTGCGAGCGGAATCCTTCCAGTTTTTTTAAACTTTGTTAATGAATTAGTTAACTACGTTTAAGTCGTTGTTAAAGAAAGCATAGGATAAAGAAGGTTTGGAGAGATTTATTTAGAATCCATTTGATTTCTTTTAGATTCTTTAGATATCTTTGTAGAAAATGACTAAAACGCGCTTTTAAGAATCCTCATTATCAAAGGACGATGGGGCCTGCTTATCTGCAGCTTAAGCATCGCTGTTGTTATTGCTATTCATGGGAGTGTTGGATTTATCATTCTATTGTTCATTCGCATGTTTCGTTGTTGCACAATCGAAATTCATAATATTCTTAAAATCTACTGCTTTAGTCGTACCATCTTAGAAGATCGTCGGTGCTTGCCGTATGAGTTATTACGCTTACTCCAATTCATGGTTTACATGTTCCCTGCTAGATTTAAGTTACTTCATAGATGAATAAAGCATGGAATTAACTAACGCTACAAACTTATTTGGCGCTAAATACGTTGGCTTGATGAACTCAATTCTGATATGCGAGTTCAAACAAGTTAACTTGCATTCGTAATAGCTTTTCGTGGATTTATCGAGTATCAACTAAGCTGTGATTGTTCCAAATCCTATCTACACGCCATTGCTGCTTTGCTTAATGTTGTTTTACAGACAAAAAGAATCAAGGCCTTGGTAGTAATCGCTGATGAGACTAATTCTATCTTCTGAGCGAAAGTTATGCTGGCATTGTGGGCTCTTCCCTGCTGGAACTTTCCTGTTATTGTAGATAATTATGATTTCGTTGTCTTTTTCACCTGACAAGTGCACTGAGATTATGTCACGGTATTTAATGATTTCCAGTGGTTAGGATGTGCTTGGGATGGATTAGATCGAGATCCCTAGACTTAGGATATTCACAATCATCTTTTTTTCTTGGGAATAGAATATCGCTGGTGGCTTTGTGACAAAATGTCTTCCATAGACTTTCATTTCTTTTAGCTAATTAGGGGCATTTCGCTGGTTTGCTCGAGCTGCTGCGTCTTCAGGTTCTGTCATATCGCAAGCAAGTAATACAATAACCAAGCAGTTTCTTTGTTTTTTATTTTTACTTGCTTTTTTGATTGGGAAATAAGAGATTCAGAGATTAAGAAACAGGGGAGAATTGTATTGAATTGAAATGGGTAAAATTCATTGATTATGGATTCCTTCCAGCTATAAGCTAATTTAAGTGGAAATGACTTTCAGTCAAACTAAAGAATCATGTAAATATGCTTTGCAATAGCATGAAAAGCAGTTTGGATTCGGAAGGATTGATTAATTTGAGCTCCAGGATTACACAATTAGAAATCGAAAACTCAAAATAGAATGAAGTTCAAGATCTCAAGGGAGTCTAGATTTGATTTAAGGCATGCTGAGTCTATTATTTTTAACTCATCAAACTTTGAGATTCAAATTGGTTTCTTATTTTCAGAAACAATCTAAAAATAGATTTAATTGGTGATTATTTTCATTGTTGTGTTCATAAATAGAAATATTAATAATATTTTCTTCAACCATTCAACTGAGTATAAATATCTTAATTTAGTTTGTTGCTCCCTCTATCTGCCATTAACACAAACACCCCGCAAACATTTATAATTGAAAAATCAAACAAACTAACTAAACCTACTCCAGTTTTCGAACCTCAACTTCGTTTGAAAATAATTGATTCAGAGAGGAGAAAGAATCATAAACTGCTATTAATTAACAGCTAAACAGACACAAATACAAATACAAACACAAACTACACACACACATACTAACCTGAGCTCTCTTAATCCTACAATGAGCACTTACAACCCCATGAAGAACAACAACACTTTCACTTATAATCTCGACAACGAGAAGGGCTACATCGTGAATCCTCCTTCGCACATCTCCAGCAAAAAAGACTTCTCAGCAGCATAACTTCCCTCTTCTGCTTCCCTTCAAGCACTTAATCAGCATAAATACCCCGAAACAACAACAACAGCAATAATCTCACACCTTCCTAGCCAATAACAACAACCTTAATAATACCCACCCATGGATTCTCATTACTCTGATTCTTAACATCGCTTAGCCATGAAGTTTAACTCGTAAATACCTGAAGAACAAGCTCAAAATACCATTAACTACTAGCAACCTACTTTTTCTCACTGCTTACCTGGCGAAAAACAATTTTCCTAAGCTAAACTCGTGTCGTTTCTTGGTTCATTTTATCTTTTACTACTGCTGCAATCCCTAGCTGTTCTGAGCAGCTCATTTGTTATAAACTACTTCTTCCCTGAGATTCTCGGTGACATCACCTAATCCTATACTTGGATTCTATATATTATCATTGGTCTCTCAGTGGTGATCACATTCTTAGCTTTTTAGTTTAGATCTTATTGGAGTATATCCCCCTACAACTACACAGCACTGATTCTTCAAACTCTAGGAATGATCAGCTTATCATTGCTATGCATAAGCAAATACAACAATTAGATTGTGTTCTTGACATTGATCGCAATATGCAGTGTGTACATGTCCTTACTTGTCTACGTGCTGATATCGAAATCAGAACTTAATATTAAAAACTCCCTGCTGTTCTTAGCATGCAGTGCGGTGTTCATATATCAACTATTTTTGATATTCACAACGTTGTCTGCACTAAGTTCCTTATTCGTGCTTCTCGTGCTGATCCTGTGGGGTACATTTATCCTCTATCACACCTAAACTAGGATTTCCAATATCGAATAACTCACCTAAGACACAGCAATCTCTGTTGTTTCTTTAATTCCAGATATCACCGCTCTAGCTCTTAAACTTGTAGATCTACTTAGATAAGCTGCGTTGTAAGAAAATTATTGAAATTTATAAAGATTTATTTGTATTTTATGTGTTTTTGTGTTTGTGTGTGTTGAAGGAGGTGGATATTGACATATTCCCATTGTTGGCATTTATTCATTTGTGCAACATGCAAATATATATTATTCCATTTGGTTCGTTTATGCCCATCATTTAGCTAGAAAGTTAGTTTATTCATATGGTGAATGTGGTCTGCAGTTATTTAATAATATTGTGATGTTTGAAGTGGATGGCATCATCGAGAGGAGTTCTGTCCCAGATATCTCTTTGCGAGAAATCTAAACGTGCAGTGTATTTTAAATACTTGATGATCTCTGCCTGTCCATCTGCAGCTGCGATGTGTCCGATGTTGCGCTCATCGATATTCGTGAAATCATTTAGGTTCTTCAAGCCAGAATGGTAGAGCATCTTCAGAGTGTCGATATCGCCTTTGCTGCCACTCTCGAGTAGGAGAGTAGTGATTTCTTCTTTGTCTCCAAGCACTTAGGCACCTGCAGTGACCAGCATAAGCGCGATACTTTTATTCTTCTTCAGGATAGCTTCAAGCAGCGGAGACCTACCGAAGTAATCAACGATGTTTACATCCACTTTTTCTGATATTAAGAACTGTACGACTTGTTCCTTCTACTCGCGGACAGCCAAATGGAGAGCAGTCCTAAATATAAACAATTTATTAATATAATTTTGGTTTGGTAAATTACCTTTTGTCATAGTCGCAGAATTAAAAGTTCGTCTGCTGGACTTTCATTTCCTGAAGATAATGCATGAACCCATACTAAGCCATGTAGCATGCGACATTGGGTACAATGTAGCTCTTAATGAGATCAACTTGCGATTATCTGTAGTTCCCTCGAGCACTGAATTTCTCTGTGATTGCTTCGACGAGGTTTTCTTATTTGATTTCGAATTTCTGATCGTTCTACTGCAATGTGAGCTCACCTCTGAGATTCTAGCTCATCATAGCTATCACATCGATTCGACTGTATTTCTTGGAAAGAAGGAAGGTGAGTTTTGCAAGAGTCGCTTCCGTTGTCATATCACCACCATATGCAATCCCTAGCGATTCATAGGCGTTTGAGTTAGACTCACTCGTGTAGGATTTCAAGGATTAGGATATCGCGACAATGATGATCTCCTTTTCAGCTGCTTCGATAAATGCATCGACTAAGAAGTCGTCACTCACAGGAAGATTGCCAGGTCCATATCCTTCAATGATGATGCCTTTCACTCCTGGAGAGCGGACTAAATGAAGGAGCGATGTCTCTGTAAAGCAAGGACTGAACTTCACAATCTCAATGTTAGCGTTCGTGATGTCGTCTTGAAACTGAAAGAGTAATACGATTATAATAAGAGTTTCAAAGGATTTACCTTCTCTAAAATCATAATAAGAAGATGAAAAAGTTACTTCTGCCACTTCGATTGGATCATTTCTGAGCACGAGTTGCCAGTTGACTTCCACGTGCACTTTGAATTCAGCTAAGGCTGGAAGGTTAGGAGACATAAAACAGTCTAACCCTTGTGCGTCGATCTTTGTCGATCTGTTTGCTCGAAGCAACTTATGATGGAAAAATATCGACACTTCAGGCACGTGAAAATGTCCTGCTATCGTCAGGGCTCCTAGTAAATTACTGAACGCATCGTTGCGCATAATAGACAGTGGTACCATCGATCCAGTGAAGATAATTGGCTTAGATAAATTCGTGATTAGAAACGACAGAAACGAAGCTGTGTATGCAAGTGAATCTGTGCCATGTACTACTACGAACGAATCAAATTATTCGTAGTTCTCTTTGACTGTCACGAGCAGCTCCTGAAGACATTTTCTGTCGAAGCTAGTTGAGTTTGCGTGAAGGTTTGCCATTTCCAGCACGCGATAGTAGATCCTTCTACCGAATTCGCTGAGGGGAGTCACTAAGAACCCTTCAGTTGCATGCTGCTAGGTGAACTCTAAATCGCAGAAATAACTAAATTTCTTGAGTGTCTGCTAGAGCAGATTCCTTGGGAGAACCATCGTATTCATACCATGTTCGTCTCCGCATTGAGCGCCTAGAAACCCTCCAGCGTAGATAATCAGCACTTTCTTGTCTTCTTCGCTGGAGTTCATTTCCGTTTTAGATGCATTACCTTCGTCTTTCTCAAGCAGCGAGAACATCTCTGTTTCTGTCAAATCAACACTCTTTTTTCCTCCAGAAGAAGATTTATTAGGAGAAGATTCCTTTATTTAAGAAATAATATTTCCGTTCTGCTGTGACTGCAGAGACACATGAGAGGACTAAGCTGAACTATGAGGAGTGCCCGAAGAAACAACTGACAATTTCAATGCAGACAGCATGCCCTCTTTATCGGCATGTCCTTTCATTGGAGATGGCTTTTCGAGATGAGTAGAAGAAGAAGGCAAAGTAAGGCCTTCACTGATAGGTGATTTACTTTCCTTTTCCATATTTTTGTCTAGCTTTGAAGTTGAGTTGTAATTATTATTCTCTTTTGGATGAAATCTTTGATTTGTTTGGCTATTCCTGAAAATAATAATTGCCTTAAGAGCGTCATCTAGAGAATTTCTGACAATACATCGCATCAACTAGTGTCGACAAAAGTGCTTTCGTAGATGAAATATTTAATATCGTCGATTCTCTCATCTTCCACAGGATACATATTCTAAAAAATTAAAGATATTATGTGACATCATTTAATCCTTTGATAATCGTATGGTTACTTCTTTTTAGCTATTAGAAATTACTTATCCAGTTCATTAACCAAACCAACTACTCTTTGCTATTCCTTTAGTGCTTATTGCTTTTGACAAGTTTAGTTTGGGAGGGAACATTCAAAACAAAACAAACGAATATTGAATTTTTTGAAAAATTAGATTAACGTTGCCCAGGGAAGAATACTGATAAAAATAGCTTAAATGGCTGAGGGATACGAGTCAATCCTTGAGGAGAATGCTAGTCTTAAGAAAGCAGTTCAGCAAGCTAGGTCTGTGATTGAACGCACTACCAGTAAGATTCAATTATGGTAGATATTTATTAACAACCTTATCATATTTTGGTATCTTAAAAAAGACGATTACGAGACATTAAAGTAGATTCACGAGGAGTTTAAGATACAAAACGATCGGAATAAGAGCGAATGCTAGGAGCTGCAAGTCAAAGTGATTTAGCTAGCTAACGACAAGAAAGAACTAGAGATGCAGTTCGATGCTACGATTAGGAATCTCAAGATTGCTATTGATCTCAAACAGCGAGAAATCGAAGAAGTGCAAGCGAAGATCATTCCTTCTTTCGATCAGGATATGCTAAGGATTAAAATCATTAACGAGTTAGAAATCCCACATCGAAATATTGTTGATTCCAAGCAGTAAGAGCTTGATAGCATGCAAGAAGCTCTCTACGGATAGAAGAGAGAATTTGATATACTTGTCTCGAAACTAGAACTGCTTGGAAGAGAACATGAAAGAGATCTCAAAATGACCAAAGATAGGCATCAGGTACAGTTTTCTTAGTGTGGTTTCATCAACAGAATGGAATAAATTGCTTATTTTTGTAAAAACAGTTGGAAATCTCCGATTTGCAGAGTGAGCTGTTTAGTTTGAACGAGAAAATGGAGGACTAGAGAGACAAGGACACCATTCGGAAGCTACGAAGGGAAACAGAGGAATTAAAGTAGAAGTTCTCGCAGAAGGAATAGGAATGCGATGAGCTTCGGAGAGAAAGAGACAGATGCAGAGAGGAAAAAAATGAGAGCTTAATTAAATTTTCAAAGTAAATCGACGCAGAACGAAACGACAAGCGTATCTACAAGGCAGAAAGCGAGAAACTCGCGATTAGGGTTAGATACATTGATGAAGAAGCGAAAAAGAATAAAATCAAGCAGGATTCTTGTCTGAATGATCTCGAAATAAGCAAGAGAGAAAGAGACACTTTTCAAGATGAAATCAGGAAGAAAGATGATCTTATTCATCAGCTTCAGAGGTATAAAAATAGAAGATTGCATGAGAAAGTGGGTGGATGTTTAATTTTTGGAATATATTATGCTAACAATTACTTATTTGTTTTGTCTTAGACGTATCAGCGAATTAGAGGAGGAGCACGTCTTGCAAGAAGGGAGATCGCTTGAAAAGGAGTAGAAGATCTACACTGAAGAACGAGATAAGTTCTTAGAAGAACGTAACAAAGTGATTTCACTACAGCGGGAATTCGAGCAGATGAAGCTCAACCAAGGAGAACTCAGCGAAGAAAACAAATAGCTTAGGGCAAAGATCACAAAGGATATCTCTCAGCTGCGAACTGAGAATCTTCAACTCACCGAAGAAAGAGATAAACTGAAAAGACTGCAATAAGCGCTGGAGAAGGAAAACATTGATCATCAAAAATAAGCCAAATGTAAAGAATATAAAGAAAACTAAGAAAAAAGAAAATTTGCTTTTGGCATTTATCATAACATCTTGTTGGTTTGTTCTAATGCAGCAAGAGAAGAGCAACTAACGGAAGTAGAGAGAGAACTAGAAAACGTCAGAAGGAGGTACAGAGAATCACAACAAAGAATATCAAATCTTGAAACCAATGTAGATACATTGCAAGTAAGATATTCTTGTTTTTTTTCAGATTAGAGTGCACAAATACCTTTCCTTTTTGAGTTTCATGTTTCTTTTTTTGAATTATTTGTTTTAGCGCTACAAATAAACAAGTAGCATAGGTATAGGATTGCCTTAAGGCTCATCAAGTAACAATAATACTTCAACAGAGGAGAGCGTACTGCAGTCACTGAAGAAGGATTTAGAAATCGAAAAGAAAAGAACCTTCAAATTGAAAGAGAAATTGAAACTAGCAAATGAGAAAATAATCGAATTAATGCAGTACAAATTGAAATCCTAAGCAGCCTCGAGAGTCTAACAAGTAAGCTCTCCTTAGCCAACTGCTGCATCGCAAACTACACAGGAAAATAAGTTCTTCGGAGGAGATATCAGTACAATTAATAACGCAACAAGTGGATTCAACTATCAACCAACACTGCAGTAGTTATAATAACTCTCCTAGCAAGTGCATGTGCCTCAACCAACTGTAGCAAACCCTTTTAATTATTCGATCATGACACCTAACCCGATATAACCAGCATAAACACCTTATTTAGCTACTCTAAACTATGAAGATGAGCGAATTCTAGCTGAAATCAACAGAGCAGCTGATGCACACAAATTTTCTTACATTTGAAGCAATGCAATCAGCTAGATATCTTATTTATCTTCTCTCTTAACTTAATCCAATTTAGTCTTCTTTTCTTTTTTTTCCCTTTATGTTTTCATTCCTGTGCAATTCTTTCAATAATATGATATCAACTTAGTGTTGAAAATAATATAATTTCCCAAAAAGCTGGTTATTGGTTGGGGGAAGAAAAATTCGAATGGACATAAGTAGCTATTGCGCATATTAAAAAATTAAAAACTAGCAAATTTCTCAAAAAAAACAAGCAAATTAAACTCTCTAATCGATTAATTGATTGATTCTGTGTGATTAGCTGCAGCAATATCTCTACTAGCAGTATTATTGTTATTCTTCTTTTTCTTCGCTGTTTAGATATGAAAAATGGACTGAGTATGGACATTTCCAATAGTGGAGGAAGGATACAATTAAGAACACTCCGCGAAAAGCATTTAGACACTTTGAACTCATGCAGCAGTAGACTGGGTCAGTATAACAGTAGGCCTCACAGTCACATAGACAGCAAGGTTAAATCGAGAAAAAAAGAGATCGTTGAGGCATTCTCAGGTGGCCATGCGATTAAGCAGTATTATCTCCAAGCGAAGAATGCAACTTCCAGGATAGATTGCTCGCAGCCAAAAACACTCGACAGAAAGGAGTTTATTTCGAAGTTTAAATTCTAGCAGAACAGGCACGATGAAGTGGAAAGAACGCACATCAGAGGGACTAATCATATAATTGAGACTATTGCTGGGTTGTAGCAGCAGCTAAAGAACCATAGAGTGACATTGCAGAAGAAATCGCAATTGAATCAAACATACCTTGCTCAAGCGAATGGATTGAATAAGGCGAGCAGTACTGCTGACAATTCTCAGATTACATCTACGTTTTCATAGTCTTCTAGGAGGAACTAAACGATAATGAGTTTGTTTCAGAATTCACCCTAGGAATCTCCTTTGTTGCAACGTAGTCGAAATAGCCAAATGCTACTAGCATAGGACTCCATTATTGTAGGCTGTCAATCCCCATTGCTCTCACCAGTAAAATCAAAAAAAATATAAATAAACACATCTCCCACTCATAAATATTGTATTTTCATTATTGACTTGACTGTTCAATACCCTCTTGATGTTTGATTTCCCTAAACAGATCCTTTCTTCCTTAGGAGATTCTCCCACAACAAGACCTGTTTTGCAATTATCAAGAACTTCCTCAGGCATCGATTCATATCGCCCACAATCAGCTTAAATGACTAATAGTTCAATTAAAGAGACATTCTTGAGCAGAACCACCTCACAGCCAACGCAAGCAAACGAGTATTGGGGTGGCAGAGATTTTGTGAGAATTCAGAAAAAAAATTGTTATTTAGAACAATGCAAGCGGACAGATGTGAATTATGATGTTTTAGGGACATAGATATTAAAGGAAATTAACAGAATTTAGAAGAAAATAATATGCAGCTCCAATAAATAACTTGGATCGAACGCTAAACTGTCTGTGTACGATCTCGCTGCAAACAACGGCTATGAAGGGCTTAAAAGGTACATGCTGAACATAGCTGTGGAACATTAATTATTCTCAGCAGTATCATTGCAAGCCCTTGCCAAACTGTTACACAAGTAGCAGCCTCGCCTGGACAAAATGAAACTTATCTTGGCAGCTAAGACACTAGAGAAAGAACTCCTCAGAAATAGTTCACAGACTCATTCATACACAGAATAAGAATAACAGTAATACTAGTCATCTGAGTCTTAGATTCTTCAATCTCCAGAGGCTTGACCTTTCTCCCCCTCTCCCCTCTCTCCTAGTTGCATTTCTTTTCTTCTTAATCGAATTGCCAACACAACATTACTCGATAAATAACTTATTAAAATTGTTTATTTTTGTCTTGATTTTATTGATTTTCTTCTATTTCATGCTTACGTTCTGTTTGCAGTTGTTAATTAATATAATACTAATTACATTATACAAATGATATTTTGGTGCTTTTTCTCAACTGTAACAGCTCAATACCTAAAGATATGTGAATCATATCTTTTTTCTTTAGTTATCCTCTTTCTTAAATAACTTTGATTTATTATTATTTAAATTGCGTCAAGAGAAAATTTTCTGTAACAAATGAAGCAACCTAATGAGCTTGTTTTTAAAATCACCTAGCTTTATCACAGCCCTTAGCATTATTAATTTATAATAAAGTTTACTGTTACACAGTACATGCAGCTGGATCTTCTTGAAAATGAGTAATCTTTTAACAAATTTTTGTAATAATAAATAACAACAAAGACAAAAACACAATATTACAATAATAGCTGTAATTTTGATTTAAGTTAATAACAAAAATATCGAACACTCGTAATCTATCTTATTGTAATTGTGTCTCAGCCTGGGAAGGGGATTCTCAACACAACTCTCCCAGCTGAAATCAATTTACACCTTTCTTCTAAAATATATTAAATATCTGGAATTTTTAGATATTTGTATAAGAATATCTTTCCCGTGTATTACTGCAATTTCTTGTCAAGAGATATTTTAAAATTAACCCCCCCCCCTTTCCAATGGCTGATATTCAGTTTTGAGATAAATTAAACCTTGCAATTCTTCAGAATTGTTGGTTTTCTTATCTTTCCCAATAAAATTATTTGTTTCGTATTCAAAATACCATGAAATCTTCTAATCATAGTGATTCTCTCTTCAAATGAATGCTTCCCAAGGTCTATTTCTATCTCACAAGCCCATGGCTTTGGTAAATAAAAAAATCTAATTTTGCCATTCAAAAAATCAAAGAAAAACAAGTTAATTTGTTGTGTTTCGTAATGTTCCTCCCCTCCCCAAATCTAAAAATGCAAATTACCGAAGTAACTAAAAAAGATTTGATCGAATGTAAACACGATTAATCTGGACTTGCTATCGGATGGCTTGAAATTAATCTCAACGCAGCAGTTATTACTTTCAAATCGATTCAAAATTGATTTGTGGTGCATACAAATTCGGCTGAAGAG
>Ga0302285_10001430_pt1 | contig 13226 bp, 13 predicted proteins | sample III_Fen_E2_2_FD_200455 | JGI IMG/M metagenome (GOLD analysis project Ga0302285, IMG submission 200455) | Peat permafrost microbial communities from Stordalen Mire near Abisko, Sweden - III_Fen_E2_2 | ecosystem: Environmental > Terrestrial > Soil > Wetlands > Permafrost | place: Sweden: Abisko...
GTTCATCAGACACAAAGAAGATATCTTAAAAACAGTTTCAAATTTTTAGCATTTCTTGTAGAAGAAAAATTCATAATTTTGAAGCTTAAAAAATCTTTGGGAGATGAAATTTTATTTAATCCAAAAAAATTTTTTTATGAGCCAATGATAGTAAATCACTACCTTAGTAGGGAAACAGTATCATAATTGGTTATTTTGAACAACAACAATAAAAATACTCTTTAGAACATTAATATCAAGAGACAAATGTAAAATTTGATTAAACTTTATTTTGCCCTTCTTTTTTCAAGATTCTTGAATAATTTCTGTTCAAAATAATACTGATTATTTAATAAGCTTTTATCTTTGTTATATTTACAAGATTTGTATTGCTTTAGTCAAATTCAAGAGAGTTATATGTTAGATTAGGCAAAAACATAAAAAATGTTTTGAGATAATTGTTTTAAATCAACAAAAAAGCTGATAAAAAAATGGAAATATTACTCATATCAAATAACTCAACAAAAAAAAGAAAAGTGAGAAACCTAATTAGCAATTAATCAAAAGAAAAAATTAATTAAAGAAACATTATAAAATTTTACAAAAACTAATTTAAACACTAAAAAATTTTTAATAATCTCACCTCTTCACAGATTATTTTTACAAAACTCTGTGATTGGGTGGGTTTTGCAATTTTTGGGCTCATAAGATAATCCAATCGTCCAAATAATCGTTTATGAATTCTAACATCACACAAAAGAGCACTTTAATCATTTAATTGATTATTTATTTTCTCAATACAATCCAAGTTAATTTCTATGGATATGGATGAAACAACATAGCAACTCAACTAACTTCCAATAAATCAATTTCTTTGCAAATTATTAGAGTCCATGGGGCGATTTAGACCTTAAATGGAGTTAGTTTAAAAAGCAGAGGTACCAGCTAAGTGATATAATTAATTTCTGAGTGATTTTTTCCCCTGAAAAATGAAAAAAACACACCCAATTCTGATGGGAATTTAATCTTTGAAACTGCTGGATACAGCTCTCCCCAAGACTAATCTAAAGCAGGGAATAATCTGCTGAAACTGTATGGGAAATATCAGCCATTTTATATTTTGTTTCTTCCTTGTGTTTTTAGGCTGCAAAAGAGGGCAATCGAAATGAAAGTGAAAAATCAAAAAAAGGAGTTAGGATTATTATTCGGTAATTATCTGAATTCTGAGAGAATTATCCAATCAAATTGCAGGATTCCGGGGATAGTGTTAATTTATGAGATTTTTGTGATTTTCATTTGAGTCTTCACCCTTCCGAAAAACCTACTTTCGCACTACAAAAAGTCAGCGCATCAGAAAAATAATTCAAATATTTTTAATTAAAAAAAAAAGCAAAAACAATAAATCTTCAAAAAAGAAAAACACACACAAATCTTACAAATGACTAAAGGATCCGTTGCTAAATCTTCCACCAAGGCTTCAACCCCTAAGGCTGTCACCCCCAAGGCTAAGCCCGTCACCCCTAAGCCAGCTCAAACCAAGAAGGTCGTCGCTAAGGTTGTCAAGGCTGTCGCTAAGAAAGTTGCCAAGCCCGCCACCAAGAGAGTTGTCAAGAAAGTCGCCAAGAAAACCGCCAAGAAGGCCGTCAAGAAGGCTGTCAAGAAGACCTCCAAGTGAAGTGCCTTATTGAGTGGTGTCTCGTCCATCAGAAAGCTTCCTTTTCGACAATGAAGAATGCTGGCCTACATCGAGGACTTCATAATTAATAATCACCGAAGAGTTGCCCCTCCAATGTAGTCTGTGTTAGACTCTTATTCACTCCACTCACATATGTCATCGCATTCATTTCTAATTTCATGTTGAGTATGAGCTTTATTATCTTTTACTTGCCTCACCTATCCTATTTCATCATCATCCAATAAACAACCCTTTCTCTACTTGTTATTTACTCCCTCTATTTATTAATCTACTTCCCAATTTACTTGCCACTTCTACCCCCAGAATTGCATCTACATAATTTCTACACCCCCGCTGATGTAAGCACCTTATTCCTCTTAATCCTAACCCTCTACCACAAAGATTGAACTTTCGGAGTTCTTTTTTTAAGAAGCAATATTTATGAATCCTTTTTTTTCTTCTCTGAACTTAAACAAAAGTATTCTTTTAATGGCAAACTAGGAGGTAATTGTTTAGGTAGGTATTTCTTGGAAATCAGAGACAATTTAGAACAATGATTGCAGATGAAATTCACTATTCAAAGATGAGACAAAGAGAAAATAATTCTCACCAAAATTTTGTCAATGAATTCTCAAGAAATGAAAAAAAACAATTATCAAATGCGCAGAAGAAAAAAACTACAAAAGAAAAAAAAAATCCCCTTGTAAAAGGAAAAACAATCGAAAAATAAAATTCTGTTTTTTCCTCTATCTCTAAGTTCCTCCCAGGAGTAGGAGTGGGTGATAATCAAAAGAGAGAAAGCAGACAGATTTTGTAATTGAAAAACTAAAAAATTAGGGAGGGGGAATAGTAAATTATTAATTGGACTTCCCTTGTGCTTATTCCTTCATTAAACAGCAATCCAAAACCAAAGGGAAGAGAAAAGAAAAGAAAAAAGTAAATGTATGTTTTTAGTTCCCCAAATTAAAAAGCTAGAAAAGAATAATATTTTCTGTTCTCTCTTTGCAGAAAAACCTTAGATTGATAATTAGAAAACAATCAAAGACACACTTTAATGATTATTTTCAGAAAAACGAAGTTTCGATTAATAACCCTTCCAAGCCTTTGATTGTTACTTTATAATAAATTCTTCTATCATTTTGAGTAATTCGATGAAGCTTTCTTTTAACATCAAAGGCTTAGGATATTGGTTATGCATTTAAAATTAAAATTTAGTTTGTCTCTATTGTGTTCTGAATCAGTATTTGTCCTTTTTTACAACATTGAAATTCTATCACAAATTGTTTAATAGAGAATAAACACAGAGAGAATGAATTAATGGTCTTATTCTTTTTCTGGCAAATTGGCTGATGCACTTCAAACGAATTTCTAATAATCAAATCAAATTTAATTAAACCCCAAAACACCCGACTAGAAGCAAAAAATTTTAGTAATCCAGAAAATAAGTGAATAAGCGAACCACATTTCATTTCCATTGAGAATGAACAAATCATGTCCAGCAAAAAAAAAAGAAAAGATAAATGGATTAATATTATTGGTTTTGTTTGACATTTTTCTAGATTCAAAACTCCTCCAAGAAACGATACTAAATCTGTCCCAAAGATAATTATTTTGTTTCCAAATCGTTATTTTTGATCTTCATCTTTTTGAATTTTGTGTTAAATATGATAATAACATTTCCAAACATACAACGAATACTCAAATATCATTCTTCAGTAAGCTATTCAGTCATTTCAGGGATAGTCTTGAAATAATCAGATAACTTAACTAGATATATTGCTTTATAAGGTATCTATTTCGTCTTTACTTGATCCATACTTGACTTGCTGAGTCCAGATTAAGACTACTACACCTACGCTTCAAAGAAGAACTTAAAGCATGCTTTTTCAAGCAGACAGAAGTCTTCATATTTCGGGTAGAGATAGTCCTCAAGATCATCTTCTGATTTTTTAACTTTTTTATGTCCTAACTGCTAGTCAGGATTATGGCTCTTTTCTTTAACGCAGCGAGTGAGGCACAACAGATATTCAAAGTCAAATGAGTCCTTGAATTACTCAGGGTGTTTTTCTTTGACCCAAGTGTGATCTTCCTTGATTTAAGTGTGTAGAACAGGGACAGCTTAGGGAGCAACATTAATAATTCTCTCGTTGATGAGCAATCCAACTTTCTTGGATTTGAGAATCTCAAGGAACTTATTGTGATCATCTGAGGAGTTAAATGTTTCGCTTTTTTCAGTGACGTACTTGAGAATATCAGCCATCACAGGCTCTTGTCTCTTGGAATTCAGGAGAGTACAAAATCCAATGCAGTTTGTTTCTTTTTCAAGTTTAGCTTTTTCTCTGATTTTCTAAGCTTGCTCTTCTTCCTCTTCTTCGATGACAATGAAGGTACCGAGCAGGCATTACTTAACGATAATATCAGCTAAATCTGAGGAACTGTAGTCTTTGCCGTCGAGGTAGCTGTTGACTAAACTTTTTACAGAATGGAACATTGTTTCGTTGGCATCTTTGAATTGCATTTCGACATTGAGCACAGAATCATCGTCGTCTTCGTCGTCTTCATCATCGTCTTCGTCCTCGTCGTCTTCCTCAGAAATATCACATTTTTTCTTAGTGATGTCAATCAAATCATCCTCATCATCTTCATCACTGTCATCTTCTTCACTGTCATCTTCACCATCACCTCCTTTTCTTTGTTCAATTTCTTTTGAATCGTATTCTTCTTCATCCTCATCCTCATCATCATGTTCTTCACCATCTTCCTCCCCCTCATCAACTTCTTCTTGCTCTTAATCCTTCTGCTCAACATCATCTTCATCATCATCTTCCTCTCCATTGTTTTCCCACTCTCTTTTATGCAGTTTTTACTATTTCCCCATTGAGCTTGTGTAGAATTGTGTGTCCTTGTATGTTTTTTATCTTTCTTTATCAAGTTTGATTTGCAATCTATTTTTTGTTAATTTGTTAAGAAGTTAAAATTAATCTTTTCAAACTCCAATCAAGCAAAGGACTTATCACAAAAATAGCCCTTTTTTTTCTCCATTTGCTACAAAAGCCACAGTTTCTTTATCTTCAGTTTATCCTAAAAACTAGAAGACATCAGAAAACCTCCAGCAATTCAAAAAGCTACTCAACTCTACCTTTGAGCAATAAAACATCAAATTTCAGGCTAATAAACAACTCGCAGATAATAAAACAAAAAACAATTAAAAAACAATTAAGTCCTCAACACACTATCTCTCAGTCCAGTTATACTTTAAATCTATAAACCTTTTACAGCTTAGTCAAACCCTCCTTCTCATGAAGACCATCGTGATATCGATTATCACAATATGTTGGTCGCTTCTTATCAACAAAACCTTTGCTGGGAAGGTATTCGGTACTGAAATCTTGCCGACTAACTCGATTGCTACACAAGCTACCGAATACAATTTCAAGATTCTCTTCGAAACCATTCTCTCCAGCGGAAACTACTTACGAATCAAATGGCCTTATTAGCTAGAGTACGAAGTAGGGAAAGATGAGGTTTCAATTACTCTCCAGGATGTCAACAATGTTAACCCTGCAATGACGACAACTGCTCTGACAATTGTGGATAACATTTACCACTTTTCATTCACTTCAGATTTACTACCTTATACGTGGTATCAAGTCACTCTTGTTGGGGTTATCAACTCACAAAATCCTCAAACATCGGGGTTCTAAACGCAAGTTGCAGTTGCTACTGTGACTTCCTTACTTTCCAGTGCAATGCTCATCGACAACAATCCAATATTCGGAACATTTGTGCTCACAGACGCTCCTTCATCCGCTCTTACGATTGCTGCTTCGTATGTCGCTGGTTACGATGTAATATATTTCAAATTCATTCTTCTCTTCTGTTTTGAAATACAATTATTTCAAGAAGTTTACTGCTTTTATAAGATCTCTTCAATTAAACTTCCTTTTTGCTTTTTCTCAGGCTGTCAAATACATTCCTGGAAAATCTTATGAAGTCCTCCTCGCAATCAGGGCAACGCAAAATGTGACAACCTCCGATCCGGACAATCCTTCAGGTGTGAATTACAAAATATCCATGACTGATGCGTCATTTTCGTTCGCAACCATCAGCAGTTGCATTATTGCAGATAGAACAGCAGGCGAATGCAGTTGTTCAGCTGTAACTGGCAACACTTATCAAATGTTGGTGTCCTGTGCCTCCGACTTAGTTATCAGCGGATCTGCTACCTACAATGAGATAACAATCTAAGTCTTCGTGGTAAACAGCATGAGAACTGTTTCAGGCAGTCAAGGATTCAGTGTGCAGTTGATATATCCACCATCGTCTTTGATTGTGGAGACAGGCACACTTGCAACCTTCTTCAAAGTTAATCTGATAGACATTACCAATATGCAGCTAAAACTGATGCACGGGATAACTTACTCCTCAGGATTTGCGACAAGTTTCGAAGCACCCATCGGAATTTACATTCCCAGCACTAGATCTCCTACATTCTAGCCTTTTAACAGCGTTCGCGTAATATTTCAGCTTGCGTATAGCACAGCTGCTTCGACTTAACTGAAGGTGACGGCGTATTTCAACTCAGCTGAAGCTATCCTTGAGAGTTCGATTCTGCATAATCTGCCGTAAGCCAGTGCAACTGCTTATGTCAAATGCTACTTTGATTACTCGAACACCCAGATCGTATGCACAGGTGTAGGATAGCTCATAGCGGGCACATCATATTTCATTGCTGCTAGGATCGCACTTACATCGACTGCGACGACAGTGACTGGATCAGATAACCTAAAATACATTTAGAATTTCGGTGGAATTCAAGTCTGGTCGGTGCTCACCGATTCCAGTGGTGCTTCATTCTTCGGCGAAGTAACTGATTTGGAGTATCCCTTTTCCAACATCGCAGTGTACAGCTAATCCGAGTATTTAGATTCTGCAGGAACACATGGATTGCAGAATTTCGGAAAAAATATTGTCTGTACTGGCTCAACCTCTGGAACGTTTTCAGCCGCCCTCGGAGCGAATATTGCCAATGGAGCAAACGTGGGTGTATTCCCCACAACTACAGCCCAGCGACTTATCTTTTACGTAAGTTTTTCAAAATATACCCTTGAACTTTTCATAAAATCGAATTGTTAATATAATCTTTTTGTTGTAGGTTATGGTGACTCAAGCACAGCAAACTTACTAAGACATCCTAGGGTTTTCTCAAGCAACCTACATGAAGATGATTTATAATAGTCAGATAGTGAACATCGCTTCGGGTAACTTCGTCAACGGAATCGAAGTACTTGGAACAGCTGCTACTAGTAAATATTTATAAGCTCAAATCCCGCCTCAAAGCAACTTGATTTTTTTATTTTTAACTTCCTTTCCCAGGTGGCTCATACGATATTTACAGTTCCGGCACAGTTAACAATCGAATCTATCAACAGCTCGATTTATCTGGAGGCAATTTATTCCAATATGCCTATCTGAAAATATCCACTCAGAGATCTGTCTTTGGAGGCTCCAATCTAGGTTTCGGGTTGCAGGGCGTGACATTCCCTTCGACGTTCAAGAGTTCTCAGTTTGTAGCTGACGATAGGGTTTTAGATTTTTTGCTATTTTTCATGTACAAAGATAGCTCTTCGACATCTACAAATCAACTTACTACAAACACAGCGATGCTTATTCATGGATACACAGTCTACACAAGCTACATCAACACAAGTTTTGAAGCTTCCTTTGTCAACATGTATATTAAATCCAAAACTGTCAACTAAGGATACGTGATCCCAACTTTGCTAAGACTCTACGGCACTCTTTCGGCATCTGAATTAGGTACAGCCTCCACATCAGGTCTTAAATTAGCAATTATCCCTGATAGATCTGTGCAGCAGTTCTTTGCAGTCAATCAAGCAAGTTTCGTTTCAGGGACAACTGTCAATCAAGGATGCGGTGGAACTACCGAAGTTTGCTACGCATACGAAGACGGTAAATCATATAAAATCACGAATCCACCCGATAACTGGTAGTTTAATCCATTTATTCTCCTCGATTTGGCGTCGGTGACTTCATAAATATCCTCGGCATGTGCGTTACTACTTCGATAAGCAGTCATCCCGAAGACACTCAATATTGGTAAATTTGTTAAGCTAATTACATCTAAAACAAAAAATAAAAAATACTTTTTTCTTCATTTTTATTTATCCTTCTAATTTTATCTCCTCCCATGAAACCAACAGCTGTCGTCGGTTTCACTTCAACTGGTTCACTTGAAGTCTACAATGTCTTGAGAATCTACGGTGCATCGATTGGCTTAGTGAGTTTTTCAACAGCCAAAAGATACTACTCTGACATAAATCCTCTTGCTAATAATCTCCTAACTTGGGACAGCAAGGCAGCATACACTTAAGATGTCGCAAACAGTAAAATTACCTTCTTTTTTCTCGCTATTTCTAATTTAACCTCTTATTTATCTATTATTTCTTCTTCTTTTTCGAAAAGTGGTGAGCAATTATAAGATCTCGAGTGTTTCTGCTATTATTCCAAACTCCGTGGCATCTTCATTCTTGTTCTTATCCTCCCACACAGACACCTCCAACTACATTTCCGTGAATGTCCTGGCTAGCTTTAAACTCGGAGCAGGGTTTACAATCTCCTCATTCCAATAAGATCTCATAAGCACTGCAACATTAACTGCCTTCCCTGGTGTTTCTGCTATTGGCAAATGCATTTCGAAATTCAAGTACTCTGTCTCCACTGTCTCAACTCCGTATTTCAACTACATTGTCTTTTGTCCTTATGATAACTCTGGATACGTCGACGGTGCTGCAGGTGCTGGAGTTACTTTCTCAAATTTCCCATTTCCTTCATATTGGGGAGCGTCATACCCTCTAACCAACACATTCTCGTACGCTTGGAGCAGTAACAGTGGATAACTTATAGCTTTATAGCCTGAATCATAATCTACATCGGCTACTTCCATGGCATCTGGTTGCATAGTCAGTGGGCTGTCTTCAGGTTATTACATCAAAATGAGCAGACAAGAAATGACCATCACAGTTACTCCAAGTATTCAAGCTACTCTAACGGAAGTATCTGATCTCTACGCAGTCAAATTAACGTTCAACTCCTTCCCCACAGGAGTCAGTTTTGCTTCGTCTTGCTACGCTACTACAGTCGCCACTACCACTAGCAATATCTACCCAGACTATACCTCTTGTATTGCTAGAAAAACCGCTGCGAAAGAAACGACTTTCTTCATCACTAAGATCTCTGACGAAGACGGTGTAAATGTACTCTTCGCTGCTAGCTAAGCATTCACAATCACATTCTACATCACTCACTAAGGCTCCGTGACGACATCCTAGACTTTCACATCGAAAATTTACTTCAACACATACGCGTAGGATAATTGCAATGGCGGTGGATCAGTCACGATTTCGAGTGGCACAACGTACTCAGGGTCTTCTTCGATTTCCGTCATGACAATAGAGAACTTCATCATCGACAACCCCACTGCTAAAGCCAACACTAGGGTTTAATGGGATTTCAATTTTGTTGGCAGAAACTCCATCGCAGACACAACAATTCGATTTAAACTGGGCTTCCTATCGACTCCGAAAATGCTAATAAACGCTGAATGCTAGGTGTTAGAGTTGCTAACATACGAGGACTATTCGTTCGAAGGAGTTGATGCAGGTCCGCTGACAAGCTATATGCCTTCCAGTAAATTCTCAACGGTTACTCTCAGCACTCTATCAAATACGATTGATATTACCATGCGCGGATCATATGCACCACCAGCATCATCATTCTAAATGGTCTGCTATGGCTTCAAAGCGCCCACAGGGTCAAACACCGTAAGACTTTAGACATTTTTCAATGTTCTTTTTAATGAAATATCCATAAATTCAGGGTGATTTATATGCAACTTGGATCGATACATCAAATGAAGATAGCGTCATTCAGAAAACCACTGCGAATATTAAGTATTCCTCGTTGACTCTCTTCACAGCGAAGGCGATCCCTTCTTCTAGGCTCAAATTAGTCACCAAGTACTTCAATACGCCAGGTAAATAATCATATTTTAGCAAAAAAAATACCTTCTTTAACCCACTTTTTATTCAAAATGATCTTAGGATTCACTGCAGTCTACACGATCTAATTCATACCAAAAGCAGTCCGTATGACAATCGATTCGCGAATCTATGTTGAGTTCTCTGTCGGCTATGCACAAACACTTGTCAGAAAAGGAAACAATCCTTAATGCACACTCAATTCAATGGAAATCGCTTGCATTTTCGATACAACTTCGGTTAGGAGATTGGTTGTTTTTCCGACTTCCCTGAAAAATACCGTTCTTGAGCCAAGCAAGACATACACCTTGATTATCGCTGGAATCCTGCAACCATCGAGTTTAGACTCCTACGCTTAGATTTGGTTTGGAATCGATGCAGATGCAGATTTTTCGAATGGAATTCAAGAGCAAGGAGACATAGCAGACATTGCACTTTCTCTCACGAAAGTATCGTATCTCACAAATCCATCTCTGTCTTATAGTTCATATAAGATTCGCCAGTAAAGAGTCATGATGAGTTTGAATTTTACATGCGCCTCGAGGACCATCACGAGCAGTAGAATTGCCTTCTTAGAAATCGATCCCTCCTTCTTTAACTCAGTAAAAAACAATAAACTCTGCGAGAAATTCGCTTTTAAGCTAACTAATCACAATTTATTTACTTTCTATTTTATCAGCAAATCGACAAAGTAGAAACAGATCTTGAATGCAACTTCTACAGAATCGGCGACTAAGACCGCACTAACTTCACCAGCTCCTGTGAGCGAATTTACGGCAACAGCTTCATCCGCATGAACCTCACAACTGACTCCTACAATTCCAAGAATGCCGCTTCGTATTGGATTCAAATTTTTTACTTGCCATCACCGGATTTTGAAAATTCTTCAACATACCCACTCTTTGTGAATTTCTACATTGCCAATAAAAATATGAATTCTGTTCTCTACGCTGTCTCCCCGTCGCTGACAAAGACATCCGTAGCAGTGAGCTTCATTGAGCCAACAGCAACGACTAAAGCACTCATGTGGTATAGGTTCAACAACGATGCGTTGGTTTAAGCGAAAATCTATCTCTACGAGCAGTATACAGGGAGACAAAAACATGTGTATGTCCAAGCTTTAAGGGGAATTGTTTCCGATAGAGTCATCTACCTTTCTCTATTAAACAACGCTTATTTCAATAAGGATTTCTCATTTTACTTCACCAACGCAACTGTAATCCAACATCTTCAAATATTTCTTTAGTTTTGGTTCATTTTTTTTTTATTGCTTCCATTTCGTTTTCTTGATCGCATATTTTGGGTAATTTCTCAGATTTTCAATCTCTTCGACATCTACATTGGCAGATAAAAGCTGATAAGCAGTGCAGTCACTATTAACACAGGTGATGATGGTGTCAAACTTGCTATTGCTTCGAAGACTTCCACTCCTGTTGGAACCTACACTCTTGAAATGAAAAAAAATGAAACCTTCACGCCCTTTGAAGATCCAGTGATATCTCCCCTCCCAAACTTAGTTGTGAACATCAACGACATGAGGTGCCCTGTATCAATGTCAACTATTGCGGTCTCCATCCCAGCTGGTTCTCGTTCAGGTCCTTTAACTCTAGATTTCAGTGGATGCGAACCTTCAGAGAAAATTCTTGTGACTGCAATTTTCTCTCCTTTGCCTGCTTCTTCAGGGGATATTTACATCTAAAATGCATCAACTTAGATCATTTCTTTCACCACATTCACATAAGCAATCTTCTATGTCTTCGTGGACTCCAGCGTTGCTGTAGGCGCAACTTACAATCTAGTGGTTTCTATGTCAGGGTTAAACTCCAAACAATACTAACTAACTAACAACATTATCGTCATAACTGTAGCAGCTTCCTTAGTTTAAGCATCATCTGTGCTGATCTCCGGTCATACTTAGACCCTCTCAACAGACTAATCTACCCTAACAGTTTCCACATAATGCAATCAAAATGGATTTATCTTCTGGGCGATTTCCATTAATGAGTTGTATCTGAACAGTGCAAAGCTTCTCATAGACATTCCTGTTTCGTAAATCAAGCACAGCGTCGCAAACACGCTACCAACAGTCACAGCTTCCCTCAAAAGTATCATGACGAACTAGCGATATAGAGCGTTCTTCTGGCAAGGAACAGACGATCTAACCTTCGAAGATAAGTATTTAGCAAGACAATATGGATATGCTGAAATCCTGCAGGCTACACCGACAACGTTGACTTTCTCCGATCTGCCTTAGCGGAAGTTATTTACACTGACGTATTACTGTGAGAGTGTTTTCTCCGCGGTGAGTCTCCCCAACTAAAGCACATGGACGACTTCATGGCTACTGGATTCTTCCAGTGCAAAAGTGCATGATTTTAAACACTTGAAAATCGATTTATCGTTTAAGACAAACTTAACAGAGAGCTAAGTGAACAGCTTAGGATGCCAGCTGCAGAAATATTTCACAGTCAATTCATACAGCTTATCGCTGCCTTCCTGTGCAATGTGCGACTAAACAGCAACTTACTCTTACACGAAAGCTACTTTTTAGGATCTGAGCACAAGCATAACCTTGTGCCCGATAGTTACTACGGGGACATATACGTTTTCATTTTATGCTTGGTCAGGAGAATAATCGAACGGAAGAGTCGTAGATTTAGCAACTACAATCTAAGCGATGTATGCTTCGGTACCTTGCTTGTTTGTGCTGATCATTAATGGATCGCTCGATTTAGATCTAATCAATGCGTTCACGAACAAAGTAACGTTGACACCGATAACACCTGATGCTTCGACACTTCTTTAGCCGAATCTGGAGCTCAAAGCATTTGACAAAACTGATACAAATGTGACTATTTCTGTGATAAGCACAGTTTCATAAGGACTCTTAACAGTATCGGCACATCATTTCACGAAATCTTCGACATCAACATTGTCTACTGTGAACTCCTAGCCGACATATCTCTCTCTTAGGTAAGGCAACTTTGGAGATGATACAAAAATGAATTACTTTCATCAAGTATATCTTCTCCCTGCTAACACGGTGAAGAACATTACAATAAGCATGTCGAAAGATGAAGAATATGCGGTTTATTGGACACTAGCTTCACTGGAATCGTGCGCTGATGCGTATCATACACCGATAGGTTATGAACATTTCATTTTCACAACAACAACGAGTCATTCAGTTATTCTGCAAGTACAGCAAATAATCTTAGCTATTCTCTTCCTAGTCCTTGCCTGATCTTAAAATAAGATTTGAATTCACATGCATTTCGCTCAAAAGATTGCTGTTTGTTGTTGTTTGAATGCATAAACCTATCGTATTTATTAACATAATATCCTTCTTTTTTTCGTATGAGATTTACTTGGAACCAAGAGTAAAGATGTATCTAATAATTAATCCAATCTTTTATGTACTATTTCCTTGCGGCCAAATACAACAACAGCCTAAACAACATTTCAAATCATTTTGCTTCTTTTGGATTCTTTTGTAATAAACAAAGTAGAAC
>Ga0302285_10001431_pt1 | contig 13225 bp, 14 predicted proteins | sample III_Fen_E2_2_FD_200455 | JGI IMG/M metagenome (GOLD analysis project Ga0302285, IMG submission 200455) | Peat permafrost microbial communities from Stordalen Mire near Abisko, Sweden - III_Fen_E2_2 | ecosystem: Environmental > Terrestrial > Soil > Wetlands > Permafrost | place: Sweden: Abisko...
TATCAGTAAGCAGCAAGCATATCCAACTGCATTCTATCTGCCGGAATATATCCGGCCTGATGGAGATGGAGTTGATTCAAGTTCTGTGGATATGACTAAACGGGATCCGTTATTTGAAGAAGCAGCCCATTTAATTGTAGCAAACCAACAGGGTTCCACCTCCCTTATTCAACGAAAGTTCTCCATAGGGTATAACCGTGCCGGACGAATTGTCGATCAACTGGAAGTAGCGGGAATAATCGGACCATTTGAAGGAAGTAAAGCCCGACAGGTATTGGTATTGGACAGCAACCATCTGGAACAGGTTTTGAACCGGCTGTAAGAAAGCGAAACTACAGTTTGAGGTTTGAAAGTTTGGAGTTTATAAATGTATTAAAAAAAAACATGATGAAAAATAAAATAATTATTGCGGTTACGCTCATTCTTTTTTCGTTTCAGGGCATTTCAGCTCAAAATAATGCGCAGGCAGAGAAAGCAATAACCGATTTGCTGTCAGGAGCTAAAACAAGTGCTGTTAAAACAAACTTTAAACTGACAATCCATGATAAAAAAGATCCACAGCCCATGGTCTCCACAGGTACATTTACCTTAAAAGGAAATAAATTTGTGTTAGAAATGGATGCCATGAAAGCCTGGTTTGATGGCAAGACACAATGGGCTTACGTTCATCAAAACAATGAAGTGTCCATTACCGAACCAACCGTAAAAGAGTTGTCGGAGACTAACCCTATGTCAATTTTATCCGGTTTTAAATCAAAATGTGTTATTCGGTTTTCAGGGAAAGTAAAATCATCTCAAAACTATTGTATAGAAATGATTCCGAAAACAAAGAATAATGATATTACAAAAATTGATGTCCAGATCAATAAGACCAACGGGGCTTTGGTTTCAATTAAACTGCTGAACAAAAACGGAGGCACTACCCTCCTCGCCCTTAGTAATTTTCAAAAAGGGATTAATGTATCGGACAATACTTTCGTTTTCAGTTCTGCAAAACATAAAGGAGTTACAGTAAACGACCTGAGATAAAAACAATCACCACTCTGTCTTATATTGATTTCTCTGATAGATTTTATTAATATCGATATAGGAGTTGAAATATCAAGAAATCAAAAACCTTTTAATATTTATATTGTTTGACAGTAAGAATATCAAACAAAAAACAAATACGAAAATATGAACGAAAAAGTACGTTGCCTCATCATTGGTTCAGGTCCTGCAGGTTTTACAGCTGCCATATATGCATCTCGCGCTAACCTTTCCCCAGTATTGTACGAAGGGATGGAACCGGGCGGTCAACTGACCACCACTACCGAAGTAGAAAACTTTCCGGGTTATCCTGCCGGAATAACAGGGACAGAGCTCATGGAAGACCTTAAAAAACAGGCCCAACGTTTTGGTGCTGATATTCGTTTTGGTGCAGCCACTTCAACTGATTTATCGTCGTCTCCCTACAAGGTAACTATAGATGGTGAGAAAGTCATTGAAGCAGACACCATCATCATATCAACCGGCGCTACGGCTAAATACCTTGGTTTGCCAGATGAACAAAAATATGCAGGTTCGGGTGTTTCTGCCTGTGCTACCTGTGATGGATTCTTTTACCGCAAAAAGGCAGTGGCCGTTGTGGGTGGTGGAGATACGGCATGTGAAGAAGCTACTTATTTATCGGGGTTAGCTTCGAAAGTTTATCTTATCGTACGTAAAAATTTCCTTAGAGCCTCTAAAATCATGCAGGAACGGGTACTGACTAATCCTAAGATTGAAGTGCTTTTTGAACACGAGACTTTAGGATTAACAGGCGAAGGAGTAGTACAAGGTGCAAATCTGGTAAAACATAAAGGACAAGCAGACGAAGAACAGGTTCATATAGATATTGATGGATTTTTTCTAGCCATTGGGCACACTCCAAACTCCGACATTTTTAAACCCTGGATTGAAACGGATGAAGTGGGTTATATAAAAACTATTCCCGGAACTCCGCGAACAAATGTTTCCGGTATATTTGCTTCAGGTGATGTCGCCGACCCACACTACCGTCAGGCAATTACGGCTGCAGGAACAGGATGCCAGGCAGCCATTGAAGCTGAACGTTATTTGTCGGAAAAAGGACTATAAAACAAATACATGGATATTCAGGGATTAATTCATCCCCGGATATAAGAAATCAGCTGATAGATTAGTACGGCATTTCTATAAAAAATACGAAAGTGATGATGTTTTCTGCAAAAGGAACATCATCACTTTCATATTTTTAGACCTTTAGGTCTTATAATACGATCGATTATAGCAGTTTTTTTGTACTTTTGTATCTTAAAATATAAAATTGTCTTTATGCAACCAAGTATTTCGAAATCGGCCATGTTCAATGGCTTAATTATGGGGGTGATATTCTCAATTAATTTCTTATTATCGGTATCAAGAATAACAACGTTGGTTTTACTTACAAACGTGATTGCTGTATTAATTGTTGTAGGTACCTATCGATTATCGGTCAGATTCAGGGATACAGAATGTGAAGGCTTTATTTCTTACTGGAAATCATTTTCATTGATTTTGCTTACTTTCTTTTATGCAGCATTGATATCTTCGGTTGTTAAATACATTTACTTTCAATTTATTAATCCGGATTATCTGGAACAGATGTTTCAAGAATCAATGAAATTGCTTAATTCGATGAAATTCCCAATTAGTGATGCTTTAATAGACCAAACGAAGAGCATGTTAAAACCAGCCTCTTATACATTGGTTTATGTTTGGTCAAACGTATTGATGGGCGCCATAGTTGGATTTATTATGGCCGCATTTATTAAAAAAGATAAAAATATTTTTGAAGAATAAAAGTAGGACGTTCATGGACTTTCTATTAATGTAAAATTGGAAATTGAAGAAAATATGGATATTTCAATAATAGTACCGTTGTTCAACGAAGAAGAGTCGATTCCAAAACTATTTGAGTGGATCGAACGTGTTATGAATGAACACAAATACACCTTTGAGGTTGTTTTTGTAAACGACGGTAGTACGGACAAATCCTGGGACGTAATAGAGACTCTCCAGAGACAATCACAAAACGTCAGAGGAATAAAATTCCGCCATAATTACGGTAAATCTCCGGCATTGTATTGTGGCTTTAGGGCTGCAAAAGGTGATGTTGTTATTACCATGGATGCCGACTTACAGGATAGCCCTGATGAAATACCCGAATTGTTTTCGATGATAAAAGATGACAATTATGATTTAGTTTCCGGATGGAAGAAAAAACGCTACGATTCAAAACTCACTAAAAACTTACCTTCGAAGATATACAATGCTACGGCACGCAAAGTGACAGGATTAAAGCTTCACGACATGAATTGCGGACTTAAGGCATATAAAAACGAAGTAATTAAAAACATTGAGGTATTTGGTGAAATGCATCGTTACATTCCATTTCTGGCGAAAAATGCCGGCTTTACGAATATAGGGGAAAAAGTAGTTGAACACCGGAAACGACAATTCGGTGAAACAAAATTTGGATTGAACCGTTTTGTAAATGGATACCTGGACTTAATGACGTTGTGGTTTTTGTCCCGATTTGGGAAAAAGCCTATGCATTTTTTTGGGCTATATGGTAGTTTAATGTTTTTACTTGGCTTTATGGCAGTAATTGTTGTTGGTGTAAATAAATTAATCGCCATTTTTGAACATATCAAAGCACCACTGGTGACTGAAAGCCCTTATTTTTATTTATCAATGCTAGCTATGGTTTTAGGAACTCAACTTTTCTTGACTGGCTTTTTGGGAGAAATAGTTGCTAGAAATTCTACGGAACGAAACAATTATCAAATAGAAAAGGAAATCTAGTTAACATAGCGTTAAATAGTTAGTATTAAAATTTGAATACTGTTTTTGAAACTAGACATAAAATAAATGAAACAGTTGCTATTAGTCGGATGTGGAGGATTTATCGGAAGTATTGCCCGGTTTATGGTACAGAAGCTAAACTTAAACTGGCATGTTTTATCCATACCCATGGGAACATTGTCGGTAAATGTAATCGGAAGCCTGTTGATTGGATTTATAATAGGGGTTTCAGGGAAAAGTGAGATAATTTCTCCCGGTTTACGTTTATTCTTAATGGTAGGAATATGTGGCGGTTTTACCACCTTTTCATCCTTCACTGCTGAGAATTTAACACTACTGCAGAACGGACAATTCGCTACTGTTTTATTGTATACAGGACTAAGCATATTCCTTGGATTTTTGGCAGTTTATTTAGGATACGTACTCTCAAATTTGTTATAATATGGATTCAACCGAGAATAGCATTTTGAAAATATATGCAAGTAGCACAGATCAATTGGGTTTTGACCTGTTATACGAACATCTTGTAGTATTAGCAAAAGAGAAAGGAATTGCAGGTGTAACTGTTTATCGTGGCATCATGGGTTATGGATTAAGCAGTACACGCATTAGCTCATCGCGATTCTGGGAACTGACAGAGAAGCTTCCAGTGGTAATTGAAATGATAGATAAAACAGAAGTTTTGGATGCATTTTTCAAATCAATAGAGAATGATCTAAAATCACTCTTAAAAGGATGTTTAGTAACTATGCAGCCAATTGAAATAAAACTTCAAAAAACAGGAACTAAAACAAGGCCTGATTAAACCTACATCGTGAATGGAAACAATAGACATTCTTAAAATAATTTTACCAGCTTTAATTGTATTGTTGACAGCTTATCTGCTAATTGACAAATTATTGCGTAACGAAGAGAAAAGACGTAATTTTGAATTACGCAAGAATAGCTTATCCACTGTTACTCCTATTCGACTAAGAGCATACGAGAGATTAGTACTTGTATTAGAGCGTACGACACCTGCCATGTTGATATTGGATGTGGCTAAACCTGGAATGACCAACATGGAACTTCACACTCAATTATTAGCTGGCATACGGCAAGAATTTTCACACAATCTATCTCAACAGATTTATGTGAGTAATGAAATATGGACTTGCATACGTGGAGCTCAGGAGAGTTTACTTCGACTGGTAAATACCTGCGCATCGCAATGCAATCCCACGAATTCAGCGAATGAGCTTTCTGAACGAATTATTCAGGTTTACAATGCCAGTGATCAAACACCTACTGAAATGGCAATTGAATTACTAAAAAAAGAAGTACATTTATTTTTTTGATTACATTTGATAATTTCACTTTCCGGCATAGATTTAAAACAACATATTAAACTGATTATTCATTGAATGAAAAAATCTATTTTTATAGTTCTTCTGTTTTCAATTTTATTGAATTATTCATGTACCTCAGATGAAACATGTACTCAAACAAAGTATGTAAAATTGACAACCAATTTTTACCATGTTCATTACAATGATACAACAAAGATATACACAACATCTACATTGAGCGTAGATAGCTTGACAGTACAGGGATTGAAGCTGGATACTTTGACCGGTCAATATCATTTGGTTGATTCCATTTTGTATAATAATCAAAAAAAAGTTAGTAGTATTAATCTACCTTTAAACAATAGCTCTACCCAATCAAAGTTTAGAATCAGATTTAACGCGATTGTGGATACTATGACTATTTACCATACAAACTTTAATGATTATTTATCATTGGAATGTGGTTGTATAAAGACACATTCAATTGATACGGTGATCACGACACATCATTATATTGACTCAATTCAAATTAAAATTCACGACGTAAATACTATCAATGCGGAGAATATTCGTTTATATAATTAGTTTGCTTCTTTGCCTGTTTGTAAGTGCAGTAACAGCACAAAAGAAGAAACAAATAATCATTCCTCCAGATTCAACGCATTTGTTGAATGGATTTACGGTACATGTAGATGCTGCCTCGCTTGTTACATCAACTTTAATGAATAACAGCACATATTCTATGGAGGGCGGCATTCAATTAGACCTCAAACATAAGATATTTCCGACTATCGAATTAGGTTTTGCTGGTGCAAACAAAACGACTAACGATAATATTGGTTATAAAACCAGTGGTATGTTTGAAAGAATCGGCGTTGATTTTAACCTACGGAAGAAGAAAAAAGATTCTAAACCTACAAATAATCTGTTTATTGCAGGTTTGAGATTAGGAATGAGTAGTTTTAATTATAATGTAACTAACGTAACAATTACAGACAATTATTGGGGGACTAATGAATCCAACAATTATCTAAATCAACACACTTCGAAGATCTGGTACGAAATTGTTGCAGGAGTTCAGGTTGAAGTATTTAAGAATTTTTTTATGGGCTGGACAATACGCGATAAGAACTTGCTAAGTTCAGATGCCGCAGGTAATGTAGCACCGTGGTATATTCCAGGGTTTGGACTAAACAACGGAACGAGCTGGAGTTTCAATTACACATTAGGCTATCATTTCGGGTCTCAAAAAAAGAATTTAAAAAGCAATAAAGTTCTTCTCAATCAAAAAAAAATAATTAAACAAATAAATAACAACTAAGATTAATCACTTATGAATTCAATTCAAATTTTAAACCGTGCAGCAGACAACATTCGCATTTTAGCCGCTTCAGCAGTTGAAAAAGCTAAATCGGGTCATCCTGGTGGAGCGATGGGTGGAGCAGATTATATCAATGTACTTTATTCTGAGTTTTTAGAATACGATCCCCAAAACCCCTCATGGGAAGGCCGTGACCGTATGTTTCTTGATCCGGGTCACATGTCGCCAATGCTTTATTCCGTACTGGCATGTACCGGCAAATATACCATGGAAGAACTTGCGCAATTTCGTCAATGGGGAAGTCCAACTCCTGGTCATCCGGAAGTTGATATTATGCGTGGGGTCGAGAATACTTCAGGTCCACTAGGACAAGGTCATACTTACGCTGTGGGTGCAGCTATAGCCGCAAAATTTCTAAGGGTCCGTTTTGGAGATATCATGAGCCAGACCATTTATACTTTCATCTCCGACGGTGGCGTTCAGGAAGAAATTTCACAGGGTGCCGGTCGTATTGCCGGTTACCTTGGGTTGAACAACCTGATTATGTTTTATGATTCGAATGACATTCAACTTTCAACTGAAACAAAGTCAGTAACAAGTGAAAACACAGCTCAAAAGTATCTGGCATGGGGTTGGAATGTTATTGAAATTAACGGGAATGATGCAGTAGAGATCCGTACAGCTTTAAAAGAAGCCAAGTCAGAATTACACAAGCCAACAATTATTATTGGTAAAACCATCATGGGTAAAGGGGCACTAAAAGCTGATGGAACAAGTTTTGAACGTAAATGTTCTACACATGGTACACCATTAAGCGAAAGTGGAGCTTCATATGTTGAAAGCATCAAACACCTAGGAGGAAATCCTGACAATCCGTTTGTTATTTTCGAAGAAACGAAAGCATTATATGCAAAACGCGCAGAAGAACTAAATGGAATTGTAAGTAAAAAATATGCTGCAAAAGCTGTTTGGGCAAAAGAGAATCCTGAGTTAGCAAAGAAACTTGATTTTTTCTTTTCCGGTAAAACAAATATAAACTGGGATGCAGTTGTACAAAAGCCAAATCAGTCTACACGTGCTGCCTCCGCAACCGTTCTAGGTGAATTGGCTAAACAAGTTGAGAATATGGTGGTTGCCAGTGCCGACTTATCGAACTCTGACAAGACCGATGGTTTTCTTAAAAATACCAAAGCATTTACAAAAGATGACTTCTCAGGTGCTTTTTTACAAGCCGGTGTTTCTGAGCTAACCATGGCTGCTATTTGTATCGGTATGAGCTTACATGGTGGCATTATACCAGCCTGTGCTACATTCTTTGTTTTTTCCGATTACATGAAGCCTGCCATTCGTATGGCTGCACTGATGGAACAACCCGTAAAGTTTATATGGTCGCATGATGCATTCCGCGTTGGTGAAGATGGACCTACCCACGAACCTGTTGAACAAGAAGCACAGATTCGTTTAATGGAGAAACTAAAAAATCACAAAGGACATAATTCAATGTTGGTATTACGTCCAGCTGACGTAGAAGAAGGAACTGTAGCCTGGAGAATGGCTATAGAAAACACCAGTACTCCAACCGGCTTGATTCTTTCACGTCAGAATATCGTTGATCTTCCTACAACTTCAACTCGTAAGATTGATGCTGTACAAGCTCAAAAAGGGGCTTACGTGGTGGAGAGTGATGATCACTATGAAGTTATTTTGGTTGCTTCTGGGTCTGAAGTTTCAACCCTTTATGAAGGAGCTGCATTACTACGTGCCGATGGCGTTAAGATACGACTGGTTTCTGCACCTTCCGAAGGTCTATTCCGAAGTCAAACAGAAAAATATCAGGAAAGCGTTTTACCTAAAGGGGCAAAAATCTTTGGTTTAACTGCCGGCCTTCCTGTAAATCTTTTAGGACTTGTAGGAACAAATGGTAAAGTTTTCGGACTTGAATCTTTTGGATTTTCTGCTCCCTATAAAGTACTTGATGAAAAATTAGGATTTACAGGTAAAAATGTATACGAACAAGTAAAAGCAATGCTTTAAATAAGAAAGAAAAAAAGAAGAGGTAAGAGGTAAGTAAATTGTTTACCTGATTTACTTACCTCTTTTTTTTTGTCTCTGACTCCTTACCTCTTACGTCTTATTTTCTTACTCCTGTAACATGGATATTATATCAATTATTATTATTGCCATTGGTCTAGCCATGGATTGTTTTGCAGTCTCAATAAGCAAAGGAATTAATGTAAAAGAGCTTCGCTTTTGGATGACATTCCGAATGGCTTTTCTGTTTGGATTGTTTCAGGCCCTAATGCCATTAATTGGGTATCTGCTTGGCGTTGGATTCGCCGGATATATGAAAACCTTTGACCATTGGGTAGCTTTTGGACTGTTGGCGCTTATTGGCGGTAAAATGGTATTTGAAGGATTGAAGCCATCTGATCCTGATTCAGACGAAACTCCAAACCCGTTTAAATGGTCGTTATTACTTTCACTTGCATTGGCAACCAGCATCGATGCATTAGCAACCGGCATCATTTTCATCCCTTATTCCAGATTAATCTGGATTGCAATTGCCATTATCGGAATCGTCAGTTTTATTTTCACTTTTATAGGAATGTACATTGGCGTTCATTTTGGTCGGAGGTTTCATATTAAAGTTGAATTATTAGGTGGAGTTATCCTTATTGGCATTGGCTTAAAAATATTAATAGAACATTTAACCAGTTAGCAATAACCAATTGGCGATAGAGCAAACACATTCTAAAGTGCTTTTTAAAAGCTTATAAATTTAAAACAAGTAATGTTCCACCTAAGTTGGGAAACCTATTGCTATCTAACTCAATTATTCATTTCCAAACAAATACTCAGTTTGTTTGTTTCAGTTTAAGTCTTTACTCTTCCTGGTCTAATCACAACAATCATTTTCTTTCATCTTATAATTGTGCGTTATGATAAAAGGTTCTTTTTTTATTCTGTTGTTCTACTTTCTGGGCGAAATGCTCAGCCTTCTCTTCCAGGGATTTATTCCGGGGAGTGTACTCGGCATGATATTGCTTTTCTTTTGTTTATTTTTCAAGATAATCAAACCGGAAAATGTAAAAAGTGTATCAACTGTTATTACTAAAAACATGGCGGTATTTTTTGTTCCGGCAGGTGTGGGATTGATGGTGTATGCCGAGTTGCTTTCTAAATCTTTATTCACCATTCTTGCTGCAATTGCAGTTAGTACGGTACTTACCATTGCCACTGTAGCACTTATGCAGGATAACTTTGAAAAACGTCGCGCAAAAAGAGGAACCAAATTATGAATGATATTTTAGACCAAATCAGGCCAATAATCAGCAGTGAAGTTTTTCTGCTTATGTTATCCATGGGTACATTTCTGTTAGGTGTTCTTATTTACAAGCGAACCAAAATCACCTTATTGCAGCCACTTCTTATTTCGATGGTTATTATCATCCCTTTTCTGAAACTGACTCATATCGACTATCCTACATTCTACAAACAAACCCGCATACTGAACTTCATGCTAGGGCCCAGTGTAGTAGCGTTAGGATATGTGCTGTACGAGCAAATTGAACAGATACGGGGCAACGTAATTTCTATCCTTACCTCGGTATTTGTGGGAAGTCTGGTCGGAATTTTAAGCGTGTTATTCATCGCAAAAGTACTCGGTGCAGATCATATGTTAATGGCATCGTTGGCTCCAAAATCAGTAACAACGCCTATTGCCATGAGTTTATCCGAGAAATCTGGGGGCGTTCCTGCCCTTACCGCTGCTTTTGTCGTAATTTGCGGTATATTTGGGGGGCTTATCGGGCCTATATTACTCCGGAAGATTGGGATTAAAAGTAAGATTGCGCAAGGCCTGGCTATGGGTTCTTCTGCGCATGCGCTTGGTACGGCGAGAGCCATGGAAATGGGGGCTGTAGAAGGTGCTATCAGCGGCCTGGCAATCGGCATCATGGGGATTATGACTGCTCTGTTGATACCTTTTGCAGAAAGGCTTTTTTGATATTTCAAAACCAAGAGACTAAATATATTAAGAAGAGTCAGGATGCATTTGCAATCCTGACTCTCTTATTTTTTTTCAAACCAACTCTTTCATTAAATATCTCCCACTTCTTCGTGTTCGTTGAGTCAGTAAGATATTCCGGCCGTGTGTAGTTTCAAGCACGATCTCATCTGTAATTCCCCTTATTGTCAACAATTCCAACCCTTCATTATAGCTCACTTTAAAGTCGTTTCCCAGTTCATCCAATGCTCCTGCCAGGTAACGGCTATTATCCACACAAACAGAAATGCTGATAGCCGAGCTTTGAATCATGGCTATCTTAAGCCGGTGTTTATTCATGACACCAAAAGCTTTTGAAAGGCTTTCCTCCAGTACAAACGAGAAATCACGCGGACGAACAGTTATCAGCACCTGATTTTTCCGTACTATCAGGACAGGTACATCAATCGGGTTGGCGGTTGTGGCTTTTATGACCGAGCCCGGTTTATCCGGAGTTCCAAACGGACGCACATAGAGTGGAATTTGTTTGTTTTCGAGCGGTTTAATCGTCTTTGGATGAATGATCTGTGCCCCGCTATAGGCAAGCTCCACGGCATCAAGGTAGGTTAGCTCCGGAATGTGCACCGTGTTTTCAAACAAACGAGGGTCGGCATTCAGGATACCCGGGACATCTTTCCATATCGTTACACTCTCTGCATTTAAAAGGTTACCCACAACTGCTGCCGAATAATCGGATCCTTCACGTCCCAGAGTAGTAGGATCTCCTTTGATATTAGCTCCTATAAATCCCTGGCCGATATAAATGCGGCTCTTTGTAAAATCAGCCGCTTTTTGTAACCTGGTCTGTGAATCCTCCATCCGGATATTGGCTTCCCTGTAATTGCTATCGGTCACCATCAGACCACGCAAGTCCAGCCACGCATTCTCAACACCTGACTCCGACAGGTAAGCCGATACTATTGTTGTTGATATTATCTCGCCATACGAAACCAGCCGGTCATACCATCGATCATAATCATCGCCAATTCCCTGTGTGATTAGATTCTTCAGTTCAGTGAAAAAAGGCTCAATGGCAGTTTTTCCTGTTTCAGGATTATCAAAGAGTTCTTCTATTATTTCATTGTGATAGGTTTCTACTTCGGCCAGTTTGATGATCGAAGCCTGATGATCGGCTTTCATGAAATAATCCAGCACTATTTCCATGGCATTGGTGGTTTTTCCCATGGCTGATACCACGATAAAAAGATCCCCTTTTACTCCTGAAACAATTCTGAATATGTTTCTGATTCCTTCTGCCGAGCGCACTGACGCGCCACCAAATTTATATACCTGCATAAAAAATTATTAATTACACGAACTAAATCGAATAAGACGAATGAAGTTTGATTACCGATTGACTATTTGATAAACAAAAATTATCCTTCCATTCTTTTTCTATATCCTCCCATTATCTCATTACCCCATCAACACATTATCACATCAACCCATCAATCTACAATCTTCACTCCTACCAGCTTATCATACCGTTCGCCCCAGGGACGATGGTAGATATAAATGGTGTATTCGTTTTTGGTTTGCCAATACGAACCGTCTACACGTTCCGGGGTTGCTTTGTTCTCACCCTTGGGAACAAACCAGTACTGATAATTATACCCACCTTGTTTAAGTAAGATAGTCTGAACGTAGCTCTCGGTTTTCCCATCATATTTCAGCCTGACATCATTGTTCAGCTGGTTATAATTAAATTCCCCTCCCAGATACAATTGCCCGTCAAAGAAGGGCTGCTTTGCCGGTAAATTAAAATGCACCAGCATATAATCTGCTTCTGTATTATCGTCCTGAGCATTTTGCATATTGACAATAAATTTACCGTTAACATCCATATCATACGAGTACGCTTTTGAGACCTGAATTTTGTTATCATTCAAAATAGCTTCATAATGGGGATTTGTGTAAGGGATAGAAGCAATACCTTCACCACCGGCATATACCGACGAAATATCGAAGCGATGGTATTCGTTTCCCCCTTCAAAGATCAGGTCTTTATTATTGATATAACTCAACTTAGAATTGGTAAAATAAGTTGGTTTAAGTTCCTTAACCTGATTATCAATACGGTTATTCTGCCGGACAACCACCTTCACTTCATCGGCAGCATCCCGCACAGCATATCCGTTTAGTGCCACTTCAAAGTCCAGTTGTTGCAACCGGCCGCTAAGCTCGGTATCGGTATTTCCACGAACCGTGGCTGTAATGCTGACACGTGGATCAACAATGGAGAAGCAGGCCTGGGCAATGGGACTGTCTACCTTATTGTCCTCATAAATGATTGCGACATAATTCCCTGACACTTTAAAACCCATGTCACTATTCGGTAACAGAAATGAATAATGAGTATACAAATAAGTTGTATTTAATGATGTTGCCACGTCGGTTATATTCGCAGTGGTAAAACCGCTGAGGTATTCATTTGAATTAAGGCTCGACTGAGTCCAGTCGGCATTGCAATGAATCACTTTGTAAGTGTATGAATGAGCTTCACGCGACATCTCGTCGAAACAAACCTGAAATACCTGTGAGCCGGTTAATTCTATAATCGGAAGACCTAACTTCACTCCAACCACGCCTACTTGTAATGTTTTAATGTTAGGATGAAATATTTGTGTCCGGTAAGTAGTCTGTGCCATAATGGACAGGCTAAGGAGTGACGTTAGTAACAAAAGT
>Ga0302285_10001432_pt1 | contig 13219 bp, 11 predicted proteins | sample III_Fen_E2_2_FD_200455 | JGI IMG/M metagenome (GOLD analysis project Ga0302285, IMG submission 200455) | Peat permafrost microbial communities from Stordalen Mire near Abisko, Sweden - III_Fen_E2_2 | ecosystem: Environmental > Terrestrial > Soil > Wetlands > Permafrost | place: Sweden: Abisko...
GCCCTATCATCAATATAATCCCAAATATTTTATCTTGTATGCTCAAAAGATGGCAAAGGATTAACTAAAAGCAAAATTGAAGAATTCTTTGATTCTGGAAGAAATGTATTCATTGCTTCTGATGTCGATGCCTCCAAAGGACTTAGACTGCTTTACAATGAATTTGGTTTTGACCTCAATGAATATGTAAGCCTCTTATCAAATGCCCAAAATGAGCATTTCTAAATAATTATGTATCTAAAACAGGGCTCGTAAGTGTAAGATCACATAAACTTCGCAGATGATCACAGCTATGTGCCATCAACAAATCAAATACAACAAGAAGCTATCTGCCCTCAACTCAGCAAACCAATTCTGTACAGAGGAGCTAGTCTTTCTTTGACTCCTTTTGAGACACACTAAGTGTATGGATTATTGAGAGGAGAAGATACGACTTACTCAGCTTCTCCAGCTGGGAATAATGAAGCCCGCTTGCATATGATATCAGGGACTGACGTGGTTCTAGTTGGAGCAACATAAGTAAGATACAATTTGCTTTCAAATCAGCAAAGATTATTTATGGAAAAGCTATTTTTCAGGGCAGAAATAATGAAAGAGCTATCTTGACTGGGTCAATCGAAATCCTGAGCAATAACTTCTACAAAAATGAGTAACAAAAAAGCAAATCATGTGGTTCTTTTTTTGTAAAACAAATTATTGTCAAACTAACAAGGAACTTTGCAAATCGAGAGTTTGTGAACAACGTGATAGATTGGGCATTCGGATTGAAGGGTATTCTCAAGGTTGGCAAGATTACTCACACGCACAAGGGATAAACTGAAGAAATACACGAAATCAGAATTAAAGATTATCTAGATTACTCTATCGAACTATTGTCTTACGATTATTCAACTAAATCATGGCTTCCCTATAAAGCTGAAGATGTTAGTCTCGAGTTTATTATGCTTGATCCATATGTACGTCTACTACTTGCTCAAGATGGAAAATCAGCAACATACAAAGCTAGTTTCTAAGTAAGAAAAATTTGTGTTTTTTCCCTACGATTACATCAATTTAAACATAAAACGTTTTCAGGTTCCAGACAAGCATGGTGTCTTTAAATTGAGTGTGAAATATGAAAAACCAGGATATACATTCATTCACGAAACCAAAAAGGTAGAGCAATTTCTAATTTAGAAAGTTTCAAAAGTAACCTAACTTGGTTTCAATAGATTACGGTGAGACCATTTAAACACGACGAATATCCTAGATATCTAGAGTAGGCTTATCCTTATTACTTCAGCACGTGGGTTACAATCCTAGCATTCATTGTCTTAGTTGGCTATTTCCTCATCCACAAAGATGAACACACTGGTCTAGACCAAGCAACTGATAACAAAAAAACACAATGACGAAGAAGAAAACAAACTTCCATAGAGTGGAACTGCACAATTTAAAAAATCAATCCACATAATTTTGAGATGAAAATATTGATTGGATTTTGTTATTCTTTTTGTCTGTTTGTAAAATCTTGCAGTTCTTTTTGATCTGACAGTGGGGAGAGCAAGCATAATTATTTGTAATCAAGATAGACACACATACATTTCTTAATTGTTTTTTCTGCAAAAAAGTGTGAAGATTTTGAGAAGGAAAGAAATTCAATCAACTACAAAAAAAGGGATTCCTAAAAGTGAACACAATTTAGAATAATCTCTGAAGGAACTTGAACATCAAATAACTAGAAAATGGGAAAACATAGGCACACAAAAGATCGCATGTTTATCTCCTACACGGAGCATAAAATGGGTATGTTTTTTTAGTTTAACTTACCAACTTTTCGTATTGATGGATTTTCATTCCTCTACTGCATTGTGTTTTAGACTGGGGTGGAAAAAAGGATCCAGAGAAGGTACCCATGAGCAAGTTGCCTTTTTTTTGTTGCAGTCTGAGTCTCACACCGTTTAAGAATCCAGTTTGCTCACCTGATGGTGTTGTCTTTGATATCATGTAAAATATTCGCAAAACACAAACGTTGCACAAATATTTAATTCCTGTTGTTTGCATGCCTTATTACATTTGCAGGAGCATTATTCCTTACGTGAAGAAGTATAAAAAGAATCCCGTCACAGGAGAAGATTTGAAAATGAACGAACTAACCAAGCTGAACTTCTCAAAAAATGAAAACGGAGAATATCAAGACCCAATATCGTTCAAAATATTCACTGATCACATGCACATAGTTGCCATAAAGACATCAGGAAATGTCTACAGCGCAGCGACTGTGGATAAACTCAATAGAGAAGCCAAATATTGGAAAGATTTAGTCTCCGGAGAGGAATTTACACATAAAGATATCATAACATTACAAGATCCCAAACATTTAGAAAAGAGAACTATTAAAAACTTTGATTATATTCGCAACAATATTGATGTAGAAATCAGAGATAAAGGAACAGAAGCATTTATTAATAAAAATGAAGCCACTAAGAACGTTCTTTCCAAGTTCTAAGAAGCCTCTAAAGTAAATTAGATAATATTTGCTTTCAGCGATAACAGCCAACAATATCAATTTCTAGAAAGAATATGAAGAACAAAAGAAGAAAGATGACGAAGAAATCGAGAAGATTCAGAAAAAAGTCAAATCGGATTTGGAAAAAATTGAGAAGGGTGAATAAATTCCAGTATAAGATTTCATAGACCAGGCTATCCGCAACAGAGATTACATCCATGAAAGAGAGACAACTAGCGATGTGTCGGTTAGTGTAACAAGCACTGCGTCTAATGTTTTGAAGACACAATCGACAGTGGAGTTTAGGAGTCTCAACTCAGCGGAAATTAGGAAGATGGTGCATGATTAAGTTAAAAACAAATAAATGAAGGGATATGTGAATATCCTCACAAATATGGGTGAATTGTAATGTATGATACATGCAAATTTCGTTCCTAGAACATCAGAGAATTTCCTTGAACTCTGTGAAAAAGGATATTACAATGGGACTAAGTTCCATAGACTAGTGAAGGATTTCATGATTCAAGGAGGAGATCCAACTGGTACTGGGAAAGGAGGTGAATCAATATTTGGTGGCAAATTTGAAGATGAATTCCATTCTAAAATTCGACATGATAAGCCTGGTATCCTCAGTATGGCGAATTCAGGTCCAGACACAAATGCTTCTTAATTGTAAAAACAAATGCAAAAAAAAGGATATTTTTATTGAAATAATCAGATTTTACATGCTTATTTTTATTGTAAAAACAAGTTTTATAACTCTTGGAGCCTGCAGTTGGTTAGATGAATAGCACAATGCCTTTGGAGAAGTAATTGGTAATTAATTGACCCTGCACAAAATGAATTCAGCTAGGGTTACAGCAGGTGATCGTCCAGAAGTAATAACATTCATTATTGTTTTTAGAAAGTATTAGCTTTTTGTAACTAAAACATTAATAATTTCAAAAAGAGCAAGATTGAAATCGAAAAGATCATTGTCATCGAGAACCCATTCAGAATTGTAGTTCTAAGACTTTAACTAGCAAAAAGAGAGAAACTCAAGGAAGCCCGTCGTAAAGCTGAAGAAAAAGATAGAGAGCATGAAAGATGGATAAATAACGAAGATAAGTTTGTTCTGCCATCAAATCTACAAGACGAAGAAAAACCAAAAATTGAATCAGCAGGATTAGTCAGTTCCTTGATTGATCCTAGCTAGTCTAACTATGATAATTTTACTAAAGAAAAACATCGCAAATCATTTAATTTCAATAATTGGTGAAATTGTATCTCCTTTTTTTGTCGTATTGTAAATTATTCTACAAGAAACTTAAGAAAGCAGAATTTTGGTTTTAATATTTTAAAGTAATTAAAAAAGCAAAGGAAGAATATTTACAATATGTGTTAAACTTAATTTATGGGATGAAATTATCAATTTTAAGGGGGGGAAAGAAAGAAAAAATAATTAAAAAAAAAGCGCTCGATGAAGGGATCGAACCTTCGACCTTGCGGTTAACAGCCGCATGCTCTAACCATCTGAGCTAATCGAGCTTCTTACTTGTCTCTGAAGGTTTGGGTTCTTCTTTCGTACCCCGCTTTACTTTGACAAAACATCTTTCTTTTTTGCATTATTTTTGATAAATTACTATTGTTTTCATTTCACTTTCAAAATGGTATTTGATTTCAATAATTATTAATATTTTTTTATTGTGTCGGCATATCTCCCTTTCTATTTACCACCCTGCTCCTAACACCCAAGAAACGCGAGAATTCTAGAATGAACATTTTATTTAGATAGAGTAAAATAGATTTATAACATTATTATTTTTCATTTTAATACGATTTAAGCCTTTAAAGTTCAAAGCTTGTCCGTTAGGCGACATTTTGTGCCTTTAATAATGAATTTAATAGATCTATGTCTTCTCAGAGAATATTGAAGTATGGTTTAAGTACCTCCTTGATAAAGAGCCACTCATCCTTTGTAACTTCATCTCTGAAGTGATTTTTAAGAGCATCAATAGAAGTTCTTGAAAGCTGTAAAAAAATAAAATAAAATTATGTTGATTCTTGGGTTAAATGTTTTAATATTTACGATTGAAACTAGTTGATCTTTCTCAGTGAATTATCTTCCAGCCATTAGATTTCCAGAGCCCTTAATTCTAATTGCTACGCTGCCTAAAATAAAAATAAAAATGAATTTCAATTTATAAAAATAACATTTATTCATAATAAGATTTCTTAAAAAACTCATACCTGTCTCCTTGCGAGCGAATGGGATACTCTTTTTGTTGGATTCTATCGATTCAACAACACCGATCTTGAGCTTAGCATCATTGAAGACACAAACTGGAGTACCAGGTTTCAACACACCTCTCTCAATATCAACTCCCATAATGATCGGATCAGCTTTGTTGAAGAATTGCAGTGGCTTAATCAAGCAAGGGAAGATTGCTGCCTTACCTTCATCAGCTTTACGTTCATCTTCACACTCTTTTAAGAATTTCATGTAGTGATCGAACAAATGATAGATAATATTTGCAGTGAATATTTTAACAGAATTATCCTCTGCATATTTCTGAGCATCGGGGAGAACCTTCACGTCGAACACTAACATGCAGGCATATTCTTTCTTGCGCTTGGAAGGATCATCAGCGAGAACTGATTTCAGTGCCTTAGTGATATCAGCTTAAGACACTGGACCGACTGAGACATAAGATACCGGGATTTTAGATTTATCTAAGAAACTCAGAAGAGCTTCAAGAGAACCAAGAGTGGATGCAGCAACACCCACACCTTAGTTTTATAATTTAACTTTCTTTTTAACTGTATCGAAGTCGTTTTTCGCAAGATCGATTGCAAGGTCTTCCTCTTCTTGAGTGTTAGCGAGATAAAGTTAAGAACCTGCAACTGCATTTTCAAGATCAGGTGCCATAATCTTTATGCCCATCGAAGCATGAATAACCTACAATTTCAAGGAGGAAAATAATAATGAATTCCTTGAAAAAAAACAAATAAAATAATTTGATTTACTTCATGATGATCATACTCTCCCTTGACTCTCATTTCTTTCAAGGGATGTGGTGTCAGAAGTGCTCTAATTTTAGTCTTAATAGGTCCATCAAAACCAAGAAGCACTATTTTATCGTCTTATCTAATGGTTCCATCGACAAGAATAGCATCAATAGTTACACCTAGTCCATCAATTTTTTTGACTTCCATAACAGTGCAATTAAATTAATCCTCTTTGACAAGCATTCTCGATTTCATGTACATGCTTGTGTACTTAATTACAACGGAAAGAATATCAGGGATACCCTCACCAGTGATACCAGAAGTAGGAACAATTGGAAAATATGTTTTAGGATCAGGATTATCCCAATAAAGTGCTGCGTTAATAGAGTTTTCAGCCAATGCAGTAATGATCTATTAGAAACGATGATCGAAATCGTTGTTTGTTTCTTTTTGCTAAGCCTTCATACTCGTGAATGAAGATCCGAATTCGGTGGGTTACCAATTATATGTCCTATCGATTTTGTTTAGTGCAATAACAAATGGAGTCTTTCTCATTCTCAAGAGCTACAACGATTCTAAAGTTTGCTGTTCGATACCGTGCATCAAATCAATAACTAAAATAGCAAAATCACAAAGAGAAGATCCTCTTGTTCTTAAGTTAGCGAAACTTTCATGTCCAGGAGTGTCAATAACTAATAAACCTGGTGCTTTGACTTCAACTGGGTAGAACTCCTTGCATTTATCAGTTTCGGCGATAATTACATCACCAGGGAAATATGTAGCTCCGATTTACTGTGTAATACCTCCAGCCTCATTTTTTTAGACCTAAAACAAAAAACCAAATCAACAATTAAAATTACATGAAATTCTATTGAAAAATAACTGCTCACAGATGTATTTCTAAGCTTATCCAGAAGAGTAGTCTTTCCAGTGTCGACGTGTCCTAAAATACATACAATGGGCGAACGTAGAACATCTTCTTTTTTCTCTTCTTTCTTATTTTTCTTCTGTCCTTAGTGAATTTTCTCTAACATAGCCTATTTTTTTGCGTCTCTCTCAGCTTTTTCTGCTTCAGCAATTTCCTTTTTCGATCTCTTCGCTTTAGCTTCTTCAATTTCTAACTCTTTTTCAGCAGCTAATGCTTGTTCAGCTTCAATAGCTTTTTTTTCTTCTTATCTCTTTCTAATCGCAGCAGCTTCGATTTCTGGATCAACTGGTACTGATACACATGATTCCCAATCATCGCCGTCAAGTTCAATAACTTTAGGTTCCTCCTTTGGTTTATCCTCTTTCTTTTCGTCTTGTCTAATAATTTATCCAAACATATCTTTTTCTATTTTCTTCTTTTTAGGCGGGGCTGCTTTTGGTGCAGATGTACCGTCCGTTTAAGCAGTTGAATCTGCATCGACTGATGGCGTAGAGATAACTCTTTCAAGGGTTGTTTCTCCTGTACCCACAGTTGCTGCAATCTAGATTCCTTAAGACTTCAAAAAGAGCTCATTCTTTAGTTTCTCTTCAGCTTCCTTCTTGAGCTAAGCAGGAGTCTTTAGAAGTCCTTACTCTTTAAGAAGTTTCTTTTTAGCCTTAATATGATCTTTTTCCTCCTATTTCTTCCTAGCCTCTTCTTCTAAAATTCTTTTTTCTTCCTGTTCTTAACGTAATATTTCAGCTTCTCTTCTTTCTTATTCTAGTTTCTCAGCTTGCAGTCTTGCAAGTTTCTCTAATGCAGCTTGTGCAGCTTTATTAACAGGAGCTTTCTTTCCTTTCTTTTCAGTTGGGAGAGCTGCATTAGCAGCTTCTTCTGCTGCTGCTAAAGCTGCGTGCTATTCTTTCTTTTATTTTTCTTTCATTTTTTTAAGTTGATTTTTACTAATCTTTTTCTCATCTTCTTCTTAGTCATCCTCTTCAGCTTCTTATTTCTCTTTTTCTATTTTTTTCTCTGACTCTTCATTATGATTCCCTCTTCTGTCTTCATCTTCCTTCTTCTGAATCATTTAAGATAAAAGCAACACAACATCATCTTCAGGATCCTCTTTTTTCTTCTCTTTTTTAGCTTTCTTCTTCTCTAGAATTGCCTTCTTTTTCTCTTCTTCTTCTTGTCTTCGTCTATCTGCTTCTTCTTCTCTCCTTCTCTCAGCCTCTTATTTCTTGTGCAATTCCTATTGTTTTCTCTCTTGTTCTTCTTCATCTTCTTCTTCCTCTTCACCACTCTTTTCTTTACTTTCATCTTCATCCCCAGAGAAAGCGAATAAATTTGCTTTCTTTTCTTCTTTCTTCTTAGTATTTTTAGTTGGTTTCACTTCTTCTTCCTCTTCATCTAATTGTTTGTCTGAACCAGACTCTTCTTCTTCAGAATCACTAATAGCAGCAAACTAATTATTTGATGGTTTCTTTGCTTTTTTTGATTATTTTTCTTTAGCTTCCTTTTCTGCCTACAATTTCTTAGCAGCTTCAGCAGCAGCTTTCTTAGCCTTTTCATTTGCCTTTTTTGTAGAAGGTTTAGTTACCTTGAAATCTTCCTCCTCTTCATCTTGATTTCCTTTTTCAGTTGTTTCATTTTCTTCATCACTATCTTTTCTCCTCTTTCCACCTTTCTTTACTGGAACTTTCTTACCTCCCTTTCCTTTAGTATTTTCATCATCTTCATCTTTTTTAGCCTCAAAAACAGCATTGTCGTCACTGTCATTATCTTCGTTTTTCTTCTTGCCTCCTTTTTTAGGTGCTTCTACTTTTTTTGGTTGACCATGCATTTCTTAAAAATCGTCTTCCTCTTATTTCTTCTTTCCTCCCTTTTTGCCTTCGGTTTTCTTAGAAAGCTCTACTTATTTAGTATCAGCATCTTCGTCTTAATCGTCATCATCATCGTGTTTTCTTTTTCCACCCTTTTTAGGAGCTTCTACTATCTTTGTTTAAGCTACAACTTCCTCTAAATCATCATCTTCTTCGTGTTTCTTCTTTCCTCCTTTTTTACCTTCATTTTTCTTACCAATATCTTCTTTTTTCACAATTTCCACTTCCTTACTATCACCATCCTCATCTTCATCACTATCATCTCCTCTTTTTCCTTTTTTAGACACCTTTTTATAAGTTGGTTTCGCCACAACTTCTTCCTTTTTCGATTTAGCACCTTTTCCTTTCTTTTTTGCATCTTCATCTTCAGCCTATTAAACTCCATCATCCTCACTCTCATCTCCTCTCTTTTTTTTACCCTTTTTCTTATCCTTTGCTCCTTCATCTATCATTTCTTCTTCAACTTCTCCTTTTTTCTTAGGAGCAGGTTTTTTCTTCCCTCCCTTCTTTTTATGATCTTATTCTTCATCCTCACTGTCCACAACTTTGCCTTTCTTCACAGGCTTTTCATCATCACTGTTCATCTCTGAATATTGTCTTTTGTGTGAATACTTAATAAGTATATCTCTCAATTTATTATTGATTTATTATATTCCTAAACAATTATCAGACAGACTATTTGTTTCCCTCTATTTATACCTTCATTTCCTCATGGAGAATAGAAAAATCTTTTTGGCAAGGCCTAAAAATAATAGTCATTGTTGAGGAGAATCTGCGGGGGAAAATATCTTTGCTTGTCTAGTTCCCCAAACCCAAAAGAATTAGTTATTATTAAACTGCTAATTATTTGATAATTGGATAAACAACAAATTAAGAAATTAACCCACACACAACAGATCATGTCTTGTCTCTTCTTTCAAAGTAGAATCTGGAAAGAATAAAATATTAAAAGAATTCCTCTAAAAATACCTCTTCACTAATGATCTCCCATGAAAGTTAAGTCATGCTTCGCTTAAAAAGAGTCTTTGAGATTAAGATTTGACTTGAATTTTCTAGGAAATAGAAAATATTAACTTTTCGAAGCTTCTATGAGTTTTCTAAGAAACGGTTTAGCTTGCTCGTGATTTGCCAGGACAACATCAAAATTGTTGTTTTCAAAGTAAGTCTTGTATATCTGTCCTTTATCAAAATCTACAATAGAGAATTCTACCTTTTCTATTTATATTTATGTTTAAGATACCATTTTTTTACCAGGAATGTCAAAATCAAGATTGGGGATATTCTTAGCATTGGAGTATCGGTGTTTTAAGGGGGATTATGGCCCATCGATAAGATTATTCGAAGGAATTGTCGTTTATTATCCTTCATTATTATATCCTTTTTCAGCATCGACTCCTTAGAGTCTTATTGTCAATTATCTTCCTCCTCGTAAAACCTGACCTCTCATCCCTGAGTGGACTACTAAAGCTGAGTCTTGCAGTTTAGGTTTTAATTTAAAGGGTAAATTCGGTGACCGATCAATCTAGTCGCTTTCTTATTTATTTAAGTTTAATTCAGGGATGAGATACATGGATTTCTAATTCGACAGCGCTTGGTCTTTTGTAGGGCTAGGGATGCTCTAATAGTCATAAGGTATGAAGGATGGGGGCACTAAAGGGCTTGGTGAGTATGCTTCTTCCTCATTTTCACTATTTGATTTTTCTTCATTGAACGCTTTTGCCCTATCATATATTACTTGCTTTTCAAAGAGACTGTTGATTTTCATTCTCTAGTTTCGCTTAAAGTGCTTTTGTCTAGATTGGCTAACACTGAAGGTATTCTGTTAAAAAGAAGGCATTAATAATTTACCAATATCCTGATTTTGAAAATTCAAATATTACTTTAAGGACTGATAATTCTCTGTCAGGGATGAAATGTAGATTTGTGCAATATTTGACACAATGATCCAACGATTAACAGACAAAGCATTCAATTTTGAGAGATGAAGAGTTTTTGTTGATTTTAGCAGAATCTCTGATCATGCAAAACTTTTCAAAATCGGCTGGGAATGATTTCAGTAAAGCAAGGAATTGCTTGCGCTTAATACAAAGTAATTTCGTTGATCCAACTGCGATTGCAGAGAAGTGTCTCGGCTCGTCAGTAAAAAACTCCACTGCCCCAAAATACTGCCATTCTGAGATGTTCTTGATGAAAATCTACTCTTGCTCTTTTTGCAACTCGGTGGTGTTCACGAATAACTTCACAATTCCGTTTTCGAGAATGTAAAATTTAATATCATCAAGGTGCTCAGATTGAACTTCATCTTGTGCATAAATTAGTTCTTAATTGAGTTTTGATTCGCTTTTCATGGAGAGACAAAGTTTAAGGAGAAATTCCTCTGAAAAATTCTTTGAGAGAAAATGGCATTGCTACAAAATGAGCATGTTTGTTGAGATGACTAGCTTTTCCTGTAATGGCTGGGATAATTTACTGAAAACCTTGTGCTCTTCTTCAGTGGAAATTTCGTTTTCGAAATCAAACTTGTATTCGATGTACTTTCTGACCTCCAACTGAAGATCATGGTTTACATTTTTCATCGACAAGTATCTACAGATTCAAATGGAAAAAAAACAATTTTTAAAAAGAATTTTAGGAATGTCAATTGTCTCATTCTTTTCTATGAAGAACAATATGAATTTTTAAAGAATTTTAAAAGTTGTTACCTGCTAACAAGTCTCATTTCTTCAGTGAATTGATCATGTTTAGAATTGAGTTCTCCAAGCACAACTCCAATCGAATTAAACATATAAGCAAATGTTCCACAGGAAACGAACATAAAGAAAGATAACACCACTACTTCATAGATATTTGCTGGAATTAAATCACCTAATCCAACTGTTGTCATTGTCGTGACTCCCCAATAAAATGCATAGACATACTTTTTTGAAAACAGTGTAATATTTTTGTTAATTTTATATAAAAAAATAATAAATCAATTATTTTACTTTTGTAAACCATCCTGCTTCTGGAAGTCCTTATCCATATTTGGTGACCCATGTTCTGTGCTCCTAAATATGATATGCCATTGCTAGAAAGATGCACGCAAAGCAATGTCCAAAGAAGATAATTTTCAGCAGAAGATAAAAGAATTTCAGAAATGCTGTGTAATAGAGTCTCCTTCTCAGAGTAAAGATTTCAAAATATTTCTAGAAGAATCTATCGACTTACTGCACTTTTAATAAAACTAACAAATTGAATATCGCAATGTATCCAGTCATTCCAATAACACTCATGAATATAGGAAATGAACTCAACACATCCAGCCAAAAACCAAGTTAAAAATATCTCTTCCAAATTCTGCTTCTTTCCATGATACACTAGCCTTTATCGTAGTATCCCATGTTTGTCTAGAGTGCGATCTGCACAATAAACACAGAAACAGATGCCCACAAGAAATAATTCCTTTTTTGAAAAAGACAACAACAACAATCAAACAAACTCAATTCACTTAATGTTTGTTAGCAATTTAAATAAGAATTCTTTAAATTTTGTTACCATTTCTCTCCATAGATTTCCTAGAAATTCGTATTGATAACAGACTCAATAGGTATATACGTTATATTCAGTATCGTAAAAATGAATATCGTTACATCCCAAGAAAGTAGCTTCCCCGAATTCGGATGCACAACTGGTATATCCTGAAGACAATGTGCTAACCCTTTATTTTCTTTTCTTACAACTTTCTATTTTTTTGTGAGATAATCCTTCAAAACCTTTTTATCCTTAGGGAGAGCCATAGTATTCAATAACCGCATCTATTCTGCTCTGGCATTTTCATTCTTGGAACATACTTCTCTGACTCTAATCCCAGTTAATTTTCGCAGTTTCTCATAAAACACAAAGCTAGCTGCGATTGCTAGCACTCTTTTCGTTGATTTACTGATATGCTAAAAAAGAAGCTTTGAAGACCCATGATTCTTCAACAAAGGTAAAGTTCCTTCTATTATTTGATCTTCTTTTGACGTTGCAGAAGTTAATCTAGTCTTATCTGCTTCTCCTAATGTGAAATACCTCGACTGTCGTTTTCCATAGTACGTTCCATTCCCTCCCTAGCGAAGGAATTTATTCTTAAATATTGGCTGTATGATCTATTAATCTATATTTTAATTAACGTTTTAACCAGTGTCTTTGTAAGTTTTATCAGATTGAAATTCTAAGTGAGAAGATTGAAATTCTAAGGGAGAAGATGATATATTTTACATATGTTTGTTACTTTCTTCGAGATCATTGCTCTTATTTACAACAAAAGAGACTGTGTGCATGCTGTTTTTCTTTTAAAGCGGCGAGATATTACTAAAGTTAGTTGTTTATTTTATGGTATTATCACTCTCAAACCGAAAATTGTTGGTGCTTTTGTTTTCAACTGGATTAGTTGTGTGGTTAAAACGATCTATGTCACTGTAGTCGAGTCGCTCTGAAACTTCAATTTGAGATAGATCATCATCGAGTTTGATGATGGGGACAGTGAATTCAGGATGCACGAGCTTAGGTATGCTATCGAATGAATATTTATTTGAAACTAAAGGATCCATTTTTAGCTGCTTCTTTTGAGACATTCGATTATTTTAGACAAATCGATAAACTTCAAAAAGTAAAAAGTAGTTTGTGTTATCCACAGATTTACTTTCTACAATCAAACTCTTCAGATGATTTCTCTTGATAAAAGGATACCTATTTACCATAATAAATAATTTTCTAATCATTTGAAGAAATGATATTATATTGAACTCAGTTTACATTTGTAGAATAAATTATTTTTCAAATTTACAAGGCTGTCGAGAGAATGAGGGTATTGTAAAATACTTCAAATCCATAAGAAGTTGAAGCGGAAGTTTAAAGACAAAAGGAATAGAACAAATAATAAATAAGAGCATTATTATAGATTTTTATTTCTTATCTGTAAATAAACGACAA
>Ga0302285_10001433_pt1 | contig 13218 bp, 11 predicted proteins | sample III_Fen_E2_2_FD_200455 | JGI IMG/M metagenome (GOLD analysis project Ga0302285, IMG submission 200455) | Peat permafrost microbial communities from Stordalen Mire near Abisko, Sweden - III_Fen_E2_2 | ecosystem: Environmental > Terrestrial > Soil > Wetlands > Permafrost | place: Sweden: Abisko...
TCAGCCTGACACATATCAGAATCAATTTCATAAAAACAGTACAACATGGATATTCATACACAGAATTTTAAATATCGTTTAGGACTATTTGTAGCCGGAGGAATTACATTGTTTATTCTTGCAATATTCGTTATTGGAAGACAAAAAAACCTCTTTGATCCGGTATTTAAATTAACATCTACTTTTCATAATATCAGCGGTTTACAAGTTGGAAATAAAGTTAGTTTTTCAGGAATAAATGTAGGGACAGTCGAAAACATCTTTATTATTAACGATTCGAGTGTCAGAGTGGATATGTTGATTAAAAAGGATGTCTGGCAGTTTATTAAGTCAGATTGTAAAGTGATGTTAGGATCTGAAGGGATTATAGGTGATAAGAATATCATTATTATGCAAGGCAGTACGGATGCACCCCTTGCAAAGGAGGGTCAATCGTTGGTATCGAAAGAGCCGATTGAAACAAATGCTATCATGGCGAAATTGGATGATACAGCTGATAATGCAAGAATCATTTCACGCCAACTTTCAGAAATCACGCTGAATATAAACCGGGGGAATGGAACAATAAGCCGTTTAATACAGGATTCGATCATGGCCGAAAATTTAAGTCAGACCATTGCAAATCTAAACCGATTTTCTAGAGGTCTAAAAGGATCGGATGTCACAATGGCGAGTTTGAAAGTAACGGCAGAAAATGCAGAGAACATTTCACACCAGCTGTCAACAATCATGAATAGAATCAGCAGTGGCGATGGCACCCTTGGCCGCTTAATTAATGATTCGACCATGGCGGAGAATCTTAGTCAGACCCTTATCAATTTGAAAAAGAGTTCTAAAGGGTTGGTCGGGACAGAGGCCATTATGAAAAGTCTGGATATAACTACCCGTAATGCAGTAATCATATCACGTCAACTGGCTGAAATCACTTTAAATATAAATAAGGGACATGGAACAATAAGCCGGCTAATTAAAGATTCAACAATGGCGGAGAATTTAAATTTAACGCTTATAAATCTTAAAAAGAGTACTAAAGGACTGGATGAAAACATGACAGCAGTAAAACACAATTTCCTTTTCAGGAGATACTTTGAGAAAAAAGCCAGAAAAGAGGCCAGTAAAAAGAAAGCTGAACTTAAATCAGAAGGACAAAAGAAATAAACACTTTTTCTTTTATCCGGAGATATTTAAAATTGAGAATTACAAACGATATTCATGGAATCTATCATTCGTAATAGATTCAAACTATTCAGAGAACAAACGGAGTATCGTATTTCAAATAGTATAGTTTAGTTAATGGGGAACCCTTAACAAGAATAAATTTTATTTCGAAAAGTTTGAGATATCAACGATTGACAACAGGCAATTCTTGTCATCACCGGTAACGACACCTTCGATATATGCTTTGCACAATGTTTTATTGTTATATCCAAGCTTCACTTCACAGGATTCTTTATAATTACTCAAAAACACATTTTTGAAAAAATCATTGAACGTATTCTTTGATTCATCTGAAACAAACAATTTAAAGTTCGTATTTATAAGACTAAAACGTCTTTCGCCTAACATTTCGGCACCTGTAAAGTTTAGTTCACTGATATTTCCATTTTGATCGAGCGTAAAATAGCCCATTGGAGCCAGATCGTACAACATGGTGTATTTTTTAAGGGCTAACTCAGTCGATTCATTTGATTCACGCAATTCTTCATTCTGCATTTCCAGTTCAATCTGGTGAACCTGCAATTCGTGCAATAGTTTTTTAGTATCAGATTCAGATTCTATTGATCCGTTAGTTTTCTGATTCAATTGAAGCTTGGCTTCAGCTTTCATCCGTAGCAATTGAGCTTCTGTGAATGAATTGTTTTCTATATTCATGATTTTAATGGTTTTTAGCGATAATAATCATTTCGATTGGAATTTTTAGGTTGTTTAGATGTACATTTGTTATCCATTCAACAGTTTCTTTTTCCCCTCCTGAAACTAATACCTGCATGCTGTAATTGGCCGCCTGTCCTTCCTTCATTAATTTGTTTAAATCATTTTCGGCCTTTTTCTTATCTGTATCCGGAACAAATAAGTGAATAAAATTCTGATTTAATGTTTCTTTCTGATTTTTCCCAAAGAATTTTTCGGCTGAAGGATTAAATTCAAGTATCTTCCAGTCATTTGATATTTTAATAATGACATCCGAAGAAGTATTTAGAATCATGCGTTGCATCTGATCTTTCGCATTTAATTCAGCTTCCAGTTGCTTCAAATCCGTAATATTGAAGAATGTCATAACAAGACCATCAATCCGGTCATCGAAAGTGCGATACGGCATAATCCGGGTTGAGAACCAACGACCATCCTTCGTTTCAATTTGTTTTTTCACAAAGACTAATGTTCTCAATACTTCCCGTGCATCTTCCGGTAAATCCGGGTAAATCAAATCGGATACCTGATCGGTAAACGGTCGTCCGATATCGCTCTTAATAAGTTTAAATATTTTGGTTGCCTCATCAGTATATCGCCGGATATTCAAATCTTTATCCAGGAATAAAGTGGCAATATCCGTGCTGTTAAGCAGGTTTTTCATATCGTTGTTCACCCTGGTGAAATCATCCACTTTCGACTGTAATTCGGCATTTACGGTCTGAAGTTCCTCATTCAGGCTTTGCATCTCTTCTTTTGATGTAGTGAGTTCTTCGTTAGTCGACTGAAGTTCTTCATTAGTCGATTGGAGTTCTTCGTTGGTTGATTTCAACTCTTCCTGCGAAGTCTGCATTTCTTCCAATGTATTTTGTGTATCTTCACGGGCAGCTTGCAGTTCTATTTCCAGCTCGGTTTGACGGATAATATTTAATTTCTTTTCATCCTTTTTTCCTAATCCTTTTATTAAGACATTCGCAGGTGTATCGGTAAATATAATCATTACCATTCCTTTTAATGGTTCGGGTTTATCCAGCCATTGAATCGTGATATCCAGCAGTTGTTTACTGCCGTTAGATTCAACTTTTAAATTTTTTAAAACGACTTGTTCTTTTTTCAACAACACCAGACGAAAAGCTGCCGGGAACTCATTGCGTAAACCTTCGCGTAGCATGGCAAAGATATTCATATTCGCTTTCCCCACTGCCGGCTCGAGATACTTTCCTGTACGTCCGCTGATGTAGATGATATCCCCTTTATCGTTTACCAGAACTCCCGGAGGTGAGAAATGTTGTAACAGAATCTCATTGGCCAGAGTCTGGATATTCTGCGGTGGTTGAACAGGCTGTTGATTTTCATTGATATTTTGTTTGTTACGTGCAAAGGATGAAGGAAAATCGATCAACCCGGGGGTTACAGAAGTCTGTGAACGTTTAAAAATCTTCTGTTTAGCATCAATGCTGGTAAAAAAAAGACTCTGAGTACCCAGCGATTCAGCACTCCCGAGTACCATAACCCCATCAGCATTCAAACTATAGTAAAATAATCCAAGTAATTTTCTTTGCAATTCAGTATCCATATAAATTAGCAAATTGCGGCATGTAAGTATATCCACCTTCGTAAAAGGGGGATGTAAAATAATATTGTGTTTTGCAAAGACAACCATTTCCCTGATTTCGGCATTGACACGGTATCCATCTTCTGTTTTAACGAAAAAACGGGTTAAACGTTTGGGTGATACATCGGCAGCTATATTTAACGGAAATTGACCTTTTCGGGCTGTCTCAATGGCTTCATTATCGAGATCTGTAGCAAATATCTGTAATGAATACCCTCCGTGCGGATTAATCTTTTCAAGTACTTCTTTAAACACAATAGCCAGTGAATAAGCTTCTTCCCCTGTTGAACAACCGGCTACCCATGCTCTTAAAACTGTTCCTTCCGGCATTTTTGAAATCAGGACCGGGAGAACAAATTCTTCCAGATGATACCAGACATCTTTATCCCGGAAGAAATTGGTGACCCCTATCAATAATTCTTTAAAAAGAATATCTATTTCCTTTAAATTTTCCTGAAGAAAAGTGACATAGGTTGATATCTTTTCAATTTTGTGAACGCTCATGCGCCTCTCAATACGGCGATAAACAGTATTTTTTTTATACAATGAAAAATCATTGCCGGTATGGTTCCTTAAAAGGATAATTATTTTCTCGAGTGCGCTCTGATCTTTAACATCCGATTCAATGCTTAATTTTACAAGCGGTAAATTTTTCATAAATTCCAGCAATTTTCCGGGCAACTCATTTGCAGGAGCTACAATATCTACCGGCACCATATCAATAACATTGCGGGGCATACTGTCGAATTTCGCATTGGTAGGTTCCTGAGCCATCACAATACCATTTTTTTCTTTAATGAACCGACACCCTAAACTGCCGTCAGAGCCCATTCCCGAAAGAATAACCCCAACACCAAGTTCCTTTTGATCATCTGCCAATGATCGCAAAAAGAAGTCAATGGGAAGACGTAGTCCCCTCAATTCAACAGGATCAAACAGATGAAGAGTCCCTTTTAAAATTGACATGCTCTTATTGGGTGGAATCACGTAGACACGATCAGGCAGAACGGGCATTCTGTCTTTCACCTGCAGGACTTCCATTCTAGTAACCCGCTGCAGTAATTCGGGTAACATTCCTTTTTGAGTAGGATCCAAATGTTGAATAACAACATAGCCAATTCCACTGTTTACAGGAACATTCTTCAAAAATTGCTCAAGGGCATCCAAACCACCTGCTGATGCTCCAATGCATGCAATTGGGAATAGTTTGAATTCAGAATCGACAGACTTTACTTTCGAAGGAGTTGGTAAATTGGATTGTTGATTTTTTTCTTGCATACAATTTGATTGTTGAATTCAATATTCAGATTTTGCAAACAACTAAATTTTGAGATGTACAAAAATACGAATAAAATGAACATTTATTAGTATAAAACAATCTTATTATTAGTAAATACGCTCTAAATAAGTTACAATTTAAGCATTCTCATTATAACTACATGGACATACTCCTTTAGACAATTGATTTAAGATCATGGTCATTCACCATTGAAACCGGTTGTCCTGTAGTTTCAAGAACATTCCACCATAACTCATCGTTCATATCAATTCTGTTTTTCTCGGAAACAGCGATGGGAATCGGCAAAAGAGTGAATAAATGGTTCCAGTGTCCCACAACAAAATCGGTTTTACCTGCCATCGCTGCATGAACAGCATTTTGAGCCAGTAATCCACAAAACTTACTGTCGTTAGCATTAGCCGGTGCACTTCGGATAATATAACTCGGATCAATATATTTAAGTGTAATTGGAATATCCCTTGATTTAAAATCGGCTGTAATCTTTTCTTTCAGATACAATCCGATATCTTTATTTTTTATATTTCCCGATGCGTCTTTTTCGAACGTTTCAGCGTCAAAGAAATGACGTCCGGCTCCTTCGGCAACAACAATAAGGGCATGATGCCTTTTTTCGATTCTTTTTCGCAAAGCATGTAAGAAACCTTTAGGTCCTTCCAAGTCAAAATCCATCTCCGGAATAAGTACAAAATTTGACTCCTGAATAGAAAGGGAAGCATAGGCTGCAATAAATCCCGAATCACGCCCCATTAACTTTAATACGGCAATTCCATTGTAAGCTCCTTTGGCTTCATTATGCGCAAACCGGATGATATCATTCGCAATACTGAATGCCGTTTCAAAACCAAATGATTTATCAATTAAATTAATGTCATTATCAATGGTTTTGGGTATTCCGGCTACAGATATAGTGAGATTTCGCCTTGTTATTTCCTCATAAATGGCATGGGCTCCCCGTAAAGTACCATCACCTCCAATGCAAAACAATATATTTACTTCCTCTTCAGCTAGCTTATCAACAATCTCCGTGATATTCTGCTCTCCACGTGAAGAACCTAATATTGTACCTCCAAACAATTGAATAGTATCCACACTTTCCGGGGTCAGTTCAATTACCGGATGATTGCACTTGTCAATAAAACCTTCGAATCCATACTGAATACCGATCACTTTGCTGACATTATATCGATAATAAAGTTGATTCACGACACTTCGTATCACATTATTAATCCCCGGACATAAGCCTCCACAGGTTACAATGGCAACTTTAGTATGAACGGCATCGAAATAAAGGTGTTTATGGGGACCAGCTTTTTCAAATGAAAGAGGAATCTCTCCTGTCTTCAAACAATGCTTAATTACGTCGAATGATGATTCATACAATACCCTGTCGTTTTCAATAAACCTGAATGAAAGCCCATCCGGATGAAAAGTAGGCTTTAAAGGCGACATGAATGTTCTTTTACCAAGTTCTTTTACTTCAAAATCTTCATGTTTCATGTCAGGTGTTTAATATGTTTAGAAAATAGACTTTTTTTAATAAGTCTAAAACAAGAAAAATTGTACATATAAATATCTTTTTTAAAAAATTACAAATTGATGGATCTAATGGCAAATCTGATTACAATTCAACTTGAAATTTATGAGTCGGTATAATGAATAACGGAATAGTACTGCGATGTAAAACATTTTCCGTCACACTTCCCATGATAATTCCTTCCAGCCATCGCTTGCTATGTGAACCCAATACCAGGATGTCAGCCTTTAGATCCTCTGCTGTTTTAATAATTACATCAGCGAAATCCCCTTCTTTTATGAAAGTATGAATGCTGTTATCACCTAAATGTTGTTTAATTTTATCAAGAAATAATCCTGATTCCTGAATCGTTTCTTCTGTATCCGGTAGTTCCATTGGTGTAATTAGCGAACCGGTATAGCCTAATATCGGGAAACTATCGATGGAAGAATAATAAATCGGATCAACGATAACATGCAATAAATAGATTTCTGCCTCAAGTGACTTTGCAAACGAATAACCGACTTCTGCCACTTTTTGTGCTGTCGGATCAAAATCCAGGGCTATTAAGACTTTTTTCATAGTGTAGGAATTCATACTCGTGTTTGTTTTATAGGATAAAATGATTGAACATCCGGCAATATCATAAACCGAATATCGTGAAACTACAAATCTTAATTATTCTCATAAATACGGATTTTCATCGATATCAGGATAATCATTATCTCCCAGTGCAGAATAAAAATCTTCATCTTCATCAATTTCGGGATATCCAGACAGTTCATCCGGTTCAGCTTCTGTTATATCTAACTCACTGACTGCACTGTCATCATTAGAATCCTCTTCTTTACCGGTTCCTACAATTTCCTTTTCTTTAAATTGAGTAATTGTTTCAGGATCTATCCGTTTTTCTTTTTTAAATTTAGTATAAACATCTTCGTTTTCCGGATAAAGCGGATATCCTTCCGGTTCATGATTTTCTTCATTTAGATCCGGTTGAAATCTCTGATTCGCGTTGAATTCATTTTTTTTCATACTCTCAACTAAATTTGAAGTTAGGGAATAGTGTTTTGAAATAACTTTTAAAATTTAAATGTTATAATAGAACATCTTCCGTAAGTTTTCGTTCAATAAAGTGTATAATTTATTTACTTAAAAGTTCAAAAAAGTTTGATCGCATTCTTAAATTTGGAACAGCAGTTTTAAATAACCATGCAACTGATTCACAGGGTAAAATGAAACAGTTTATTTTTTCCTTGCCTGTAAGATAATGAATGCACCTATCACCATAATTGCAATACCAATAAATGGCGACCAATTGAGGTAATGGGGTTGATTTCTTGTTATTTCTACACTTCCTAATTCAAGAACTTTTTCCCGTGTAAAATAACTGAAGGCCGTAAATATGGTTAACCCTAACCCGACTATCATGACTAAGATTCCTGTAATTTTCATATGATATTTACTATTAAATGATATTTGTTCAATTCTGATTCTAAATTCCGGCAACAACAAACTTGTTTTTGTAAAGCCTCTTATTCTTCTTATTCTTCTTATTCTTCTTATTCTTCTTGCCTCTTACCTCTTACCTCTTACCTTCTTGCCTCTTACCTCTTCTTACTTGCCTCTTACCTCTTCTTCCTTGCCTCTTACCAGATTCTTCTTTCCTATTTTAAATTAAATGCCAGTTTTATTCCCTGAATCAACATGTTTGCTCCTAACACTCCTATGATTAAACCCATGATTTTACCAACAATAACAAATCTCTTTTCGCCGACAAAGCGCACAATATATCCACTGTAATTGAATGCATAAAAGGTCATGGTAATGATCAATGCAAAGATAAAAATAGTAATTCCAAGATAGAGGAAGCTTTCTCTCACAACAAAATTCATAGCTGTGACAATTGTTCCCGGACCTGCCAGGATAGGAATGGCGAGTGGTGAAATGGCCAACCCATCATCAAATGAGGTATCACCTTCCAGATTTGCACCCGGCTTTTTGGTTTGAAGCATTTCGAACCCGATAAAAAATATAAGAATACCTCCAAATACTTTAAATGCGGGTATTGTAAGTCCGAAGATCTGAAAAATATACTGCCCTATTAATATAAAAGAAAAAACGATTAGAAAGGCAACAATGCATGCTGTTTTAGCAATTTCTTTCTTCTTCTTATTGGAGAGTCCTTCTGTAAGTTTTACAAAAATCGGTATATTGGCTATCGGATTCATTATGGCAAAAAAAGCCATAAATACAGTAAGTGAATATGCCCAGATATTTTCCATATGGATTGATAAAAAATTAGTTTTTTTAATGAAAGTAACAAATGTACAAATTATTTATAAAACTCTTTTACAAAATCATGCATTTGTTCTTCAGACATAACCTCTGAATTTTCATTTTTAATTTTTATGGCATCAAAACTATGATCGAATTCCAGAAGATTAAATAATTCATTTTTTGCTTCGTTGGGTCCGAATAATACTACCCGGTTATAATTTCTGATTATATCGCAAATTTCAAGAAAATAAGCAGAAGGAAGATGATGTTTACTATGAATATCCTCAACAACACTTTCAGTTTGTTTCTCATGTTTCTCATTAATTTCGAATTTGATATTTCTGGATACAATCATTTTATTGATCAGTTCCATGAAGAAAGCATTTGTATAGTCTAAATATATACCCAGTGTTTTAGTTGTTTTCATTTTTGAAAATTTTATAGTGTTGCATTACTTTTCAGTGTTGGTTTATTTGAACTGATCTATCAAATTAGTTATCAATATTTTTTAAAAATCAGAGTAACAAGAGAATTGTTGCTCTGATTTAAACCTGATAATTAGTTGACATAAGAACTTTAAACCAAATTGTTTCGTTCTTTATTTCTTATCAGTTACCGCATCAGGAACTTTTGTTTGTTCTGTTTTAATCTTTTGCTTAACTGATTGCTGCTGTTTGGCAGGTCTGTTTTTTGATTGATTTAAATTTTTAGATTTTGCATCTTGTCTGTTTCCATTTATCGCTGGTGAATTATTCTGTACCGGTTTACTATTTTGCGGTGCCACGTTTCGTTGTTGGGCGGGTTGTGGTGTATTGTTTTGCGGTGCCACGTTTCTTTGTTGGGCCGGTTGTGGTGTATTGTTTTGCGGTGAAGCATTCTGCCGTTGAACAGGTTGTTCCTGTCTGTTTTGAGGTATTGCATTTCGTTGTTGAACCGGTTGAGTTACATTATTTTGTGGAGGATATACCCTTTGTTTTTCGGGTTTTGTAATATTATTTTGAGGTGTAACAGTTCGTTGTTGAACCGGTTGAGGTACATTATTCTGTGGAGGATAAACCCTTTGTTTTTCGGGTTTTGAAATATTATTCTGAGGAGTATTAGTCCGTCGAGGTGAAGGCTGTACATTATTATCCGGAGGAGTAACGGTTCTGCGCTGAACGGGTTGTGTCTGATTATTCTGAGGGACAACAGTTCTGACAGGTTGTTGGTTTGTTCTGTTTATAGGATTTCCAACCGAATGCTGATTTAAAGAATTATTTGCCGGTGTTCGTCTCACATCGTTCATATTAGTCACTCGTGTAGGAACTGATTTTCTTCCGTTCGGACTGTTTTTTACAACCTGTGGTCTGTAAATACGTAACTGGCCATTGCTGATTACCTGACCAGGCTTATTGTTTTCACGAATAACAACCGGCTGTATGTTTCTGCCCACAACTTTTTGAACCTGAATTCTCGAAGGTCCGCTGACATAGGTTGTATGGCGACTATTATCAACAAAAGTATTATTAATTACAACAGAATTTCTGGCAATTCGTTGATGATCAGCTCTATTTACGTAATAATGATTTATATCAGTTCGTTCGATATCCATACTCTTTACAAACATCCAATGATCGTTTTGATTGTCATATTGACGGCCGAAGCTCATACTGACACTCATACCCGGCTCCATGGGTGACCAACCATAATAACCATCGGCCTGTCTCCAATTCACCCAAGCAGGACCCCATTCATTATCAGGAACCCAGAACCAACCAAACGAATCATTGAAATCCCAACGTCCATAATGAAAAGTTGCCCATCCCCATGAATAGTCGGATGCCCATGTCCAGCCGTAATCTGTAAGTATCCAGTGTCCATCCGTTGAATAGGGTACAAATTCTGAACCCGCATCCGGAATCCAGACATATCCATAATCCGAATAATCAATCCATTGTCCGAAAGGACTTAACTGATCATAAAATACCTGAAAACTGACATTGCTTTCCTGAGCCGTTGTCTGTCTGGGATATATAATGCACGAAGTCATTAATATAAAAAAAACTGAAATAATCTTGATATTTGCTTTCATAGGAGCATGTATTAATTGGTAAAATAGCCGGCAATAGTACCGGTTCATTTTGATTATATTATACAGTTCAAAGATACTGAAGTGTATCTCAAAAAGTGTTACACAATTTTTTAAAAAAGTTACATAATTCTCACTTTCCAGTAATAAAAAAACCACGTATAATAATAATAAATAGCGACTTAACGTTTTATTTACCAACAATAGATTAACAGAACAAGTCAAGAAACGGTACGTATATAAATAAAATTAGTCATCTGCCTTTTCAGAAACAGATGACTAATTTATTGGATATTAGTTGATAAAAAACTCTTTCAAAATAATCTTTATTAATTCAACAGTTTATACAATTCATTTAAATCAGGGGATAGAATGACTTCTGTTCTACGATTCCCTGCTCTACCGACAGATGTATCATTTGAATTTAAAGGACGGAATTCACTTCTTCCCGAAGATGTAATACGACGGGGATCAAAACCATTGTCTTTAGTCAGAATACGAACAATAGCGGTTGCTCTTGCAGTACTTAAATCCCAGTTATCCTTAAAAAGCAGTGTTTTAATCGGGATATTATCAGTATGTCCTTCAATTAACACATTAATATCTTTCGTACTGTTTAGTACTAATGCAAGTGACCGTAGAGCCGCTACTCCTTTAGGGTCAACAATATCACTACCTGATTTAAAAAGCAATTTTTCCTGAAGTGAAACATAGACACTGCCATCTTTAATTGAAACCGAGAGCTCATCAGTTTTATATTTCATCAAGGCATCCGATATTGTGTTTTTAAGCCTGCCTAAAACATCCTTTTGAGATTGAATAATATTCTGAAGGTTTTTTAAACGCGTTGCCTGATCAGCTATTGTCATCTCTGAAGCAGAAGTGAGAGTTTTAAAATCGTTATGAGCAGTTGCATTCTCATTTTGCAGCGAAGATTTATCCTTTTGTAATGCCGACCTTTCGTCAGAAAGATTATTGACTTTAACATTACAATCATTCAACTGACCGTGAGTTGTTGTACTATCCATTTGTAAATTACTGACATGTACTCTCGAAGCTACCAGTTTTTTACCGGGTCCGCAGGATGTAAACACCATGCTTAAAATTAAAAAAGAAGAAATAACGTAAATTGCTTTTTTCATTTTGTTTATTTTTTAATTAAATTTTAATAGTACAAAGTTGAGAAACTTTATGTCTTAAATTGTTACACAACTCTACAATTTTATTACATGATTCACACATTTTATTAAACGTATTTTAGTTTGTAACTAAATATATTTCACTGTAAATTAGTGAATTTATCTTATTCTGTGTCGCTTTTATATCCTTTTAGGTATCTTTTACTCCCCTTTACTCTTTACGGGTCTCTTGTACGTTCCTACCCGGTAAATAGTACGTTACTAGTCCGTATCTATATAGATAATTGACTTATAATGGTCTAAACTGACATGTAACGGAGTATACAGACCTATGTAAAAGGGGAGTAAAACCATACTAAAAGAATGAAATTATCCTTTGATTTTACTGAGAATTTGTTAAATGACAATGGAAATATTGCTTTTTAAATACTAACGGAATAATGGAATTACAATCATTCAGGTGACATTCTTGGTATTTAAATTAAAATAATGATTATCCGCAAAAGCTCCTAAACCATCAAAAAATTAATTCTGTTATTATTTTCTGTTAGGTTATCTGATTTATTTTAGAAGAATAACGGATCTTTGTATTTTCTTTTTATATTTGTATACTGAATGCATATCTAACTCTGAATGGTTTTAAATTGGTTTTGGATTGGTTTTGGATCCGTAGCTATTCTGATATATCAATCACTTAACATTCTTTTATTCGCCCTATATATGCCATATACCTATAAAGGTATATGGCATATATTTTGGAAATAAATGAAAGAAGTATAGATTCCAAAACCAATCCAAAACCATTCCAAAACCAATTGAAAACCAATTTAAGAATAATAGCAAAATGAGATATAAGCAATATTCTTCCGAATTTGAAGCCAAAAGTAATAGAAGCCGGAATATTAAAAAAATGAATTTTATTCCGTGAAATAGTATTTTTGTTGAGGCGTCTTTGCGGATACCCGGTATAGAAATTCAGTTCATGGTACTGTAAGGCTCAAAAAACTATTCATTGAAATTACAGGGGATTATGCATATAATCATATTATTTTAATATCTTTACTCTGTTTAAATGGAAAATCAAACCGAATTAAAGTGTATTAAAACAGCATCATAATTCAATATCGTACATTTGTTTTTCTATTGAACTTTTATAAATAAATCGGGGAGTACTTAAAGAGCTTAGGGATAACAATATGGTGAAAATAGATTTTTATACAGAATCCATACGGGGGAAGATTATTGCCATCACGATCATTGCTGCGCTTTCAATCGTGTTATCCTGGATAGTTCTTCGGGTCGCTTTCAGCAATGTTGTTAATACCATTGAAGAAGTATCAAAGCCTAACGACAAATTGTTTCTTTTAAATTCGCTTTCCAACGACATTACTC